>OICM01000494.1_pt1 | contig 14208 bp, 14 predicted proteins | sample 1581311 | NCBI WGS metagenome assembly OICM01 (sample SAMEA3882539, study PRJEB24775) | human gut metagenome | biome: human-associated habitat; feature: intestine environment; material: feces | place: Netherlands | collected 2009/2010 | reverse complement strand
ATCGGCTCCGAGCTTTATCAGGACAAGAAGGCCGCGCTGGTGCCGATCAACCTGAGCGAGGCTGACCGTCTCGTGGAGAGCACCCGGATCGCACGCGCACTCGGGACCTACAGGGGGCTTGCGCCTGCGGACAGGACGCTCATCGCGCAGATGCTCTGCAGACTCTCCGTGCTCGCGGCCCTGATCCCCGCCATCAGGGACCTCACCATCAACCCGCTCGTCTGGACCGACGGCGGCGCCGCGATCGATGCGGACGTCAATCTGAACGAGGCGCCCGTCGAGTCCGAACCCGGCTATCCGCACCTGACGGTCTGCGCGCCGCCATGGGAGGAAGGCCGCGAAGTCGTGTTCGGCGGCGAGGCGCTCACGCTGCGCACTTTCGTGCAGAGCGACTTCCACCCGCTCAAGCGCTTCCTCGGACGCTTGTCCGAGAAGACCTTCTACCTGCGCTTTCACACGTCCGTCCACCTCTCCGACGAGCGCATCTGCGAGCTCGCCTCGCTAGACTACGCCCGCGAGGCCGCCTGGGCGCTCGCCAAGGACGGAGAAATCCACGCCGTCGCACGCTGGCGCCTGACGGGCGAGCTCGGCGAAGCCGAGTTCGGCATCGTGGTCGAGGACGCCTGGCAGCGCCGCGGCCTTGCACGCGTGCTCATGGCGCACATCGAGACCACGGCGTCCGAACGCGGCGTCACCCGACTTGTCGGCCACGTCCTCAAGGGCAACGAGGCCATGCAGGGCATGATGACGGCCATGGGCTACACCCTCGGCGAAGGCGACAGCCGCGACACCGATCCGTGGGTGAAGGACATCTCCATCCCGACGAATCTCCTATAATGGCGCGCCTCAGACATTCTTCTTCATGGGAAACACAGCAATGGCCATTCTGTCCAACACCGAATTCGGCATTCTCCGCCTGACGATCAGCCGCGCTCAGAAGCGCAACAGCATCAACGCCGAAATGTTCGACACCATGACGGAGGCCCTCTCCCGAGCCGCCTCCGACGACGCCGTTCGCGTCGTGCTCCTGCAGGGCGGCGAGCAGATCTTCTCCGCCGGCGCCGATCTCGAGGAGATGCGCTCCCAGCCCGAAGTGCTCGACCGTGCCATGACGAACTTCTTCGCCGCGCTGCGCGCCTTCCCGAAGCCCGTCGTCGCCCAGGTGACGGGCCCGTGCGTGGGCGACGCGCTCTCGATGCTACTCTACTGCGACCTAGTCTACGCATCCGAACGCGCCCTCTTCTCCCTGCCCTGCGTCGCGCTCGGCCAGACGACCCGCTTCGGCTCCGCCTTCATCATGGCAGCCGCGGCAGGCCTGCCCCGCGCCACCGAGAAGCTCATGCTCTCCGAGCCGATTACCGCCGCCGAGGCCCTCGAGATGCGCATCATCACGGGCATTGCGGATGACGAATCCCTCGACAACCTCGTCGCCTCCAAGGTCGCTCGTCTCGCCGTCCTGCCGCCGGGCGCCGTTCGCGCCATGAAGGCTCTTCTCACCGGCCCGCGCAACAAGGCCCTCGAAGTCGCCGCCGAAGAAGAGGAAGCCGTCTGGCGCCACCAGGCGGGATCCGCCGAAGCGGCCGAAGCGCTCGCTGCCTTCCTCGAAGGCCGCAAGCCCGCCTTCCGCCCCGAATAATCCTCCGCCCTTTTTCGGCACCCAAAGCGCGCACTATTTTGGTGCGCGCTTTGTTTTGGTGCATCCCGTTCCGCCCTCCTTTGGACCCCGTCCGCCCCCGTCTTCTCCTCCTTCAAGGAACGCTCCTGGTCGCATTCTGCTCATCGACTCTGCCGCAGTCGTTTCAACGATCTAATTTATTTACCTTAGCGGTTTTGGCACGCTGATTGCTACGTAGAAGGGCAACACCCCTGCGACCGTTCGAATTTTCACAGTCCCTCGTCAGACACAAGTTTTCAGGAGTTCCACCATGAAGCTTTCCCTCCCGCTCACCGGCCTGCTCTGCGCAGGCATGCTTCTCACTTCCGCCGCCTCCGCCGCCGAACTGACCGGCACGCTCAAGCGCATCCAGCACTCCGGCACGATGACGCTCGGCTACCGCGAAGCTTCCGTTCCGTTCTCCTACCTGCAGGCTGACGGCACGCCCACGGGCTACGGCTTCGAAGTCTGCAAGGCCGTCAGCGAGGCCGTGAAGAAGGAACTCAACATGCCGAACCTGACGATCAAGTATCAGGCCGTCACGAGCGCGAACCGAATTCCGCTCATCCAGAACGGCACGGTTGACATCGAATGCGGCTCCACGACGAACTCCAAGGCCCGTCAGCGCGAAGCCGGCTTCGGCATCAACTACTTCGGCGTTCAGGTCACTGCCGCCGTGTGGAAGGACTCCGGTATCAACTCCATCAAGGATCTGAACAACAAGAACGTCGCCGTCACGTCCGGCACGACCGCCGTCGCCCTGCTCAAGAAGTTTGAAAAGGACAACGGCATCAAGATCCGCTACCTGATGACGAAGGACTTCGCCGAATCCATGCAGCTTGTCGCCAAGAAGCGCGCCGCCGCCTTCGTGATCGACGACGTGCTGCTCGCCGGCCAGATTTCGAACCTGCCCAACCCGCAGGACTTCAAGATCGTCGACGCCTCGCTCTCCGTCGAACCGTACGCCCCGATGTTCGCCAAGGACGACCCCGCCTTCAAGGCTCTGGTTGACAAGACCATCGTCGGCATGATGAAGGACGGCACGCTCGACAAGCTCTACAAGAAGTGGTTCTAATCCCCGATTCCGCCCAAGAACGCCAACCTCAACTTCCCGATGAACAGCGTCACGAAGGAACTCTTCGCGAACCCGAACAGCGACGGCATCTAAGCCCAAGCCTTTACGGTCCCCGGGACGCCAGCTAGCAATCGCGTCCCGGGGACCCCTTTTAGATTTAATTCCCGAAAACAAGAGGAACCCCGCCATGGCACTGAACATGACCCTCAACACTCTCTGGGAAACCTCCCTGCTGAGTGATGATCCCTGGTGGCTTTATCTCGTCTACGGCGCAGGCTGGACCATCAGCCTTGCCGTCGCCTCCTTTGCGCTCGCCCTGACGCTCGGCACCATCGTCGGCACTCTCCGCACCGTCGACAACAAGTGGATCCGAGGCATCTGCGAAGGCTGGATCGAGCTTTTCCGCAACATTCCCCTCATCGTCCAGATCTTCATCTGGTACTTCGTCGTCCCCGAACTGATCCCGCCCTACAAGGACTGGATGATCGAGGCCGACCCCGTCCTCAGCCAGTTCCTCTCGGCCTTCCTCTGCATGGGCCTCTTCACGTCGTCCCGAATCGCCGAACAGGTTCGCGCCGGCATCACGTCCATTCCCTCCGGTCTTCCCTACGCCGCCAAGGCCCTGGGCTTCACGGTCATTCAGCGCTACCGCTTCGTCATCCTTCCGATGGCCTTCCGCCTCGTGCTGCCGCCGCTCACAAGCGAAGCGATGAACCTCATCAAGAACACGGCCGTGGCCATGACGATCGGCCTGCCGGAACTTACGATGCGCGCCAATGAAATGGGCGAGGCGACCTTCCAGTTCTTCGCCGCCTACCTCTGGGCGACGGTCCTCTACATCGCCATCGCGCTGTGCGTCAACCGCCTGATGGCCTGGATGGAAGCGCGCTTCGCGATCCCCGGCTTCATCGCCGCCAAGTAAGCAAAGGAGTCGGTCATGGATTTCACTTCGATTACGAACAGCTGGGGCTACATCCTTTCGGGCGCCGCCTACACGGTGCAGCTCACTGCGATCACGGCTGTGGGCGGCCTCTTCCTCGGAACGCTGCTCGCCCTCTGCCACATTTCCGAAAAGCGCTGGCTCTCCGCCCCCGCAAAGCTCTACATCAACCTGATGCGTGCGGTGCCTCTGGTGCTCGTGCTCTTCTGGTACTTCCTGCTGATGCCGGAAATTCTGCGCATCATCCTCGGCCTCGACCACCCCGTGAAGATCGGCGCCGAAATGACCGCCATCATCACCTTCGTGCTCTTCGAGGCGGCCTACTTCGCCGAGATCATGCGCGCGGGCATCCAGTCCGTGAAGAAGGGACAGATTCAGGCTGCATACGGACTTGGGTTATCCTATGCTCAGACCATGCGGCACGTCGTGCTCCCGCAGGCCATCCGTCACATGCTGCCCGTGCTTCTGACGCAGACGATCATTCTCTTCCAGGACACCAGTCTCGTCTACGTCATCAGCGGCAATGACTTCATGGGTTCGATCTCCAAGATCGCCCAGCGTGACGGACAGCTTGTTTTGATGTACTCTTTTGCTGCTGTCTGCTATCTTGCCGTCTCCTTGTCCCTCTCCCTGCTGATTCGTCGACTGCAGACGAGAATGCGAACGGCTCAGGCTCACTAAAAAATTTGAACAGGATATCCCCCTATCATGGCAATGATCGAAATCAAGAACATCAGCAAGTGGTACGGCAACTTCCAGGTGCTGAAGGACTGCTCCGTTGATGTTGAAAAGGGCGAAGTCGTCGTGGTCTGCGGACCGTCCGGCTCCGGCAAGTCCACCCTCATCAAGACCGTCAATGCTCTCGAACCCTTCCAGAAGGGCGAAATCATCGTCGACGGCATCTCCGTTGGCGATCCGAAGACGAACCTTCCCCAGCTGCGCAGCCGCGTCGGCATGGTGTTCCAACACTTCGAGCTCTTCCCGCACCTCTCCATCCGCGAGAACCTCGTTCTCGCCCAGATGAAGGTGCTCGGCCGCGGCCGCGAGGAAGCCACCGAGCGCGGTCTGAAGCTTCTCGACCGCGTCGGCCTTCTCAAGCACGCCGACAAGTTCCCCGGCCAGATGTCCGGCGGCCAGCAGCAGCGCGTGGCCATCGCCCGCGCCTTGGCCATGGACCCGATCTGCATGCTCTTTGACGAACCGACGTCCGCCCTCGACCCGGAAATGATCAATGAAGTGCTCGACGTGATGGTCCAGCTCGCCAAGGAAGGCATGACCATGATGGTCGTGACCCACGAAATGGGCTTCGCCCGCAAGGTGGCCGACCGCGTGATCTTCATGGACGCAGGCGAAATCATTGAAAACCTCCCCGCCCAGGAGTTCTTCAACTCGCCGCACACCGAACGCGCCCAGCAGTTCCTCTCCAAGATTCTGCAGCACTGATTTTTCAGCGCTCAGGCCTCGAAACCCCGCCGCTTCCCGGCGGGGTTTTGTCTTTTTCCGAACCCCCTCAGGGTCATGCCACGGGTTATCATTAACAGGTTGTACAGCTTTTTTTCCCGCAAAGAAGGACCGTCAAATGAGCAACACTCATGCATTCGATGCCGCAGCAGCTCTCCAGCTCGGGCAGGAAGTTCTGACCCAGGAAGCCGGGGCGCTCACGCACCTCGCCTCGACGCTCGGCAGCGAATTCACGGACGCCGTTTCGCGCATTCTTTCCTGCAAGGGCCGTCTGATCGTGTCCGGCGTGGGCAAGTCCGGCCACATCGGCCGCAAGCTCGCCGCCACCTTTGCCTCCACGGGCACCCCCGCCTACTTCGTCCATGCCGCTGAAGCCGCCCACGGCGACCTCGGCATGATCACGGCCGACGACGTCGTGCTCGCCATCTCGTACTCCGGCGAAACCAACGAGCTTCTCACCATCGTCCCCACGCTCAAGCGCGAGGGCGCGACGCTCATCGCCATCACGGGCAACCCGAACTCCAGCCTCGCCCAGCACGCCGATGTGCATCTCAACTGCCACGTCAGCCGCGAAGCCTGCCCGCTCAATCTGGCGCCGACCACGTCCACGACCGCAACGCTCGCCCTCGGCGACGCGCTCGCCGTTGCGACCCTCTCCGCCAAGGGCTTCACGAAGGAGGACTTCGCGCGCAGCCATCCGGGCGGAGCCCTCGGCCGCCGCCTGCTCATCCACGTTCAGGACATCATGCGTACGGGCGAGGACATTCCCGCTGTCCGCGAGGAGGTCGGCGTGCTTGAGGCGGTCCGCGAAATCACGAAGAAGCACATCGGCATGACCGCCGTCGTCGACGACCAAGGCCGCGTGACCGGCATCTTCACCGAAGGCGACCTGCGCCGCCTCATCGAGCGTCTCGGCGACATCCGTCCGTGCGTCATGAAGGACGTGATGATCCGCAATCCGAAGACCATCCGCGCCCAAGAGCTCGCCGCCTCCGCCGTCAAGCTCCTCGACACCTTCCACTGCAACCAGCTTCTCGTCGTCGACGAGGACAACAGGCTCATCGGCGCCCTGCACCTGCACGACCTGATGGGTGCCAAGGTCCTTTGATCCACTTTTCGGGAGACCCGACATGACCACAGTGAACGAGCGCGCGGCCCGCATCAGAATGGTCGTACTCGACATCGACGGCGTGATGAGCGACGGCACGATCAACGTCTCGGGCACGGGCGAGCTCTACAAGAGCTTCTACGTGCGCGACGGACTCGGCATCAAGATGCTGCAGAAGCACGGCATCGAGATCGCGATCATCACGGGCCGCACCTCTGCGATCGTCGCCGAGCGCATGAGGGAGCTCGGCGTCACCCGCATCGCCCAGGGCCAGCGCTTCAAGACCACCGCCTACGAGGCACTTCTTGAGGAGACCGGTCTCACCGACGAGCAGGTCGCCTACATGGGCGACGACGTCACCGACCTGCCGCTTCTGATGCGAGTGGGCCTCTCCACGACTCCCGCAGACGGGAATCCGGAGGTTTTGAACTATACTCACTGGCAGTCCCGCTTCCCCGGCGGCCGCGGCGCCGTCAGGGAGTTGTCCGAACTCATCCTCAAATCCCAGGGCGCATGGGATACACTCGTGCACAACACCTACGTCCTCGGCAAATAATGATCCACCGCAGCCTAGTCCTCCGCGAACGCATCACCGCCATCGTCGGCGCGGCCCTGTTGTTGCTGCTCGTCGGCGCAAGCTACTACTACTCGGTCCAGACCCGCATCGAGGCCCTGAAGTACGTCCCCAGCGAAACGAGCCCCGACTTCACGGCGCGCCGCGTCACGCTGACCGACTTCGACGAACGCGGCGTCGCAACCGCACGCCTCTCCGCCAGCACGATGGAGCACTTCTCAGACGAGCGCATGCGCGCCACGGACGCCAGCTATCACTCCCTCGATCCTGCGAAGCCCCAGCTCGCCCTCACGGGCGACCGCGCATGGAGCAACGACAGCCTCGAGACCGTCGAGCTTGAAGGCAACGTGCAGCTGAGCCGCGCACCCTTCAAGGACGAGCCCGATCTCTTTTTCACGACCGAATACATCAAGGGGTATCTCGACACCTACAGGTTCGAGACGGACAGGAAGGTCTACATGCGCCGCGGCATCGACACCACCGAAGCCTCCAACGGCATGAAGTACGACAACATCCTGCACACGGTCGAGCTCGACGGCAGCGTCGTCTCGGTCTTCCATCCCAACGCGCAGTCCACTGACACATCCGCCAACGCAGCCCAAAAATGAAGAAGTCAATCGTTTTCAGCATCCTCGCCGCCATCGCAGCGCCGACCTGGGCCCTGAGCACCGACAAGAGCCAGCCCATTGAAGTCCATGCCGACCAATTCAACGGTGACGAAGTCAAGCAGACCGCCGTCTACTCCGGCAACGTCGTCGTCGATCAGGGCTCGATGAACCTGACGGGCGCTCGCCTCGATCTTGCAATCACGCCCAAGGGCTACCGTCGCGCCACGATCACGGGCTCTCCCGCACGCTTCAAGCAGCAGCGCGATCCGAAGACGAAGGGCGTTGAGGAATGGGTGCACGCGCATGCGAGCCGCATCACCTACGACGAGGAGACCGACAAGGTCACGCTCGAAGGCAAAGCCCAGCTCTCGCGCAGCGAAAACGGCCAGCAGAAGGACCTGACGAGCGGCGAGCGCATCGTCTACGACATGCGCAACGCCCGTTCCGAAGTCAACAGCGGCGAAGGCAAGCGCGTCACGACGATCATCGCGCCCCGCTCCAAGACCGACGCGGGCACGCAGCGTCAGGGCACGTCCCTCTCCAACTCCACCAAGCTTCAGCAGTAACAGGACTTCAGCGTGACCGAAAACGCAACAGTTAGCCATTCCCACACCCACGCGCTCGAGGCGACCGGCCTCAAGAAGCACTACGGGCCCCGAAACGTCGTCAAGGGCGTCAGCCTCGCCGTCAAGTCGGGCGAGGTCGTGGGACTGCTCGGCAAGAACGGTGCAGGCAAGACGACGACCTTCTACATGGTCGTGGGCCTTGTCGTGGCCGACGACGGCCAGATCCGCCTCGACGGTCAGGACATCACGCACATGCCCATCTACAAGCGTGCGCGCATGGGGCTCTCCTATCTGCCCCAGGAGGCAAGCGTCTTCCGCAAGCTCTCCGTCGAGGACAACGTCCGCGCCATTCTCGAGCTTCAGGAGGGAGAGGACGGCAAGCCGCTTTCCAAGGACGTGATCGAGGAGCGGCTCGACCAGCTGCTCGAAGAGCTGCAGATCCAGCACCTTCGCACGAACCAGGCCATTTCGCTCTCGGGCGGCGAGCGCCGCCGCACGGAAATCGCCCGCGCCCTTGCCGCCAATCCCCGCTTCATTCTGCTCGACGAGCCCTTCGCGGGCGTCGACCCGATCGCCGTGATCGAGATTCAGCGCATCGTGCGCTTCCTCAAGGAGCGCAACATCGGCGTTCTGATCACCGACCACAACGTCCGCGAAACCCTGTCGATCTGCGACCACGCCTACATCATCAACGAAGGCGAAGTGCTCGCCTCGGGCACGCCCGACGAGCTCGTCAACGACCAGGCCGTCCGCAAGATCTATCTCGGCGAAAACTTCCGGATGTAGCCAAATGGAAAATCATCTCCTCGCCACACTCTCCCAGCAGCAGGTTCTCTCCCAGGAGCAGCAGCAGTCGCTGCGCATTCTGCAGATGCCCACGCAGGAGCTTCTCGGCGAAATCGAACTCATGCTCGAATCCAACCCCCTGCTTGAAGTGGAGGAGCCTGCACAGGCCTCCGACGACCCGCAGGCGCGCGCTCAGGAGCATGACGACGACAGGCGGGACGACCGCGGCGAGGATGATTCCGAATTCGACGCAGCCCAGGCGGAGACGCCCGTCGACCAGCCCTACGAGGCCTGGCAGGGCGCCTCCAGCGACGAAGCGCCCTTCGAGCGCATTCCCGCCCCCGAATCCTTCAGGGACGAGCTGCTCGCCGATCTCGGCTGCCTGCCGCTCACGCCGCGCCAGCATCTGCTCGTCGCCTGCCTTGTCGAGGAGCTCGACGACAGGGGCTTCTTCACGTCCCCGTTCGAGACGCTCATGCGCTACTACGCGCGCATCCTCAAGGAGGAAGGCGTCGAGAACGTGACCGCCGCCGAGTGGCGCGAAGCCCTCGCCACCCTTCAGAGCATGGATCCTCCGGGCATCGGCACCGCCGGCCCCGTCGAGGCCCTCATGAAGCAGATCGAGCGCATCGAGCCCTCCATCATGCATGCCGCCGCGCTTGAAACCCTCAAGCGCATCGTCTCCAAACATCTCGACAAGGTGGCCGCCGACAACCGTCCTGCGCTTCTCAAGCTCGCCAACGGCAAGTCCTCCATTCTCGACGAGGCGCTGCGCGTGCTCAAGACCCTCTCGCCCTATCCGATCGCCAGAGAATCCAGCACGCTCTACATCGTTCCCGATGTCATCGTCAGGACGCAGAACGGCGTGAGCACAGCGCACCTCAACGGCTCCTCGCAGCTGCACCTTCGCCTTCGCATCAACGACGCCAGGAGCGAGGCCGATCCCTCGACCCGCCGCGTCCTTCTCGGCGAAGCCAAGACCTTCATTCAGCGCATCGAGGCCAGACGAGCCACCCTGCAGCGTCTGGCCGACGCCATCGTCACGCGCCAGCAGGCCTACTTCGAGCACGGCCCCGCCGCCCTGCGTCCGATGACGCTCAGCCAGATCGCCGAAGAACTCGGCCTGTCCGTTCCCACGGTCTCCCGCGCCGTTTCCGGCAAGTTCATCGCCTGCAGCCAGGGCACGGTCGAGATGCGCTCGCTCTTCAGCGCCGTCTCCTTCAGCAACCAGGGCAGCGGCGCCGAGGAGCAGGGAGCCTCCGAAATCCAGGCCATGATCTGCAAGCTCATCGAGACCGAGGACCCCAGAGCCCCCCTTTCGGACGAAATGCTCTGCGAAATGCTTCAGAAGCAGGGTGTGCCCATCGCCCGCCGCACGGTCGCCAAGTACCGCACCTGCGCAGGCATTCCCTCGGCTCGCTCCCGCCGCAGGCTCTGACTTCTCCACCCCTTTGGTACACTGAACGAAGTTTTCGATTCGACGGTCCCACAAGGCCGTCCGACGCGTCATGAATCTTCTCGCACCTCTGCTTACTCTTGAAACCGTTCGCCTTAACCTCGACGTCGTGAGCCGCAAGCGCCTCTACGAAGAGGCGGGCCTCGTCTTCGAAACCTCCGCTGGTCTTTCCCACACGGAGGCCTTCGACGCGCTCTTCGCACGCGAAAAACTCGGTTCCACCTGCCTCGGCAGCGGCTGCGCGCTTCCCCACGGCCGCGTCGAGGGCATCACCGAACCCGCCGCCGTCTTTCTGAGGACCGCCGCGCCACTTTCCCTTGATGCGCCCGACGGCCGTCCCGTCCAGCTGTTCCTCTGCCTGCTCATTCCCGAAAACGACGACGGCATGTACCTGAAGATCCTGCGCGAAGCCGCCTGCCTCTTCGGCAACAAGCCGCTGAGAAACGCGCTGCTTCACGCGGAGTCGGAGGTCAAGATCTGTGAACTCATTCACAACTGGACGCCTCCCGCCGACCTTCACTACGAGCCCGACTTCTCCGAAGACGACGAAGACGCCTGAAAAAACTACGCCAATACGGAGGCAACGCCATGCAACTCATCATCGTGACCGGCATGTCCGGCGGCGGCAAGTCCATCGCCATCCGCCAGCTTGAGGACTGCGGCTACTACTGCATCGACAACCTGCCCGCCGCCTTCCTGCTCCCCGTGGCGCAGGACCTCCGCACGCACGGCATCAAGTCCGCCGCCGTCGCCATCGACGCGCGAAGCCAGAGCACCTTCGACGGCTCCCTCAAGGCAATCCGACAACTCGAGGAGGCGGGCTTCGACGTGCGCATCCTCTTTCTCACCGCCTCGGATCAGGAGCTCGTCAAGCGCTTCTCCGAAACCAGGCGCCGCCATCCGCTCTCGACGCTCGCCACCAGCCGCGACCAGCTCGTCACGCTTCAGGAGGCCATCAGCCGCGAACGCGACCTGCTCGCCCCCATTTCTGCAGGCGCGGCCCTGATGGACACCACCGGCATTCTTTCCTCGCAGCTTCGCGAATGGGTGAAGAAGTTCGTCGGCCAGCCCCAGGCCATGATGACGCTCACGTTCGAGTCCTTCGCCTTCAAGCACGGCCTTCCCGTCGCCAGCGATCTGGTCTTCGACGTGCGCTGCCTGCCGAACCCCTACTACGATCCTGCGCTGCGCCCCCTGACGGGACGGGACAAGCCCGTCGCCGACTACCTTCGCACCTTCCCGACCGTCATCAACATGGTTGACGACATTGAAGGCTTCATCCGCAAGTGGCTTCCCGCCTACATTGCTCAGAACCGCCACTATCTGACCGTCGCCGTCGGCTGCACGGGCGGACAGCACCGCTCCGTCTTCGTGGCCGAAGAGCTCGGCGCCCGCTTCAGGGACACGGACGGCGTCGTCGTGCGACACCGCATCATCGAGCAGAAGGCCCTGCTGTCGGGCGAGAAGTCCGTCCAGAACGAAGGCAGCTGATTCAGAAGATCAGAAAAGCAGGGGACGGAAGTCCCGCTCCTCCCTGCAGATCGTCAGCAGCTTCACCACCGGCGTCGGCATTCCCACCGACGCCGTTTCCTTTTCTCCGAGAAGCTCGAAGCCCTCGGGGGCGAACCCCTGCGCCAGATCGACGGCCACGGAATGAATGATGAGGCGGTAATGCGTGAAGTCGTGCACGAGAGGCTCGAGCCTGATCGTGCGGAGAATTCCGCCCTCAAGTTCAGGACAGACGGAAAGCGGATCCGCCGACTCCACGGGCTCGTCCTGCTGCCTCAGGGGCGGCGTCCAGAGGCCGTGCCAGACGCCCTTTTCCGTGCGGCGCCTGAGCCAGAGGCCGTTCTCGGCAAACGCGAACACCATCACCGCATGCCTCACGGGACGCTCGCGGCGGGGCTTGCGACCGGGAAAGTCGGCCACACTGCCCGCCAGACGCGCGCCGCAGCAGTCCGCCAGAGGACAGGCCCCGCAGTCGGGATTCCGCTTGCAGAGCATGGCGCCGAAGTCCATCAGCGCCTGAGTATATGTCGGCATAAGCTCCGAAGAAGGCAGCAGGGAGGCGGCGAGCGTCCTGATCTCCTTCACGAAGCCGGGCTGTGCGGCGTTGCCCTCGACCATGAACACGCGCGCGAGCACGCGCTGTGCGTTCCCGTCCGCCATGACGGCCCTCTCGCGGAAGGCGAAAGCGGCCACGGCGCCCGCCGTCGAGGGGCCGAGTCCCGGAAGTTTTTCAAGCTCGGCCGCGGTTTCAGGGCATCTCCCGCCCATTTCGTTGACGATGATCCGGACCGCCTTGAGCAGGTTGCGGGCGCGCGAGTAGTATCCGAGGCCCGCCCAGAGCGCCATGACGTCGTCGTCGGGCGCAGCCGCCAGACACTCGGGCGTCGGAAAGGCGGTCATGAAGGCCTCGTACTTGGGAAGCACCGACACGACCTGCGTCTGCTGCAGCATCACCTCCGAGACAAGTCTCGGATACCAGTCCTCGACCTGCCACGGCAGGTCGTGCCTGCCGCAGGCTTCGTGCCAGCCGATGATTGCATCTGCAAATAACTTCTCGGGATCCCGCATGCCGCATTCCTTTAGTTTTCGAGGTAAAGTACGGAGACACTCTACACCAACGGCTTCCCAAGCTTTCACTCTTTCATGACCGGAAAACTATTCAAAAAAGCGGCCGTGCTCGCCGTCTTCGCCGCAGCCGCAGGCTGCGCGGCGGCCTTCCCCGGCGTGGACGCGCATTCCTCAGAATCGCGCGATGCCGCCCAGTCTCTTTATGAAGTCATAGCCGCCGAGATCGCCGCGCACAGGGAGCAGCCCGAGGTTGCTCTGGCGCTCCTCGACCAGACGCTCGCGCGAACGAAGTCCTCGGAAGTGGGCGAACTCGCCTGGCGCACCGCCCTTCAGACCCGCAATCCCGACATCGTGCTTGAACAGGCGCGCGCCTGGGCCGCGATCGATCCGAAAGCTGGCCTTGCCCGGCGCACGATTCTCCTCAACGCCGTCGAAAAGGGCCGTCAGTCCGAATACGTCGAGCTGCTCTCCCGCATGTACGCAGACGCGGAGGACAAGGCCGAGCTGATCACGGACGTCACGACGCTCCTCGCCCAGCCCGAAACCGCCTCCGCCGCTCTTGAAACAGTCCTCTCCCCCTATTGGGAGAAGCAGGCGAAGAACGCCAGGGTCCAGTTGGCCGTCGGCCTCTTCCGCCAAGCCCGCCGCGACATTCCCGGCGCCTGCCGCGCAGGCAGAACCGCCGTCAGGCTCTCACCCGACAGCGAGCCCGTGCTCACTGCGGCGGCCGACCTCTGCTGGCAGGCCGACAGGGCCGGAACGGAGAACATCCTCAAGAACTTTCTGGCCCGACATCCCGACGCCTCGGCCGTGAGGCTCATTCACGCCCGCGTGCTTTCCCGCACGGGCAGGCTCGATGAAGCCATGGCTGACGTCAAGCGCGCCGTGAAGACCTCTCCCGACAAGCCCGTCATCCTGCTCAACGCAGGCCAGGTGGCGACCGACTGCAGGGACTTCCCGAAGGTCGAGGAGTACCTCACCCGCTACATCGATCTCGTGGCCGAGCAGAATCCCGACGCAGACTTCTCCAGCAACGACATCTGGCTCAAGCTGGCGGGCGTCCTGCATGAAAACGGTCGTCACGAGGAAGAGGCCGAGGCGCTCGGCTCCCTCACCGACGGCGAGCTTGCGCCCCAGGCCAGACTTCGCGAGGCCGCCGCGCTTGCCGAATCACAGAGATTCGACGACGCCCGCGCCGTTCTGCAGGGTGCCGCCGAAGACTACCCCGAGCACCTGAACCTGTTCATGACGGCCGAGGCCCGGATGCTCATCGAGGCAGGCAGGCCCGAGGACGCCCTTGGCGTCATGAAGACCGCCCTCGCCGAGCAACCCGACGACGTCTCCCTCGCCTACGATACGGCGATGATCGCCCAGAACGTCGGTCACTTCGAAGAGACCGAGTC
>OICM01000486.1_pt1 | contig 14364 bp, 15 predicted proteins | sample 1581311 | NCBI WGS metagenome assembly OICM01 (sample SAMEA3882539, study PRJEB24775) | human gut metagenome | biome: human-associated habitat; feature: intestine environment; material: feces | place: Netherlands | collected 2009/2010 | reverse complement strand
ACAGCCATGCCATGTTATCGATCAGAGCGCCGCCTGCCTTGACCAGCAGGAAGCCGACGGTATAAGCTGCACCGGAAGTCGGTGCACCGGGAACGCCCATAACGCCCGGAGCGAGGGCATAACCAAGACCCATCAGGATGCCGCAGATCGGCAGCACGGCGACGGGAAGCATCAGAGCTTTGCCCAGTTTCTGGAGATACTTCATCATAAAGCACATTCCTCCTTAAGAAATGTTTGTGTTTACAGACAGTCTCTGGTTGCAGGCTGTCCACAGTTCCGTAACAGAATAGTAACATATTTTTGCAAAAAAAGAAAGTGGTTTTTTCTTTTTTCTATTAAAATGCGTCAAAAGTCCTTATTCGATGGCACATCTGTCAGTATTTTTTGTTTTTTCTGCACGCGTCCTGATTTAAGTGCTGAAAAATCTTTTCTTTTTATGTCTATTTTGTCCAAAGGGTTGCATCCCACCATAGGTCTCTGCGTCCGTACATTTTTAAACAATGCGTTTTCCGTCCAGCACGGCCTGTTTCAGGGTGTCGCCGTCATACACCAGCTTGAGGGAAAAGTAGGGGTGCTCTTCCTCCAGCAGACGGAAAAAGAGCTTGTCCCCCTCCCAGATGGGCAGTTTTTGCACCTCAGACTTTTGCACCCACTGCAATTCGCCCTCGGCGCAGGCATCGCCCCTTATCATCTCGCCCTCCCACCGGTCGGCGGTGTACAGGTGGATGAACTCGGTCATGTTGCCCCACACAAAGGTCAGCAGTCCCCGGGCACGGTAGCGCGTCAGGGTAAGGCCGGTCTCCTCCCGCACCTCCCGTACAAGGCAGTCCTCCGGGCTTTCAAAACGTTCAAATTTGCCGCCCACGCCCACCCATTTGTCGTGGTTGTAGTCGTCCTGCTTTTTGATGCGGTGCAGCATCAGGTAAGCGTCCTCCCGCTCCAGATAGCAAAGGGTGGTGCTGAAGATGGGAAATTCCGGGTCCATAAATGCGCCTAAGTTCATTGGGTCGTTCTCCTTTTTTGTCCGATGTTTTTGTCAGCGTCTGAGCGGGCGGGGCCGCTGACCGTATCTCTTTTCATAAGAAAGGGCTGCTGCATGAAACGCTGTGCAGCAGCCCTTTGGGAAGTGTTTCCGCTGCGGATGCCCACAAAGCAACGGAAGCGTTTTTCGATTTATGCCTTGCGCCCGGCGCGGCCCTTGCCTGCGCTGTTCAGCTTGCGCACCAAGTCGTTCTGGTGCTTGCGCTGGCTGGGGGTGGGCTGGGGGTCTTTGGCCTCCCCGGCGCGCTTGCCGTTCTGGGCAACGTCAGGGTCGATGCGTTCCAGCATCCACTCCTGATTGCCGCCCGCCACATAGTTCCAAATCTGCGCCTGTGCGCCGTTGGCGGTGTTCATGCCCACAAGGTCGATGTACTTATCCGCCAGCACATTGCGGATGCGGGTGCGCCCGCTGCGGGTGGGCTCCAGTGCCCAGCACTGGCTCAGCCCGCTGGTGCGGCTCCACTGGTGCAGCCATGTGCCCTCCACCACGCCGCCAAGTGCCAGATCGATCATCTTGCCGGTAAAGCGGTTCTGGATGCGCCAGCGTCCCTCGCCCGCGTCCACAAACTGCCACTGCTGCCACGGATGGCCCGCATAGCTCCACAGCTGGATGCCGGCGCCGTTCTCCGTGTTGAAATCCTTTACTTCCAGTACCTTCCCGTTGGGGGACTTGATAATGTAGTATTCCCCCTCCATAATGACGACCTGCGATGCCTTTGCCATAGAGCACAACTCCTTTCCGCTATGGTAGCCCTATTATACCCGATTTGTCCGCTGGCAACAAGAATGCTTTTCCATAATCTTTCTTTTGTTTTTTGTGCATTCTGTCGTGTTTTTGCACCGCAAACGTTTTCGGAGACCAGCAATGTTTTTTACCGGCGGGCACTTTGCACTCCGGCGCAGGTTGTGGTACAATAAAGCCATCCACTATTAAGGAGGGGATCTTTCATGACTAACGAGACTTTACAAACCATTCGCAGCCGCCGCAGCTGCCGCGCCTACGAGCCCCGGCAGATCACGGATGCCGAGCTGGACGCCGTACTGGAGGCCGGCACCTACGCTGCCAGCGCTATGGGACGCCAGAGCGCTAAGATCGTGGTCGTGCAGGATGCCGCCACCCGTGCCCAGCTGACCCGGATGAACGCCGCCGTCATGGGCGCCGACAGCGACCCCATGTACGGCGCACCCACCATTCTGGTGGTGCTGGCCGATGCCCACGCAAACTGCGCCGTGCAGGACGGCAGCCTTGTCATGGGCAACCTGATGCTGGCTGCCGCATCGCTGGGGCTGGGCAGCTGCTGGATCAACCGCGCCCGGGAGGAGTTCGACTCCGCCGAGGGCAAGGCACTGCTGAAAAAGTGGGGCATCGAGGGGGACTGGATCGGCGTAGGCCACTGCATTCTGGGCTACCCCGCGGCTGAGCCCAAGCCCGCCGCGCCCCGCAAGCCGGATTACATTGTAAGAGTATAAGGAGTTTTATGAAGCCTGATTACAAGCTGGTCGCAAAGGCCAAATACATCCACAACACCGCCGACCTTGCCAGCGAACTGTGGCACGAGGTCTACAAGCGCTACTACCCCGCAAAGCAGCTGGACACCCTTGTGGAGGAGCTGCAAAGCGCCGACGCCATTGAAACGGACATCGACAATGACGTGAACTATTTTCTGGTGTTTCTGGGGGGCAAGCTCATCGGCTACTTTGCGTGGAAGATGGAGAACACCGCCCTGCACCTGATGCACCTGTACCTCAAGCCGGAGTACCGCGGCAAAGCCATCGGCCGGGATATCGTGCAGACCTGTGAGCGGCTGGCCAAGGGCGAGGGCAAAGGCCGGGTGTGGTGCACCATCCACGCCAAGGCGCTGCCGGTGCAGCAGTTCTTCAAGGCGCTGCGCTACCGCGAGCTGCGCCCCGCCGAGCAGGAAAATGGCACCGTGCCCCGCAACGAGCTGGTGTATGAGCACACCCTGAGCTGATTTCCGAAAAATCACAAAATAGCCATTGAAATTTTTCCGCGTTTGTACTACACTGATGTAGTGTAATAAAGCCGCTGTCTGCGGGCATTTTGTGCAAAAAAGGAGACTATCATGGCGAAAGATCATCCCACCGGCAACTCCGGCCTGTACCGGGCTTTTCTGCAGCTCAAGACCCCGGAGGAATGCTATCGTTTTCTGCAGGACGTGTGCAGCTATTCGGAGCTCAGCGCAATGGAGCAGCGCTACAACATTGCCGAGTTGCTGGCCGACAAGTGCATCTACACCGAGATCATGGACAAGACCGGTGCGTCCAGCGCCATCATCAGCCGGGTCAGCCGGGTGCTGAGCGCGGACGACAGTGTGCTGCGTGCGCTGCTGGAAGCTGAAAAAAAGGCCGCTGACTGATACAAAAGCCGCGTACCGCCCAAAGCTGCGGCACGCGGCTTTTCTTTTTGATATTTGAACAGGAGGTTTTTCTTATGGCAAAAGCTGTTGTATTTTTTGCAGAGGGCACCGAGGAGTGCGAAGCTCTGCTGGTGGTGGACCTGCTCCGCCGCGCCAAGGTGGAGGTGCTGGTGGCCAGTGCTTCCGGCAGCCGGGAGATTCTGAGCAGCCATAAGGTGCATATCACCGCCGATGCGCTGGCAGAGGAGGTCGATTATTCCGATGTAGATCTGGTGGTGCTGCCCGGCGGCATTCCCGGCACGCCAAACCTTGCCGCCAACAAAACGGTGACCGACACCTGCGCCGCCTTTGCAAAGGCGGGCAAAAAGGTAGCCGCCATCTGCGCCGCACCCAGCGTGCTGGCGGCACTGGGTCTGCTGGAGGGCAAAAACGCCACCGCCCACGCTGCATTTCAGGACAAGCTGGCGGGTGCCCATGTGCTGGACACTGAGGTCGTGGTGGACGGCAACATCACCACCAGCTACGGTCTGGGCGGCGCTATCCCCTTTGCGCTGGAACTGGTACGTCAGCTGGCGGGAGAAGCGGAAGCCGACCGCATCCGCAGCGCCATCGCCTACCGGCACTGAGAGGAGGGGGACTGTATGCGTTTTGTTACCTGCCGCCTGCCGGACGGTGTGGAGGACCCCGCCATCCTCTCGCAGGACGGCACACAGGTCTGGCCGCTCAGCTGGCTGGGGCTCTCCTACGAGACCCTGTCCGATGCCATCCCCTTCCTCACCCCGCAGGTGCGGTTCGGTTTGCAGCTGGCCATCAGCGGCATCCCCGCACTGCCGGTGGAGGCCGTCACCCTGCAAAGCCCCATCCCCTGCCCCGCGCAGGACGTGGTCTGTCTGGGCATCAACTACATGGCGCACTCGGACGAGGCCGAAAAGTACTCTGCGGATGCCTTTTCCACCCAGCATCAGGACGCCATCTACTTCTCCAAGCGGGTCAGCCGCGCGGTACCGGACGGCGGCTTCATCGAGGCGCACACCGACCTTGTGCAGAAGCTGGACTACGAGTGTGAGCTGGCTGTGGTGCTGGGCAAGGATGCCAAGGATGTGCCCGCCGGGCAGACCAAAGACTATGTGTTCGGCTACACCATCCTGAACGACGTCTCCGCCCGGGACGTACAGACCGCCCACAAGCAGTGGTACTTCGGCAAAAGTCTGGACGGCTTTACCCCCATGGGCCCCTGCATCGTCACGGCCGATGAATTTGACACCTACCCGCCCGCGCTGCCCATCCGCAGCCGGGTGAACGGCGAGCTGCGGCAGGATTCCAACACCAAGCTGCAAATTTTTGATATCGACCATGTCATCCACGAGCTTTCGCAGGGCATGACCCTGAAAGCCGGTACCATCATCGCCACCGGCACCCCTGCCGGGGTGGGCATGGGCATGGACCCGCCGCAGTTTTTGCACCCGGGCGACACCGTGCAGTGCGAGATCGAGGGAATCGGCACGCTGACCAACACCGTGCGCTGAATCCCCTTGTGGAACTGCCTAAAATTTTACACAGATTTCAGTCCGATTGCACGAAATGCCGCCGCAGTACTGCTCTTTTGCGGAAAAATATGGTATACTATAAAATACTGATAAAAAATGCGGCGCATCCGCATCAAAGGGGTAAATGACATGAAGGAATACGCATTTGGCATTGATCTGGGCGGCACTACTGCCAAGGTCGGCCTGTTCACCACCAGCGGCAAGCTGCTGGAAAAGTGGGAGGTAAGCACCGATACTTCCAATAACGGCGCTCACATTCTGGAAAATCTGGCTGCTGCCGTGCAGCAGAAGATGCAGGAAAAGGGTCTGTCCGCAGACGAGGTCGAGGGTGTCGGTCTGGGCGTGCCCGGCCCGGTGCTGGATTCCAGCATCGTGCCCATTGTGTGTGCAAACCTTGGCGGCTGGGGCAACCGCAACGTCTCCATTGAGCTCAGCGAGCTGCTGGGCGGCATCCGGGTGCTGGTGGGCAACGACGCCAACGTGGCTGCTCTGGGCGAGATCTGGATGGGCACGGCACAGGGCTGCCGCAGCGCCGTCATGGTCACGCTGGGCACCGGCGTGGGCGGCGGCGTCATCGTGAACGGCAAGGTCATCGACGGCGCTCACGGTGCCGGCGGCGAGATCGGCCACATCACCGTCAACCCCCACGAGACCGCCGTCTGCGGCTGCGGCAAGCGCGGCTGTCTGGAGCAGTATTCCAGCGCCACCGGCGTTGTGCGCTGCATGAAGAAGCTGCTGGACGCAAACCCGGACACCGCCTGCACCCTGCGCGGCAAGGACTTTGAAGCCAAGGACGTGTTCGACGCCGCCCGCGCCGGGGATGCACTGGCTGCCCGCGAGGTGGACGAGATGGCTTCCACGCTGGGCATGGCACTGGCAAACATTGCCGCCACCACCGACCCCGAAATGTTCATGATCGGCGGCGGCGTGGCCCGCGCCGGAGAAGTCCTGTTCACCCCGCTGGTGCGCCACTATAAGGAGTACGCCTTCCAGTCCTGCAAGGAGACCCCCATCAAGGCCGCCAGCCTTGGCAATGACGCCGGCATCTACGGTGCCGTGCGCCTGATCGTGGGTGCCTGATCAGGGAATACCGATTGCTTTCAAACCAGCCAAGCCTGCGGGCTTGGCTGGTTTTGTTTTTGCAGGAGACAAAACAAGTCTGATTTTCCAAAAGCGTTGCATATCGGCGCAAAAAGGCAACTGCCGTCTTGTTTATTTTGTGCATTTATGCTAAAATAGCGTGCAGACAGTTGATTTTTATAGAGCGGTATTACTTTTTCTGATGCTGTAAAAATTCGGCTGAGCCGAAAAAATAAGGACGCAACAAAGGAGAACACGCCATGAAAAAGCTTTTCGCCATGACGGTGGCCGTGCTGCTGCTGTTTTCGGTGCTGCTGGGCATTCCCGCCGCCTATGGGCAGGCACCGGAGACGGGCAAAACGCTGGACATCCTGTTCAGCCACGACACCCACTCCCACCTGAACACCTTCACCACAGTGGTGGAGGACGAGGAAACGGACATCGGCGGCTTTGCCCGCGCCAACACCCTCATCAAGGCGCAGCGCGCCAAAGACCCGGACACCCTTGTGATCGACGGCGGTGACTTTTCCATGGGCACCCTGATCCAGACCGTGTTTGAAACACAGGCTGCAGAGCTGCGGATGCTGGGCTACATGGGCTACGATGTGACCACCTTCGGCAACCACGAGTTCGACTACCGCTCCAAGGGGCTTGCCAATATGCTTACCAGCGCCCGCACCTCTGGCGATGCCGTCCCGGACATCGTGGTCTGCAATGTGGACTGGGATGCCATGGAAGCCGCCGGCCTCACCGAGGGTCAGCAGCTGCTCAAAGACGCCTTTACCGCCTACGGCGTGCAGGACTACACCGTGGTGCAGAAGGGCGATGTGCGCATTGCCGTGGTGGGCGTTTTCGGCAAGGATGCGCTCTCCTGCGCGCCCACCTGTGAACTGAAATTCAAGGACCCGGTACAGGCGGTAAAGGCCACCGTGGCAGAGATCAAGGCGAACGAAAACGTGGATATGATCGTCTGCGTTTCCCACAGCGGTACATGGGACGATCCCAAAAAGTCTGAGGACGAGCTGCTGGCCAAGGGTGTACCTGACCTTGACCTTATCCTCAGCGGCCACACCCACAGCCGCATCCGGGAACCCATCCGGCACGGGGACACCTATGTGGTCTCCTGCGGCGAATACGGCAAAAATCTGGGCAGCCTGTCCATGGCGCAAAAAGCCGACGGCCGCTGGCAGGTGACCGATTACCAGCTGATCCCCATCACTGCCGATATTCCCGCCGATGTGGAAACGCAAGAGGTCATCGACCGCTTTATGGACACGGTGGACGAAGATTATCTGGCGCAGTTCGGCTACACCAAGGATCAGGTGCTGGCAGAAAACGATGTTGTTTTTTCCAACCTGAAGGATCTGGGCAAGGTGCACACCGAGCATAATCTGGGCGATATCATCGCGGACGCCTATGTGTACGCGGTGGAGAACGCCGCCGACTATGACGGCGTGCCGGTAGATCTGGCGGTAGTACCCAGCGGCACCGTGCGCGACACCTACGCCCGGGGCGATATCACAGTGGAGCAGGTGTTCAACTCCTTCTCGCTGGGCATCGGCGCAGACGGCGTGCCGGGCTATCCCCTCATCGAAGTCTACCTCACCGGCAAGGAGCTGCGCACCGCCGCCGAGATCGACGCTTCCGTGTCGGATTTCATGACCACCGCGCGGCTGTATTGCAGCGGCCTGAACTTTACCTACAACCCCCACCGCCTGCTGCTGAACAAGGTGACGGACGTCTATCTGGTCAAGGACGGTCAGCGCGTAGAATTGCAGGACGACAAGCTGTACCGCATTGTGGCAGACCTTTACAGCGGGCAGATGCTGAGCGCCGTGACGGATATGTCCTACGGCCTTTTGTCCATCGTGCCGAAGTACGCCGACGGCACTCCCATCGAAGATTTTGAGGATGTGATCCTGACCGAAAACGGCAAAGAGCTGAAGGGCTGGGACGCCATTGCGCGGTACATGGCCTCGTTCGAGGACACCGACGGCGACGGCATCGGCAACGTGCCGGACTATTACAGCACCCTGCACGACCGCAAAAAGGTGGAGGACAGCCGCAGCCTTTCCGCGCTGCTGAAAAAGCCCAACCGCTTTGCCTTTATCCTCCTTGGCCTGATCCTCACCGTTATTCTGCTGGTGGTGTGCCTTGTGCTGCTGCTCCGTAAGCTGGTGCGCAAGCTCCGCCGCAGAAAAAAAGCACGTTAAAATAGTACAATGCCGGACAGCCTGCGGGCTGTCCGGCATTGTATTTTCACAATCAGAATCTCCCCTTCTGCAAGCCTTCCAGCACCTCGTACAGGTCGCAGCACTCGGCGGTGTACAGACGGCGCATCTCGTCGTTGGCGGGGGCCATGTCCGGCACCATCACGGTGACAAAGCCGCCGGCGGCACCGGCGCGCACGCCGTTGTAACTGTCCTCCAGCACAAGGGTGCGGTCACGCGCAGTGCCCAGCGCTTCCGCTGCTCGCAGAAAGATCTCCGGGTCAGGCTTGGAGGCTGAGAACTGCTCGCCGGAGACGATCACCTTAAAATAGTGGGTCAGACCCCAGCCGTCCAAATGGTGCCGGATAGACGCCATCCGGCTGGAGGAGGCCACTGCCATGGGGATGTGCTGCGCGTCCAGCCATGTCAGAATTTCGTCCAGTCCGGGCTTTTTGGGCGGCGGTGCCTGAAACGCCTTTTCCGCCTGTGCGTGCAGCGCCTCGATGATGGCGTCCGTGTCGCAGTTTTCCCCGTAGAAGCGGCGCAGCACCGCCCGCATGGTGTCCCCTGCCGTGCCGCGGGCGGCAACGTCCAGCCCTTCCTTATAAGAAAGCCCAAGGGTGGCAAGTGCAGGCTCCCACAGGGTAGCCCAGACCCGCTCGGTGTCAAACATCAGGCCGTCCATATCAAAAATAACGCTGTCGATCATGGCAGTATGCTCCTTCCGTAGAAAAGCGGGGCTGTGCCCCGCAAAAGTGCTCTGTGCCCCTATTGTACCATAGATTTGGCAGTTTGCACACCATTGTGCTCACAATCTGGTGCAACTTTACCGGTGGAAAGATGAAACATTTTGCGATTCCTTGCAAAACCGCTCCGGAATATTATAATAGAAACCAACATTTGTGTCATAAAGCGCCGGAAATCGTGCGCACGCGCATAAAAGGAAAGAGGGAAACTCACTATGTTGGATATCAAGATCACCCGCACGGCTACGCCCAAGGCAAAGCCCACCGATGAGACGAAGCTCGGCTTCGGCAAAAAGTTCTCCGACCACATGTTCGTCATGGATTACACCGAGGGCGAGGGCTGGCATGATGCCCGCATCGTCCCCTACGGCCCCTTTGAGCTGGACCCCGCTACCGTGGTGTTCCACTACGCACAGGAGATCTTTGAGGGCATGAAGGCCTACCGCACCGCCGACGACACCGTGCAGCTGTTCCGCCCGGACTGCAACGCCAAGCGTTTTCAGGATTCTGCCGACCGTCTGTGCATTCCCAAGATCCCGGTAGAGGACTACATTCAGGCTGTCGAGGCTCTGGTGGACGTGGACCGCGACTGGGTGCCCCACACCGACGGCGCTTCCCTGTACATCCGTCCCTTCATCTTTGCCAATGATGTGGGTCTGGGCGTGCACGCTTCCAAGCACTATATCTTCTGCATCATCTGCGCTCCCTCCGGCGCTTACTACGCCGAGGGCATCAACCCCGTGCGCATCTATGTGGAAGATGAGTATATCCGCGCCGCCCCGGGTCTGACCGGCTTTACCAAGTGCGGCGGCAACTACGCCGCTTCCATCAAGGCCGGCGAGCTGGCCGAGGAGCAGGGCTACGCACAGGTGCTGTGGCTGGACGGCGTGGAAAAGAAGTACGTTGAAGAAGTTGGCAGCATGAACATCATGTTCAAGATCGACGGCAAGGTGTACACCGCCGCTACCGTGGGCACCGTGCTGCCCGGCGTCACCCGCCGCAGCTGCATCGAGCTGCTGAAGGACTGGGGCTACGAGGTCGTTGAGGGCAAGATTGCCATTGCCGACATCATGGCTGCTGCCCGCGAAGGCAAGCTGGAAGAGGTGTTCGGCACCGGTACTGCCGCTGTCGTCTCCCCTGTCAAGGAGCTGGTCTGGAAGGGCGAGCACGCCTTCATCGGTGACGGCAAGATCGGCCCTGTCACTCAGAAGCTGTACGACACCATGACCGGTATGCAGTGGGGCAAGCTGCCCGACACCAAGGGCTGGATCGTGCCTGTGGAAAAGAAATATTGAGCCGCCTGTCACCCTACGGCTTTTAAAGGGACTGCTGCATACCATTTGGGGCAGCAGTCCCTTTGCTCTATAATCATTGCAATTCCCGCCGCATGGTGCTACACTACCTATAAAGGGTGTGGGCTTGCCGCCTGTGCCCCTTGCAGGAAGATTTGAGAGGAAAGAAGCACCATGATCAAAAAATGGAGCATGAGTTACCCGGCGGTCAACGGCACCGAACAGCGCCGGGCGTATGTCTATCTGCCCACCATGTACGAGGCACAGCCGGAGCGCCGGTTTCCCGTGCTGTATATGTTCGATGGGCAGAACGTGTTTTTCAACGAGGATGCCACCTACGGCAAAAGCTGGGGCGTGGCAGATTATCTGGACTATACCGACACCCCGCTGATCGTGGCGGCCATCGAGTGCAACGCCGGGGCAAACAACGAGCGTCTGGTGGAGTATTCCCCCTACCGCTTCGATGACCCCACCTACGGCCACTTTGACGGCAAGGGACAGGCCACCATGAGCTGGTTCATCCACCGGTTCAAACCTTTGATCGACCAAAATTTCCGCACCCTGCCGGACAGGGCACATACCTTTATCGGCGGCAGCAGCATGGGCGGGCTGATGAGCCTGTACGCCCTGCTGCAATATAACGATACTTACAGCCGCGCCGCAGCGCTGTCGCCCTCTATCTGGGTGGCACCGGATAAGCTTTCCGGCCTTGTGGGGCGCGCAAAACTTGCCCCCGGCACAGTGCTGTACATGGATTACGGCTCCCGGGAGATGGGCAACCACGATGGCATCCGCCGGGAATTCTCCAACTTGAGCGGCAAGCTGATGACCCGGGGCATCCACCTGACCAGCCGCATCGTGCCCGGCGGCACCCACTGCGAGGCCAGCTGGGAAAAGCAGCTGCCCTTCGTGTTCCACACCCTGCTGTATGAGGTGGAGGAGTAAGAGAAGGGCATAATTGCCAGCTGTAAAAGGGGCATAAAAGGCTCCCCCTTGGGGGAGCTGGCTGCGAACGCAGTGAGCAGACTGAAGGGGTACCCCGATACCATAGTCCAACAACACCAAAGGAGGAAACACCATGGAGATGCAGTATTTCAAGGAGTACAGCCCGGAACTGGGACGGGATATGGAGTGCAAGCTTTACGGCCACGCCGGCCGTCCGATGCTGTATATCCCCTGTCAGGACGGCCGATTCTTCGATTTTGAAAACTTCCACATGACCGACACCCTTGCCCCGTGGATCGAGTCCGGGCAGATCATGGTGCTTTCCATCGACACCATGGATCAGGAAACATGGTCGGACGCACAGGGCAACCCCTACTGGCGTATCCGCCGCTATGAGCAGTGGCTGCGCTACATCACCCGCGAGGTTGCTCCGATGCTTCAGCAGCTGGCGCAGCAGCGCAACGGCTGGAGCGATCTGCCCGGCATCATCGCCTTCGGCTGCAGTCTGGGTGCTACCCACGCGGTAAACCTGTATCTGCGCCGCCCGGATATCTTCTGCGGCTGTCTGGCGCTCAGCGGCATCTACACTGCTCACTACGGCTTTGGCGACTATATGGACGAGCTGGTGTACATGAACTCCCCCGTGGACTACATGAAGAACTTCCCGGAGGATCACCCCTATATGCAGCTGTTCCGCAGCCAGAAGGCCGTTATCTGCTGCGGTCAGGGCGACTGGGAACAGCCGGACACCACATGGCTGCTCAAGCGCATCTTTGAGGCAAAGCATATCCCCATCTGGGTAGACCTGTGGGGTCACGATGTCAACCACGACTGGAACTGGTGGTACAAGCAGGTGGCCTACTATATGCCCTACGTTCTGGGCCAGCAGTGACCCATCCTGTGAAAATGGCACAACGGCGCGTCCATGGACGCGCCGTTGTTTCTCAATATTAAAATCTGTCCCGCCCCGCAGGGGCATTGCAATCATAGAGGTAACGGAAAGAGGAATCAACAAATACTATGCAGAACTTTATTTTTATCTCCCCCAACTTCCCCACGAACTACTGGCAGTTCTGCCGGGAGCTGAAAAACAACGGCCTGAACGTGCTGGGCATCGGCGACCAGCCCTACGAGGAGCTGAAGCCGGAGCTGAAGGCAAGCCTGAACGAGTACTACAAGGTGAACAGCTTGGAAAACTACGACGAGGTATACCGCGCCGTGGCCTTTTTCACCTTCAAGTATGGCCGCATCGACTGGCTGGAGTCCAACAATGAATACTGGTTGGAGCGAGATGCCGCCCTGCGCACCGATTTCCACATTACCAGCGGCTTCCAGACCTCTGATATGCCCCGCATCAAGTACAAGAGCAAGATGAAGGAGTACTATCAGAAGGCCGGTATCGCCACCGCCCGCTACCACATGGTGGATGACCTTGCAGGCTGCAAGGCCTTTGTGGCGCAGGTGGGCTACCCGGTGGTGGTCAAGCCGGACAATGGCGTGGGCGCTTCGGATACCCACCGCCTTTCCAGCGACAAGGAGCTGGAGGCATTTCTGACCTACAAGGAAAAAGAGCACCCGGATGTGGCTTACATCATGGAGGAGTTCGTCCGTGCCGAGGTGAACAGCTACGATGCCATCATTGACGCCCACGGCAACCCCATCTTTGAGGCGGGCAACGTGAGCCCGGTATCCATCATGGACATCGTGAACAACGATGATAACTCCATCTACTACATCATCAAAGATCTGCCGGAGGACACCCGCGCTGCGGGCCGTGCCGCCGTCAAGAGCTTTGGGGTGAAGAGCCGCTTTGTCCACTTCGAGTTCTTCCGCATGACCGAGAATCAGTCCAGCATGGGCAAAAAGGGTCAAATCGTGGCGCTGGAAGTCAACATGCGTCCCTGCGGCGGCTTTACCCCGGACATGATCGACTTTGCCCGCTCCACCAACGTGTACAAGATCTGGGCGGACATGATTGCCTTCGGCGGCACCGATATGCCGGTGGGTGAGCACTACTATTGCGCCTTTGCCGGCCGCCGGGACGGCAAGAGCTTCGTTTACAGCCACGAGCAGCTGATGCAGAAGTATCAGGACAACATGCGCATGGTAGACCGCATCCCCGAGGCCCTGTCCGGTGCCATGGGCAACCAGATGTATGTGGCCACCTTCTCCACCCGTGACGAGATGGAAAAGTTCTATTCCGATGTGCTGGCCGTCACCGACCCCATCAACGCCAAGGTGCAGAAAGAGCTGACCGAGGTGCTGGCTCTGGGCGAGCCGGACGCGGCTTCCACCAAAGCTGTCACCCCGAAGCCCGACCTGACCCCTGCCATTAAGCCCACCACCGCCGTGGCCGAAACCAAGACCAAAGCCGTGGCAGAGGTGCCCACCAGGGCGGTCACCGAGACCCCGACAAAAGCCGTTGCCACCCAGCCGACCAAGGCTGTCACAGAGACGCCGACCAAGGCCGTCGCCACCCAGCCCACGAAAGCCGTGACCAAAACGCCCACCAAGGCCGTGACCAAGACCAGCCGGAAAGGCAAAAAGTAACCATACGGTAAAATAATGCAGCCGTTCTCCCGATTGGAAAGGAGGACGGCTGCTTTTTTGTCGGATGTTCCAGTTTTTGCGGGACGTTTTTTGCAATGTGACAAATTGCGGAAAAACACTTGACATTTTTATACAGGGGGGGGTAAGATTGGCTTACAGAGCCGCGTTGGGTCGGCTTCTGAAATAACATATAGGAGGAATCCAATTATGAGATTGTCCAATCGAATTGCGGCAACGGCTCTGGCCGCTGTCATGGCAGTATCTATGCTGACCGCCTGCGGCGGTGGTGGCGGCGGCAGCAATGGTGGCTCCAGCTCTTCTGGCAGCAACAATGGCAGCTCTTCCAGCAGCTCTTCGAGCGGCGGCGCCAGCTCTGGCAGCAGCTCCGGCTCTTCGTCTAAGCCTGCTGGCAGCACCTCAACCAGCACTTCCACCAGTACCTCTACGAGCACCAGCACCTCCACCAGTGGTTCCGGTACGGTGACTGCACAGAAGAAACAGTGGAAAGAGACGAAAACTTATAGCGAAGTTGCAGTGAAGTACCGCAAGGGAAAAATCAATGCGGCAGGTACGAT
>OICM01000478.1_pt1 | contig 14541 bp, 28 predicted proteins | sample 1581311 | NCBI WGS metagenome assembly OICM01 (sample SAMEA3882539, study PRJEB24775) | human gut metagenome | biome: human-associated habitat; feature: intestine environment; material: feces | place: Netherlands | collected 2009/2010 | reverse complement strand
CTGTGCGTTGATCGTGCCATCCGTCCAAACCTCGATGGTCAGCTTGTCGAAGTCCGTCTGGTTGCCCACACGGGTGTTCTCGACAGCGTAGTTGACCTTCAGGACCGGCGCATAGATGCTGTCCACCGGGATGGTGCCGATGACCTGCTGCGCACTCTTGTTCTTGTCCGCCGGGACGTAGCCTCTGCCGTGGGCGAGCGTGATCTCCATGGAGAGCGCGCCGTCCGGGCCGAGACTGGCGATGTGCAGCTCGGGGTTGAGGATCTCGACCTCGCCGTCTGCCTTGATGTCGCCGGCAGTGACTTCACACTCGCCTGCCGCTTCGATATAGACGGTCTTCGGGCCGTCGCAGTGCAGGCGCGCGATGATCCCCTTCACATTCAGCACGATCTCCGTGACGTCTTCCTTGACGCCGGGGATCGTCGAAAACTCGTGCTGCACGCCGGCGATCTTGATGGACGTCGGGGCAGTGCCGGGCAGTGAAGAGAGCAGCACTCTGCGCAGAGAGTTACCCAGGGTCGTGCCGTAGCCACGCTCCAAAGGCTCAACGACGAACTTGCCATACGAGATATCGTCCGGGGATTCCTGGCATTCGATGCGCGGCTTTTCAATTTCAATCATTTAGACTTAACCCTCCTTACTGTGTTGTTGCGCCACAGGGGCGCTGCGGATGTCAGCTTACCAATTTGAGGGCCTCTTTATTACTTGGAATACAGCTCGACGATGAGGTGTTCCTCGACAGGCAGATCAATGTCGTCGCGCGCGGGCATGGCCACGACCTTGCCAACCATGTTGTTGGCGTCGTAGTCCAGCCATTTCGGCGCCGGACGGGAAGCGTTCGCTTCGACGTTGGCCTTGATCTTGTCGAGACTCTTGCTGGAGTCCTTGAGTGTAATAACCATGCCCGGCTTGACCAGGAAGCTGGGGATGTTGACTTTGCGGCCATCCACAGTGAAGTGGCCGTGGGTCACGAGCTGGCGCGCCTCCGCACGGCTCATAGCAAAGCCGAGACGGTAGACGACGTTGTCCAGACGGGTTTCCAGAATGGCGAGCAGGTTCTCGCCCGTGATGCCCTGGCGCTTCTCCGCCATGGCGAAGTAGCTGCGGAACTGCTTTTCGAGCACGCCGTAGTAGCGGCGGACTTTCTGCTTCTCGCGCAGCTGGGAGCCATACTCAGAGGTCTTGCTGCGGCCCTGGCCATGCTGGCCGGGGGCATAGCCTCTGCAGTCGAGCGCGCACTTCTGGGTGTAGCATCTGTCGCCCTTGAGGAAGAGCTTCTGGCCCTCTCTGCGGCACTGGCGGCAGACAGCTTCGGTATATCTAGCCATAATTCATTTCCCTCCTTCAATCAGACGCGGCGGCGTTTCGGAGGACGGCAGCCATTGTGAGGAATGGGGGTGACGTCCTTGATCATGGTGACCTCGAGTCCTGCCGTCTGCAGGGCGCGGATCGCAGCCTCACGTCCGGAGCCGGGGCCCTTGACGAAGACTTCGATTCTCTTCAGGCCATGTTCCATAGCGGCTTTAGCAGCCGTTTCGGCAGCCATCTGAGCTGCGAAGGGAGTGCTCTTACGGGAACCGCGGAAGCCCATGCCGCCTGCGGAGGCCCAGGAGAGCGCATTGCCCTGGGTGTCCGTGATGGTGACCATGGTGTTGTTGAACGAAGAGCTGATATGCACGGCTCCCTTTTCAATGTTCTTACGCTCTTTGCGGCGCGTGCGAACTTTCTTGCCTTTTGCTGCGTTTGCCATTACATATCCCTCCCTTACTTCTTCTTATTGGCGATCGTGCGTTTCGGGCCCTTGCGGGTACGCGCATTGGTCTTGCTGCGCTGGCCGCGCACGGGCAGGCCGCGTCTGTGACGCTGGCCGCGGTAGCAGCCGATCTCGGTCAGGCGCTTGATGTTGAGCGCGACTTCACGGCGGAGGTCGCCCTCAACCATGATCTGGTTCTTATCGATATAATCGCGGATGGCGTTAACCTCATCCTCGGTGAGGTCCTTAACGCGCGTATCCACGTTAACGTTGCACTCGACGCAAATCTTCGTCGCAGTGGTGCGGCCGATGCCGTAAATGTAGGTCAGACCGATCTCAACGCGCTTCTCACGCGGGAGGTCGACACCATTAATACGGGCCAACGTAGTCTCCTCTCTTAACCCTGACGCTGCTTATGACGGGGGTTCTCGCAAATGACGAGGACCTTGCCATGGCGCCTAATGATTTTGCACTTATCGCACATCTTCTTGACCGAAGGACGTACCTTCATCGTTCTTCCTTTCGGTAGCGCTCAAACTACTTCCCTACTATCTACTCGCCCAGCCGCAGGCGTTTAAAACTATGGCTGGTCTTCACACACAATCCGACCGTAGGTTGAGCTAAGCCTGCAGTCGGAAATGGAGTGCGTGTATGCGTGCCGCTATTTGTAGCGATAGGTGATGCGGCCGCGGGTCAGGTCGTACGGGGACATCTCCACCGTCACCTTGTCGCCGGGCAGAATCCTGATGAAATTCATTCTGAGCTTTCCGGAAATATGCGCTAAGATCGTGTGTCCATTTCCAATGTCTACTTGGAATGTGGTGTTGGGCATGGCCTCAACGACAACGCCTTCCACTTCAATCATGTCGGATTTTGCCAAGTGTTATCCCTCCTGGTCTTGATCACTGCCGCGTATCGCGGCGATGGCTTTACGAAGCTCACTATTTGTGATGGTTTCGTTGCTTCTGATCCTTTGGGAAACCGCGCCCCCATCGCGCCGGAGCAGCGCCGCGTGTTTGCGCCGCTTGCGCTTCGGCCGTTCCACGGGCCGCGTCTTTCCGTCCGCCAGCAGGAGGAAGTCCCCCTCCGTCGCAAGGACGAAGAAGGCCTCTCCCTTATCCCTGCCGGCGGTAGATGTTACGATATTCGCTTTCACAATGTCCATATCACACCAATGACTTCTCCGGGTCCGTCAGAAGCTCCGGCTCCCCGTCGGTGATCAGTACGGTGTTTTCGTAGTGTGCGGCGTTTTTCCCGTCGGCTGTCCTCACCGTCCAGCCATCCGGCATCTGCCTGATAGCGGCCGTCCCCGCGTTGACCATAGGCTCCACGGCGATGGTCATACCCCGCAGAAGACGGGGTCCATGGCCGGGCTTGCCGTAATTGGGGACTTCGGGTGCCTCATGCATCTGGTGTCCGATGCCGTGGCCGACATATTCCCGGACGACGCTGAAGCCGTTTGCCTCCACATACGCCTGCACAGCGGCGGAGATATCCGACAGGCGATAGCCCTCGCGGGCATACTTTATGCCCTCAAAGAAGCTCTGCTGCGTCACCCGGATCAGCCGCAGCGCCTCGTCGGACACCTGACCACAGGGATAGGTGCCGGCGCAGTCGCCGTGGAAACCGCCGATGAACGCCCCCACGTCCACGCTGACGATGTCGCCCTCCTGCAGCACCCGTTTGCCGGGGATGCCGTGGATGATCTCGTCGTTGACGCTGACGCACACGCTGGCCGGATAACCGTTGTAGTGCAGGAAGGAGGGCGTTGCGCCCTGCTCCTTGATAAACTGGAACACTGCTTTGTCGATCTGAGCTGTGGTGACGCCGGGTTTTACCATATCCCGTGCCAGGGCACGGGCTGCCGCGGTAATTTTGCCCGCCCGGCGCATCAGCTCGATCTCATGGGGTGACTTGAGCGTGATCATTCGGCCACTCCCAGCACCCGCAGGATCTCCCGTGTCGTACCCTCCACAGTGGGCTGGTCCTCCACGGTCTTCAGAACGCCTCTGGCCTCATAGAAGCCCTTGAGGGGTTCCGTCTCCTTATGATAGACCGCCAGACGGTCTTTCACCGTCTCCGGGTCATCATCCTTACGCTGCTTCAGCGCACCGCCGCACACATCACAAATTCCCTCTTTTTTCGGGGGGATGTTTACGATGTGATAGCTGGCGCCGCAGCTCTCGCAGACACGCCGGCCGCCCATGCGGGCGATGATCTTCTCATCGGGGATCTCGATGGCGACCACAGCGTCGAATCTGATACCCGCCTGCTCCAGCGCCTCAGCCTGGGCGATGGTGCGGGGCACCCCGTCCAGAATGTAGCCGTTGGCGCAGTCGGCCTCCTGCAAACGCTCGTTGATGATGCCGATGATGACCTCATCGGGCACCAGCTTGCCAGCATCCATGTACTCCTTGGCCTTCAGCCCGGTGGGCGTGCCGTTCTTCACAGCCGCCCGCAGGATGTTGCCCGTAGAGATGGTGGGGATATCCAGCTTTTTCTTGATGATGTCTGCCTGGGTGCCCTTGCCGGCACCGGGAGCGCCTAAAAGGATCAGTTTCATGGTAATTACCTCAAATTATTCCAGGAAGCCCTTGTACTGACGCATCAGCATCTGGGACTCCAGAGCCTGGACGGTCTCCAGCGCAACACCGACCACGATGATGACGGAGGTACCGCCGATGGACAGAGAGGACACATTCACGATCTTGCCGATCAGCAGGGGCAGGATCGCCACAACGCCCAGGTAGATGGCGCCGAACAGCGTGACCTTGTTGAGCACCTTCTTGATGAAGTCCGCGGTGGGCTTGCCCGGGCGGAAGCCGGGGATAAAGCCGCCGTTCTTCTTCAGGTTGTTGGATATCTCAACGGGGTTGAACTGGATGGTAGCATAAAAGTAACTGAAAGCGATGATCATCAGGAAGTAGACGATCATATACAGTACACTCTTGCTGTCCACAGCGTTCACCAAAGTATACGCAAAAGTACCCTTCTCCGGTGCGGGCAGGAACGCCGCCACCGTGGGGATGATCATGGCGATGGACTGGGCAAAGATGATAGGCAGCACGCCGGACATATTTACCTTCATGGGAAGGGTAGATGCCTGACCGCCGTACATCTTACGGCCCACCTGGCGCTTGGCGTACTGCACGGGGATGCGGCGCTCGGCGCCGTTGACCCAGGTGATCAGTACGATCAGAGCCAGGATGCCGATGACCACCAACAGTGCGTGCCACCACTGCATAGCCCCGGACTTCAGGGAAATGCTCATGGCAGACACCATGCTGGGCACGCGGGACAGGATACCCGCGAACAGGATGATGGAGATACCGTTGCCGATACCGAATTCCGTGACCTGCTCGCCCATCCACATCACGAAGGAGGAGCCGGCAATGAAGGAGATAATGATGACCAGCGCCGCCCACACACCGGTATTGGTGAGGATGCTGGCGTTCTTCATCAGGGCGTAGTAGCCCCAGCCCTGCAGGATGGCGATGGCCACCGTGGCGTAACGGGTGATGGACTGGATCTTCTTCTTGCCCTCCTCGCCGCCCTCACGGGCCAGACGCTCCAGGGGAGGAATGGCAATGGTGAGGAGCTGGATGATGATGGAGCTGTTGATATAGGGCTGCACACCCAGTGCGAACACTGTAGCGCTGGCGAAAGCACCGCCGGACATCACGTCGTACAGGCCCAGCACTGTGGTGCTCATCTGAGACAGGTAATCGCCCAGCAGCTTTGTGTCTACATAGGGCACGGGGATCGCGTTGCCGATACGGAAAATCAGCAGGATCAGGGCGGTGAAGACGATCTTCTTACGAAGCTCGGGGATCGCCCACGCTTTTTTGATCGTCTGGATCACTTAGATCACCTCTGCCTTTCCGCCGGCTGCCTCGATCGCTTCCTTGGCAGCCTGGGAAAAAGCAGCGGCCTGCACGGTCACCTTCTTGGTAACCTTGCCGTTACCCAGGACCTTGACGCCGTACTCGCACTTGCTCAGGATACCCTTAGCAAGCAGGGCTTCCGCGGTGACGATCTCGCCGTCCTCAAACTTGTTGAGGGCGCTCAGGTTGATGATCTCCAGGGGCTTGGCAAAAATGTTGTTGAAACCGCGCTTGGGGATGCGGCGTGCCAGAGGCATCTGACCACCCTCAAAGCCGATGCGGGTACCGCCGCCGCTGCGGGCCTTCTGGCCCTTGTGACCGCGGCCTGCGGTCTTGCCGTTGCCGGAGCCGTGACCACGGCCCTTGCGGTAGGCTTCCTTAACGGAGCCGGCTGCGGGAGACAGTTCGTTCAGTTTCATTCTCTCGCACCTCCTTATTCTTCAGTGACCTTCAGCAGGTAGCCGATCTTGGCGACCTTGCCGCGGGTCTGGGCGTTGTCGGGCTGTACGGTGGTGTCACCGATCTTACGCAGGCCCAGGGAGTTGGCAGTGGCGATGTGCTTTTCCAGTCTGCCGTTGAGGCTCTTTACGAGCTGGATCTTCAGATTAGCCATGTTCTGTCCTCCTTAACCCACGATCTCGTCCACGCTCTTGCCGCGGGTACGGGCGACTTCTTCGGGGGTACGCAGGGACTTCAGGCCCTCGAAGGTAGCGGCCACCACGTTCACAGCGGTGTTGGAGCGCAGGCACTTGGTACGGATATCCTTGATACCCGCGGCCTCCATGATGATACGCACGGGGCCGCCGGCGATCACGCCGGTACCGGGGGCGGCGGGCTTCATCAGCACGCGGCCTGCACCGGCCTCGCCGATGATCTCGTGGGGGATGGTGCTGCCGGACAGGGACACGTTGATCATGTTCTTCTTAGCGTCCTCGATGCCCTTGCGGATCGCCTCGGGCACCTCGGCGGCCTTGCCCAGGCCGTAGCCGACCTTGCCCTTGCCGTCGCCGACCACCATCAGGGCGGAGAACTTCATGACACGACCACCCTTAACGGTCTTGGAAACGCGGTTGGTAGCGACTACTTTTTCAATGTACTCGCTCTGCTCTCTTTCAAATCTGGCCATTGATAAGTCCTCCTTCCTTAGAATTCCAGGCCGCCCTCGCGGGCGCCTTCAGCCAGCTCGGCCACACGGCCGTGGTACAGGTAGCCGCCGCGATCGAACACGACGGTATCGATGCCCTTAGCCTTGCAGCGCTCGGCAACCAGCTTGCCCACAGCGCGGGCCGCGGTCTTGTTGCCGCCGTTGCCCTCGATCTCTTTGTCCAGAGAGGAAGCAGAGACCAGGGTGTTGCCGGCCACATCGTCGATGACCTGGGCGTAGATGTTCTTCTCGCTGCGAAATACGTTCAGACGGGGACGCTCGGGAGTGCCGGACAGCTTGGCGCGGACTCTCTTATGGCGCTTCAGACGCTGCGCGTTGGTATCGGGTCTTTTAATCATATCGGCACACCTCCTTACTTCTTAGCGCCGGTCTTACCGACCTTGCGGCGGATGACTTCGTCAACATACTTGATGCCCTTGCCCTTATACGGCTCGGGAGGACGCTTCTCGCGGACTTCCGCCGCGAACTGGCCAACCTTCTGCTTGTCGGGACCGGAGATCACGACCTTGTTGGGGCCGGGCACTTCGATGGTGATACCGTCGATCTCCGCCATCTTCACGGGATGGGAGTAACCGAGGTTCATGACCAGCTCGTTGCCCTCCTTGGCGGCACGATAGCCGACACCGTTGATCTCCAGCTCCTTCTTGAAGCCTTCGCTGACGCCGACGACCATGTTGTGCAGCAGCGCACGGGTCATGCCGTGCAGCGCGCAGTGCAGCTTGTCGTCGGAGGGGCGCTTGACATGGATGGTGTTGCCGTCCTGCTCCAGGATCATCTCCGGACGCAGGGCCTGGGTCAGGGTGCCCTTAGGGCCCTTGACGGTAACAACGTTGTTCTCCGCGATGGTGACTTCCACACCGGCGGGGACGGTAATGGGCATTCTACCAATTCTCGACATTGTTCAAATACCTCCTTACCATACGAACGCAAGGACTTCGCCGCCGACGTGCGCTGCGCGAGCAGCCTTGTCGGTCATGACGCCCTTGGAAGTGGATACGATCGCGATGCCGAGACCACGCAGCACGCGGGGCAGCTCGTCGGCGCCCACATAGACGCGCAGGCCGGGCTTGGACACGCGGCGCAGGCCGGAGATGACCTTCTCCTTGCCGGCATTGTACTTCAGGGTGATGCGGATAACGCCCTGGGTACCGTCGTCGATGACCTGGAAGGACTTGATGTAGCCCTCATCCAGCAGGATCTGAGCGATGCTCTTCTTCATGTTGGAAGCAGGAACGTCGACGGTCTCGTGCTTGGCGTTGTTGGCGTTGCGGATACGGGTCAGCATATCGGCAACAGGATCAGTGATGTGCATACGAATGTTTCCTCCTATTTTAGAGTTACAGGCTCACGCCTGTTAAGGCAGCGAGGTATCACTGATAATTTAGTCCGTCGGCAGCGCACTGCCGGTGTTTAATTACCAGTGACCTTTCGCCATCCTGTATTACCGGAGCCTTGCGGCTCTTAGGTACATGGGTTCGGCGGAGAGCGGCGCTCTCTGCCGGAGTTCTCCTGGTAGAGATTTTGTTCTCAGACGAGGCGGCGAGGCGATGGCGTACTTTGTGTACGCCGAGCCGCGCCAACGAAGTATGAGGGCAAAAGATCACCAGGAAGCCTTGCGGACGCCGGGGATCTCGCCCTTGTACGCCAGCGTGCGGAAGCAGATACGGCACACACCGTAGTCACGCAGGTAGGCGTGGGGACGGCCGCACAGCTTGCAGCGGTTGTACTTGCGGGTGGAGAATTTCGCAGGCGCCTGCTGCTTCAGGATCATAGACTTCTTAGCCATTTCGTTCTCCTCCTAATCAGCGTTCAAAGGGAGCGCCGACCAGAGTCAGCAGCTCGCGAGCTTCTTCATCGGTCTGGGCGGTCGTGCAGATGACGATGTCCATGCCGCGGATCTTGTCGATCTTATCGTACTCGATCTCGGGGAAGATCAGCTGCTCCTTGATGCCCAGGGCATAGTTGCCGCGGCCATCAAAGGCGTTGGCGCTGATGCCGCGGAAGTCACGCACACGGGGCAGAGCCACGTTGAACAGACGATCCAGGAACTCCCACATCTTGTCACCGCGCAGCGTGACCTTGGCGCCCACGGGCATACCCTCACGCAGCTTGAAGTTCGCGACGGACTTCTTGGCGATGGTGACAATGGCCTTTTGGCCGGTAATGGTGGCCAGGTCGCCGCACACGGCGTCCAGGACCTTAGCGTTCTCACGCGCCTCACCGCAGCCCACGTTCACGACGACCTTGTCGATCTTGGGGATCTGCATGGTGGACTTGTAGCCGAACTTCTTGAAGAGAGCAGGAGCTACTTCTTCGGTATACTTGACTTTCAGACGTGCCATTACTTACTCTCTCCTTTCTTTACAGGGCAGCGCCGCAGTGCTTGCACACGCGGACTTTCTTGCCGTCCTTGATCTCATAGGCCACGCGGGTGCCCTTGTCGCACTTGGGGCATACCACCTGGACCTTGCTGGCGTAGATAGCCGCCTCGCGCTTGACGATGCCGCCCTCTTCGCCCTGCTTGCGGGGCTTGATGTGGCAGGTCACCATGTTGATGCCCTCGACCACGACCTTGCGCTCACTGGGAACGGTGCCCAGCACCTTGCCGGTCTTGCCCTTGTCCTTGCCGGACAGAACGACCACCTTGTCGTTCTTCTTGATCTTCAGATTGTTCATGTGTCCGTCCCCTCCTTAAATAACTTCGGGAGCGAGGGACAGGATCTTCATGTAATCCTTGTCGCGCAGCTCACGAGCCACCGGCCCAAAGATACGGGTGCCTCTGGGGTTCTTGTCGTCCTTGATGAGGACGGCGGCGTTGTCGTCGAAACGGACATAGGTGCCGTCGGCACGACGCACGCCCTTGGCGCTGCGGACGATAACGGCCTTGACGACCTCGCCCTTCTTCACCTGACCGCCGGGAGTGCTCTTACGCACGGAGGCAACGATGACGTCGCCGATGTTGCCGTACTTGACCTTGGAGCCGCCCAGAACGCGGATGCACTTGATCTCTTTGGCGCCGGTATTGTCAGCGACCTTCAGATAAGATTCTTGCTGGATCATACTTACGGCACCTCCTTACTTAGCCTTCTCGACGATCTCGACCACGCGCCAGCGCTTGTCCTTGGACAGGGGGCGGGTCTCCATCACCTTCACGACATCGCCAACACCGCAAGCGTTCTGCTCGTCGTGAGCCTTCAGCTTATAGGTACGGCCGACGATCTTCTTATACAGAGGATGGGCAACGCGGTCCTCGATGGCGACGACCACGGTCTTGTCCATCTTATCGGAAACGACCTTGCCGACTCTGGTCTTGCGGGAGGAAATTCTCTTCTCTTCCATGTTACTTCTCCTCCTTTTCACGGATAACGGTCTTCACACGAGCGATGTCGCGCTTGGTCTCGGCGATCTTGAGAGGATTGTCCAGCTGATTGGTTGCGTGCTGCATACGCAGGAAGAACAGATCCTTCTTCAGGGAGTCCAGCTTCTCGTTCAGCTGCTCCACGGTCATTGCACGTACTTCAGTTGCCTTCATCTCATTCACCTACTTCCTGGGCTTCGAGATCCTCGCGCTTGACGATCTTCGTCTTGATGGGCAGCTTGTGGCTGGCCAGACGCAGGGCCTCGCGAGCGGTCTCCTCGTTGACATCAGCCAGCTCGAAGAGCACGCGGCCCGGCTTGACGACGGCGACCCAGTACTCGGGGCTGCCCTTACCGGAACCCATTCGGGTGCCGAGCGGCTTCTTGGTCAGCGGACGATCCGGGAAGATCGTGATCCACACGCGGCCACCACGCTTGATGTAGCGGGTCATGGCGATACGAGCGGCCTCGATCTGGCGGTTGGTCACATAAGCCGGAGCCAGAGCCTGGATACCGAAATCGCCGAAAGCGATCTCGTTGCCGCCCTTGGACATGCCACGGCGGACCGGACGGTGCTGCTTACGATACTTGGTTCTCTTTGGGATAAGCATTCTCAGCTCACTCCTTCGTTTCCGTTGCGGCAGGTGCCTCAGCAGCGGCCGGAGCCTCTGCTGCTGCGTTCTGCTGCGGAGCAGCGTTGCGCTGGCCGCGACGCGGACGACGATCGCCGCGACGGCCCTGGCGGTTGTTGCTCTGCTGTGCCTGCTGCTCTTCGAACTCACGCTCGGTCATATCGCCCTTGTAGATCCAGACCTTCACGCCGATACGGCCGTAAGTGGTCTTGGCCTCGAAGAAGCCGTAATCAATGAGGGCACGCAGGGTCTGCAGCGGAACGCGACCCTCGCGATAGAACTCGGAACGGCTCATTTCGTCGCCACCAAGGCGGCCGGAGAGCTTGATACGGATACCCTTGGCGCCTGCACGCATGGCATCCTGCTGGGCCTTACGCATCGCGCGACGGAAGGTCACGCGGTTGGTGAGCTGCTCAGCGATGCCCTGTGCGACGAGCTGGGCGTCCAGTGCGGCGTTCTTCACTTCGAAGATGTTGAGCTGGACCTGCTTGCCGGTGAGCTTCTCGAGCTTGGCGCGAACGCGCTCAGCCTCAGCGCCACGACGGCCGATGACGATGCCCGGACGAGCGGTGTGGATGTCCACACGCACACGGTCGCGGGTACGCTCGATGACGATGCGGGACACGCCCGCACGCTCGAGGTCCTTGCTCATGGCCTTGCGGATGGCGTCATCTTCGAGAACGAAGTCGCGGTAGCGTTCGCCAACCTTGTTGGAATCGGAGAACCACTTGGAACGATGGTTCTCAGTGATTCCCAGGCGGTAGCCAAACGGATTGATCTTCTGACCCATCTTTAGCGGTTTCCTTCCTTGTTAGCGACGACGACCGTGATGTGGCTGGTGCGCTTGTTGATACGAGCGGCACGGCCCTGTGCACGGGCGCGGAAACGCTTGAGCGTCACGCCTTCGTCCACATAGGTCTCCTTCACGACCAGGTCGTTCTCGCGGAACGGCTCGCCGGCCTTGTCGGCCTTCACACGAGCGTTCGCGATGGCGCTCTCCAGGACCTTACGCACCGGGAGGGATGCGTCCTGCGGAGCGAACTTCAGAATGGTGATGGCTTCGGTCGCCTTCTTGCCTCGGATGAGGTCGACCATACGGCGAGCCTTGCGCGGCGTCACGCGGACGTGACGAGCGATTGCTTTAGCTTCCATGTGTCCTTACTCTCCTTTAGCGGCGTGCCTTCTTGTCGTCCTTCACATGACCCTTGAAGGTCTTGGTCGGGGCGAACTCACCGAGCTTGTGGCCAACCATGGATTCGGTGACGAACACCGGAACATGCTTGCGGCCATCATGAACGGCGAAGGTGTGTCCGATGAAATCAGGGGTGATCATCGAACGACGGGACCACGTCTTGATGACGTTGTGCGTACCCTTCTCGTTCTGCTCGTCGACTTTCTTCTGCAGGTGGGCGTCGACGAAGGGGCCCTTCTTGATGCTACGAGTCATCTACTCGACACTCCCTTACTTACGGTTCTTACCATTCGGGCGACGACGAACAATCATCTTGTTCGAAGCCTTCTTCGGACGGCGGGTACGAACCTCGCCCTTGCCCCACGGAGAAACCGGCGGCTTGCCACCGCGGGTACGACCGCCGTGCGGGTGATCGACAGGGTTCATGGACTCACCACGGGTGATCGGGCGCTTGCCCATCCAACGAGCGCGGCCTGCCTTGCCAAGCTGGATGTTGGCGTGGTCGGAGTTGCCGACCTCACCAACGGTCGCGCGGCAGCGAGCGTCCACGTTGCGGATTTCGCCGGACGGCATACGCAGCTGAGCGTAGGCGCCATCCTTGGCGACGAGCTGCACGGCAGCACCGGCGGAGCGGGCGATCTTGGCGCCACCCAGCGGGCGGAGCTCAATCGCGTGCACCACGGTACCGGTCGGGATGTTGCGCAGCGGCAGGTTGTTGCCCGGCTTGATATCAGCCTGAGCGCCGGTCTCGATGACGTCGCCCTGCTTGATGCCTTCCGGAGCGATGATGTAACGCTTCTCACCGTCTGCGTAGTGCAGCAGTGCGATGCGGGCGGAACGGTTCGGGTCGTACTCGATGTGAGCGACCTTGGCCGGCACGCCGTCCTTGTCCCAACGCTTGAAGTCGATGAGACGGTACTGGCGCTTGTGACCGCCGCCGCGATGACGGGAGGTCATACGGCCGTAGGAGTTACGACCGCCAGTCTTGCTGAGCTTGCGAACCAGCGACTTCTCAGGCGTGGAGCGCGTAAGCTCGGAGAAGTCCGAGACGGACGCGTTACGGCGGCCTGCAGTCGTCGGCTTATAAACGCGGATAGCCATAATCTAGTTCTTCCTTTAACTTTTCTCGGCTAGCCTTCAGTTACCGAAGATGTCGATCGTCTGGCCCTCGGCGACGGTCACGATGGCGCGCTTCTGATTGACGCGCTGGCCGAAACCGTTGCGGGTGCGCTGGCGCTTGCCGGCGCGGTTGAGGGTGTTGACGTTCGTCACCTTGACATTGAAGATCTCTTCGATTGCCTGCTTGATCTGAACCTTGTTCGCGTTCGGGGCCACCACGAAGGTGTACTGACCGCGATCGGACAGAGCGTAGCTCTTCTCAGAAACGACAGGCTTGAGGATGATGTCGTGTGCGGGCTTGTGAATAGCGACCATGAAAATCAGGCCTCCTTTGCAGCCGGCTCAGCCTTCGCAGCGAGGAAAGCATCAAAGCCTTCCTTGGAGAAGACCACGTACTGAGCGGTGACCACATCGTACGTGTTGAGCTGATCGGCGAAGATCGGGTGAACGGTCGGGATGTTACGAACGGAAAGCCATTCGTTCACATTCTCGCGAGAGAGCACCACGGTGGTGAACTTGTTCTCGGTCACCGGGGTAAGAGCGGCAACGGCGGCCTTGGTGGACGGGGCTTCGGAAACACCGAAGTCGACAACGGCCACGTGACCGGCGTTGGCACGATCGGAAAGCACGTACTTCAGAGCAGCGGCCTTCATCTTCTTCGGGGTGCGCTGGGAGTAGTCACGCGGCTGCGGACCGAACACGGTGCCGCCGTGGTACCACTGCGGTGCACGGATGGAGCCCTGACGAGCACGACCGGTGCCCTTCTGCTTCCACGGCTTGCGGCCACCGCCGGAAACCATGCCACGAGTCTTGGTGGCGTGGGTGCCCTGGCGAGCAGCGGCGAGCTGGGCGATGACGACCTGGTGGATCAGCGGGATGCGGGACTGAACTTCTTCAGCGGAGAAGCCGAAGATCTCAGCCGGGGCATCGACGGTGCCGGTGGCCTTGCCCTGGTTATCGGTGACGTTCAGAGTAACGTTTGCCATGATTTATCAGGCTCCCTTCACTGCCGAACGGACGAGAACGATGCTGCCCTTCGGGCCCGGAATGGCGCCCTTGATAGCCAGCACGCCGTTCTCAACATCCGACGAAACGATGGTGAGGTTCAGCGCGGTGTTGGTCACATGACCCATGCGGCCAGCCATGCGCTTGCCCTTGAGGATGCGGCTCGGGGTGGCGCATGCGCCAACAGAGCCAGGACGACGCTCGTTCTTGTGAGAGCCGTGGGTACGACGATAGGACTTGAAGCCCCAACGCTTGATGGTGCCTGCGAAGCCCTTGCCCTTGGTGGTACCGGTCACGTCGACCAGGGTGCCTTCCGGGAACAGCTCAGCGGTCAGCTCCTGACCCGGCTCGAACTCTTCGGCGTTATCGGTGCGGACCTCAGCGAGGTGACGACGCGGGGTGACGCCAGCCTTGGCGAAGTGACCAGCCATGGG
>OICM01000461.1_pt1 | contig 14934 bp, 16 predicted proteins | sample 1581311 | NCBI WGS metagenome assembly OICM01 (sample SAMEA3882539, study PRJEB24775) | human gut metagenome | biome: human-associated habitat; feature: intestine environment; material: feces | place: Netherlands | collected 2009/2010 | reverse complement strand
TGACGGAGAGGTTCAGCCGATCACCTCATACTGAAAATACTCGCACTTGACCTTGCTGCCCACCTCGATCTCGGGCGGCAGCAGGGCCAGCGCAACGGGGTTCAGCTCGTCACTTTCAATGTCGGTGCGGCGCAGGTTGACATAATCGCCGTCAAAGCTGACGACCTCGTAATACCAGGGGCCCATAGGATACCTTCTTTCATTTGAGCTTTTCTTTGAGCTGTCGCTTTTTGGAGCGGCGGCTTTTTTAATGCTTCCGTTTTTTCTTTTCGTCCCAGGCAAAGTGCCCGGTGTAGAGCAGGAACACGGGCAGGGCGGCAAGGGTGACAGTCCGGCTCAGGCGGATGCCGTCCGGCTGATAGACAAAGTCGATGGTGACCGTTCCGGCAGGGCAGAGGACGGCCATCAGGCCCTCATCCACCTGCAGGATCTCGGTCTCCTGCCCATCCACATAGGCCGTGAAGCCGTCATCGTAAGGCACGGAGAAGAACATCAGGTTGGTCCTGTCCAGCGTGGCCTCAGCGTGGAAGCCTGCGCTGGTCATCTCAAAGGCGGTGCAGGCAGAGGCCCGGCGGTCGGCACAATCCTGAGTGTAGCGGGTGTAGGTCAGGTCATTGAGCTCTGCCGTGGGCAGGGACGTGAGGTACTGCCCGTAGGCCACCGCATCCTCCTCAGTGAGCACCAGTGCCCGCATGAGCAGGTTGGAGCGGGTGGGGGTCACGGTGTCCTCGTACTGGGTCTCGGTGAGATAGTAATCGTAGGTGAAGCCCATGGGAACGTAGTTCTGATTCTCGTAGAGAACATAGCCGTCCAGGGTATCGTAATACGCCCAGCCCTCATCGGCCTCAGCGTGGAACTGCTTCTGATGCGCGAGTGTGGTCAGCAGGTATCTGACGCTGAGCAGGCCGCGCAGGGCGTAGTTGGAGAGCTCGGGCTGACTGCGCACATCCCGCTTGACCCCCAGTGCAGGGTAGAAGCTGAGGATGCTGGGAGCGGCGGTGCTGCCGAAATACTGCAGGCAGCTCTTGTCCAGCCACAGGCCCAGATTGTCGTGGGTCTTGTAGGTGTCAATGCGCCAGTCACCCTCGGGCAGATCCTCCTTCAGGGCCAGCGCGTTGATGTACTGCTCCACAAGGTCACTGTCGGTGTTCCACTGGCCGAACTTGCCAATGCCGATGTGGATGATGCCGAACAGGCAGCTGAACGCCAGCACACCGGCCAGCAGGCGGCGGGCAAAGACCCTGCGCTGCTGCCAGCGCCTGCAGATGCAATGGTAGACGGCCAGCCCGCCCAGACCAAAGGCGAGCACGGCGCAGTACTGGCCCGGATTCTGCAGCACGCCCAGGCTCCACTCCTTGGTGGTAGCATCCTGCACGGGCACCAGTGCAAAGGCCAGCGTGGCGATCATCACAAAGGCAATGCTCCGGGCGGGGCGGGCGAGGTCGAGGCTGGGGTCCTCCCACGCGCTTACCGTCATGGCCGCAAGGATGAGCACCGGCATATAGAACCACCGGGCATAGTAGCTGGAATTGAGGGCATAGAACGCGCTGTTCAGGATGGGCACCAGCGCAAATACCATGCAGACGGCAATGATCCGCTTTTTGCTGTCGCCCTGCCGGGCACGCCAGTAGGCCACCACACCGGCCAGACTGCACAGGGGCAGATAGGCTGTCATGCTGGTCCATTTGATGATGCCCTCAGACCAAATGGAGGTCATATAGGGGGAATCCGGGGGCAGCACCCAGCTCAGCAAAATGGCCAGATACTGCTGGGGCTTGGAATAGGTCAGAAAGCCCCAGCCGGAGGAAAGATCGATGGTGCGCGGGTTCTGCAGCACGCTGAGGACAGTGGGCCAGAGCACCACAAAGCCCAGTGCCACGCCCAGCAGGCTCTCAAAGGCCAGCTGACCGAAGAGGCGGGGCGTGAGCCGAAACTCCCCGGCGGAGAGCTTGCAGACGAAGTAGATGACAAGGAAGAGCACCTGCCCCACAAAGAAAAAGTAGTTGTTGAGCAGGTTCACCGCCACCCAGAAGGCGAACCAGCCGTGGCGGTGCTCGTAGATGGTCTCATCCAGTGCCCAGAGCATCCAGGGGAAGAGGGCCAGCACATCGATGAAGTGGTTGAAAAAGATGTTGTACAGCCCCCAGCCCGAAAAGGCGTAGAGGGCCGCACCCAGCACCGCAAAGTTCGGGTCTTTGACGTAGCGGCGCAGGTACAGATACGCGCCGCCGCCCGCCACCGCGAACTTGAGCACCAGCAGCGGCACCATGAGGTAGGGGAGCCAGTTCTGCGGGAAGAGCAGGGAAAACCAGAAGAAGGGGGAGCCGTACAGGTAGAACGAATAGGCGTTCATGGTTCCGCTGCCCAGGTCAGTTGCCCAGGAAAAGGTATTCTTCACGCCTCCGTATCCGGCGGGGTAGCCTGCCCCCTTGAGAAAGCCGTTCATGTAGCGGTAAAAGCTGATCTGCTGGCTGTTGAAATCGCCTGCATAGTGGAAAAAGCCGCCGTCCAGCAGATAGAACGGCAGGAAGATGAGGGCGGCTGTCAGGGCGCAGAGCCCCACGGTGAGCCAGAACTTATCCTGCTTCTGCCCCAGCATCCGGGGCGAAGAATGAAATGCAGTCATGCGTCAGTCCTCTTTTCAGTATCGGAAATTTCCCGCTTACGGGAACGGCACCTCGCGGGTGTCATCGGGGTCCTGCGCGGCCCTGCGCTGCTGCTCGAACACCGCGTCGATGAGGGTGTCGAGGTCAGAAAGGCGGCTCAGCTCACAGCAGTAGCGCCGCAGGCTGGCGGCTCCCTTCAGGCCCTTCATGTAGTGCATGGTCTGGGCCCGGGCCTGGGGCATGGCAACGAACTCGCCCTTCTGCTCCACCATCTCCTCCACCTGTCGGCGCAGGGCATTCATCCGGGCCTGCAGGTTCGGCTCCTTGGGGGCGGGCAGGCCCTCCAGCGCGGCGTTCACCCGCTCAAAGAGCCAGGGGTCGCCCAGGGCGGCCCGGGCGATCATCACGCCGTCGCAGCCGGTCTCCTCCACCATCCGCACAGCATCCTCAGCGGTGCGGATATCGCCGTTGCCCAGCACGGGAACGTGGACGGCATCCTTCACCGCCGCAATAATGGACGGGTCGATGCCCGGGGTGTACATCTGCTCCCGGGTGCGGGCGTGGACGGCGATGAGCACCGCGCCCGCCTGCTCGCAGGCTTTGGCGCATTCCACGGCCGTGACGTGCTCCGCGTCCCAGCCCTTGCGCATCTTCACGGTGACGGGGCGGGAGGTGTTTTTGACCACTTCCTCCACAATACGGCCGCAGCGGTCGGGGTCAAGCATCAGCTTGCTGCCCGCCCCGCCCGAGACGATCTTGGGGGCAGGACAGCCCATGTTGATGTCCAGAAAATCGAACGCGTACTGCTCCACGGCGGCAGCGGCCTGCCCCATGATCTCGGGCACTTCGCCAAAGATCTGCACGCCGTAGGGGACACCGTTGGGTTCGGCCTTGAGCAGGCTGACGGTTTTGTGGTCGCCGTATACCAGCGCCCGGCTGGACACCATCTAACTGACGGTAAAACCGGCTCCGTGCTGGGCCATCAGCCGCCGGGCCGGGGCATCGGTAAAGCCCGCCATGGGGCCGAACACTGCCCGGTGGGGCAGGGAGATCTCCCTGATCTTCAAAGGGGTGTTGAAAGGTTCCATGATACTCCTTAGCGCTATCTGATTTAGTTGATAACATGATAAAATTTGGATTATAAGTATACCATATTTCCGGCGGCAGAACAAGAAGCGGAACATCTTTCTTGTCAGCGCGGGATTTTTCCGGTATACTGGGGACAAAAGGAGGAGCGGCTGGAACACGGCAGCCAGCTGCACAAAAGAGATGGAATACAGAACATGGAAAAAGCAGAACGGCGCAGGGGAGAGCATCCGCACCTCCCTGCTGGGCTATGGCTGTATGCGGTTCCCCACCACACCGGAGGGAGCCATTGACGAGCCCCGGGCCGAAGCGCTGCTGAACGCCGCGCGGGATGCGGGCGTGAACTATTTTGACACCGCTTACCCCTACCACGGCGGCCAGAGCGAGCCCTTTGTGGGCAGGGTCATTGCAAAGTGGCCCCGGGAGAGCTTTTATCTGGCCACCAAGATGCCGCTGTGGCAGTGCGGGAGCCTGGAGGAGGCCCAGCATATCTTTGAAGAGCAGCTCCGGCGGCTGGGCGTGGAGTACATCGACTTCTACCTGCTGCACTCCCTGTACGCCGCCCGGTACGACCGGGCCAAGGAAATGGGCATCGTGGACTGGCTGTGGGAGCAGAAAAAGCTGGGCCGCATCCGCAGCTTCGGCTTCTCCTGCCACGACAACGCGGCGGGTCTTGAGCACATCCTGCGGGATCAGCCCTGGGATTTCTGCCAGCTGCAGTATAACTATCTGGACACCGATGACCGTGCCGAGGAGATCTCGGGTGACCGCGGCTATCAGCTGACCGAGGAGCTGAACATCCCCCTCATCATCATGGAGCCCATCAAGGGCGGCACACTGGCCAACCTGCCCCCGGAGGCCGAAGCACCCCTCAAGGCCCTGCGGCCCGAAGCCTCGGATGCCTCCTGGGCCCTGCGCTGGGTGGGCAGCCACCGGAACGTCCATGTCATCCTCTCGGGCATGAGCGCCGAGGATCAGCTCACGGATAACCTGGCCACCTTTGCCCGCTTTGAGCCGCTGACCGCTGCAGAGACCGCCGCGGTGGAGCAGACCGCCGCCTTCCTGCACAGCCGCATCAAGATCGGCTGCACCGGCTGCCGGTACTGTATGCCCTGCCCCATGGGGGTGGACATCCCAGACAACTTCAGCATCTGGAACAAGCTGGGGATGTTCGGCCAGCCTGAGGCCATCAAGCACCAGTGGGAAGCCCACTTCCCCGATGCCGAAAAGGCCAGCCACTGCGTCCGCTGCGGCAAGTGCGAGGCGGCCTGCCCCCAGCATCTGCCCATCCGCAATGCGCTGGCCCAGCTGCAGCAGGAGCTGGATCAGCTGTAATCTGCATCAGAAAAGCCACCGGCAAAAACCGGTGGCTCTTTTCTCTTATTCGCTCCACTCCATCCCGATTTTATCCAGCATTGCGCGGCGCTCAGGGGTGAGCTTGGGGTCGTGGGTGGTATCCCACTCCCGCATCCGGCGGAGCCAGTCGCCCAGGCAGAAGCCGGTTTCGTCGGATTTGTAGTTGGCGGCGGCGTGGAGGTTGCCGTGGGCCTTGTAGTAGGCCTTGGCCTGCTGATAGGCAGTTCCCCACTTGGCATCCCGGGCATCCCACACCATGCCGATGCTGTTCAGCTTTTTGATGTGGGCGGGCGTGACCTGATAGGAATCCGGGCGATTCTTGCGGGCTGCACGCAGGTTGGAGATCCACACGCCCAGCCGGACACCATCGCTGTCCACATAGCTGGCGGGGACCAGCAGATGTTTGTACTTGCGGGCGTAGCGGGCGGCACTGCGGAAGTTCCGCTCCCAGTTGGCCTCGCGCACGGTGCCGTGGTCAGCAGCGGGATCACTGGGGCGGCGCTCGCCCTTGAACAGGGTGCGCAGCAGCTTGCGGCGTTCACTGCTCAGGGCGCTGCTGCCGGAGTTCAGGGCCTGCCGCTGGCGGCTGACCCAGCTGCCCAGCCAAACACCGTCCGCGGTCTTGTAGATAGAGGGAATCTCCAGATCGCCGTGCTCTGTCTTGTAGGCCAGAGCCAGATCATAGCGCTCCTGCCAGGGATCGTACTTTTCCCACACCATGCCCAGCTTGTCCAGCAGGGCCTTGCGCTCAGGGGTGACCCGGGCGCTGGAGCGGTCCGGGTTCAGGTAGGCATAGCGCTGGCGCGCCACCCACTTGCCCAGCAGTACTCCGTCCGGCGTGACATACTCCGAGGGGACGTTCAGGTTGCCGTGCTCATGGTAGTAGGCGGCGGCAACATCGTACAGGGACATCCACTTGCGGTCGTTGCGGTTGGTCCAGTCCATGCCCAGAGCGTCCAGCCGCTCCACCTGCTCCTGAGGCAGCTCGCCTGCCTTGTGAGCGGCGCGCTGGGCCCCCAGCCAGACCCCCAGACCGAAGCCGGAGGACGTTTCGTACTTGATGGGCACTTCCAGATCGCCGTGTTCCAGATAATACTGGGTGGCGGCGGCATAGTTCTGCTCCCACAGGTCGTTGGAGGTGCTCCACACCATGCCGATGGCTTCCAGCCGCTCGATGCGGTTCTGGGTCAGGTTGCCGCCCAGATAGCGCTGGCGGTTGTAGACGATCCATTCGCCCAGTGCAAAATCATTTTTATCGCGGTAGCGCACCGGCACCAGCAGGTCGCCGTGCTCGGTGCGGTATTTTTGCGCGGAGGCAAAGCCTTTTTCCCAGGCAGCTTCCAGCCGGTGGTTCCAGCGGATGCCCAGTTTTTCCAGCTTGGCGGCCTGCTCAGCCGTCAGGCGGCCCGGGCGCTGCCCGGCCTGTACCTGCCGCTGGAGCTCGAGCCACTTGCCCACGGGCACGCCGCTGTGGATGGTATAGCTCCGGGGCAGCTCCAAAGTGCCCTCTTTGGCGGCGGCATCGGCGGCGGCCTGGCACAGCACCTCCCAGCGGGCCTCCATCTCCCGGCGCAGCTTGCCGTACAGGCGGTAGGTCTGCTGCATGGGACGCTCCTGCCGGAAGCCCGGCGTTTTGCTGCCGGCTCTGGTCATGGCCTCGGTGCAGTCACGCTGCAGGGTACGGCCGTTGCCCAGCCCCTCGAACTGCGCCACAAGGTCGAACACCGGCACGCTGCGGTTGCCGGCAGCCACCAGCGCGCGGCAGAGCATCTGCTTGAAGGTGGACATCAGGCTGGACTGGCGCACCAGAATGACCCCGGCCAGCCCCTCCAGCGGCTGCTGGACCCCCGGCGCGTTGACACAGAGCAGGACCTTGGGGCCGGGGGCTGTATCAGAGAGGAAAGTCTCCACGGCGGCAGAATCCGCAAAGCAGGCGTGATCCGCGGCGTAAAAGCGGACAGCAGGGTCCACAGTGCGCAGCAGCTGCTCCAGCTCCGTGCCCAGCTTTTCCTGATAGGCGGCGGATTCAAACAGGACCAGATAATGGCCGCTGGTATCGCTGAGCAGGCGGGGCAGCAGAACGGTCAGGTTTTCCACCTGACGCAGAGACCAGCTCAGCTCTTCATATTGAACGCGCAGGGAGGTGTCGCCCTTGGGCATACACAGGTTTTTGATCCGGGCGCGCAGGGTGGCCAGCTCCTCCTCCTGAGGCCAGAGCAGGGCCGCATAGGCTGAGGGCACCGGCATGGTCCCGGCGGCCATGGCCTCGGCCACAGTCATGTGGGAGACGATGCAGTCGGCAAACAGCTCCTGCGCGGCGGCGCAGACGGGGGCACCGTTGGGCACACCCAGCCCCAGCACCTTTGCCTGGGAGCACATCCGCAGCAGCTTCTGCACCGACTGTGCCCAGCACACGGCGCTCAACTCATGGTAGCAGTCCAGCACGATGCAGCCGGGTTTCTGCTCCCCCAGCCGCACCCACTGCTCCGGGGTGGCAGCGGCCAGCTTTTCGCAATCACAGAAGCGGACATTGCCGGGCAGGGTGCCGCCGTTGTAGCGTGTCAGCTCTGCCTGCCGCAGGGCCAGACGCTGTGCACCGGCCACCAGCCAGAAAAAGGTGGTCTGGGGGTGAGCCTCCACCACCTTCCAGGCAATACAGCTTTTGCCGGTGCCGGTGGGGTGGAACACGGCGGCCCGGTTCAGGGTCTCCAGAGACTGTACAGCTTTCTGAAAAGCGGCTTCGTTGACGGGATTCAGGGTCATCGACATGGTGGTAGTGTCCTCTCCGAGTTGCATGTTTGACATCGTTGGATACAACGAAAATATTTCATAGAATTAGTTTATCGCAAAAAACATTTTTCTGTCAAGCCCTTTGAAGAGAATTTAGAGCAAAACTCGGGAAAAGAATAAAAATAGTGTGGAATCTGTGGCAGAAACTGCGAACTTTGTGCGCAGCAACGGGGATACTGAAAGTGGAAATGCGTCCCGGAGCGGAGAGAAAGTATGACCTATGGCTGGAAGAAGGCTTCTTTTGCCCCGGCAGAGCTGCCCGGGCCGCACCGGGGAGATCCGGGCAGGAGGGCTGCTGCGGAACATCCAAGAAGCATTTCATCTTTGCGGCCGAAAAAATGAAAAATTCCCTCTTGACTTTATGAAAATAAAGCGTATAATGCAATCAACAAACCGATGAGGCGGAAGAGAACCTGCAAGCGCACTTACAGTGAGCCCGAATGGTGAAAACGGGCAGAGAGCGGAGCAGAGTTCGTGGGCCGCCGAGGGCCGGGCGAACAGGGCAGTGCCTTTAGTAGCTTGGGACGGAAGCCTCCGTTACAGGGCAGGGGAGTGTTGGCTCTCCGTTGAGGGGCTCCTGCAGTTTTCCATGGTGGGAAGACGAGTGGAGCAAGCAAGGTGGCACCGCAGATTCGAATTTCTCGACTCTGTCCTTGTGGATGAACACACAGGGACGGGGCCGTTTTTATTTTACCCGTTCCGCAGGTGGAGCGGGTTTTATTTTTTGGGCCGCCCGCTCCGGGAAAGGAGCAACCGCTATGAAAACCATGAACATGATCTCCCGCCGCAGCTTCCTGAAGGCTACCGCCGCAGCCGCTGTCGTATCCGCACTGGGCCTGACCGGCTGCGGTTCCTCCGGTTCTTCTGCCGCAGCATCCAGCACCGCTTCCAGCGCTGCCGGTTCCGCTGCCGCCGCTTCTGAGGCAGGCCAGACCTTTAAGGTGGGCATCGTCAACTATGTGGATCATGCTTCCCTGAACCAGATCGTGGCCTCTGTTGAGAGCCGCCTGGATAAGGTGGGCGCGGAGAAGGGCGTGACCTTCGACTATGCCGATTACTACGCCAACGCCCAGGCTGACCAGTCCAACCTGAACCAGATCGGTGCAGACCTCGTGGCCGACCAGGTAGATGTCATCGTGGCCGTGGCCACCCCCACCGCCGCCACTATGCTGGCCGCTGTGGAGGACACCGACATCCCTGTGGTCTACTCTGCCGTCACCGACCCTGTTTCCGCCGGGTTTGATGGGGAAGAGGGCATCACCGGCACCTCCGATGCCCTGAACACCGAGGCCATTATGAACCTCATCACTGCCATCAACCCCGACATCGACACCATCGGTCTGCTGTACGACCTGAGCCAGGATGCCTCCACCCAGGCCATCGCCGATGCCAAGGCGTTCTGCGACAGCAAGGGCATCAAGTACATTGAAAAGAACGGTACCACCACCGCCGAGGTGCAGATGGCTGCTGAGGCCCTTGTGGCCGCCGGTGTCAAGGCAGTGTTCACCCCCACCGACAACACCGTGATGACCGCCGAGCTGTCCATCTATGAGACCTTCCTGGAGGCAGGGATCCAGCACTTCACCGGTGCGGACAGCTTTGCACTGAACGGTGCCTTTGTGGGCTACGGCGTGGATTACGTCCAGCTGGGCGAGGCCACCGCCGATATGGTGGTGGAGCTGCTCTGCGGCGGCAAGACCCCCGCAGACCTGCCCTACCAGACCTTCGATAACGGCATCGTCACCATCAACACCGAGAGCTGTGAGGCACTGGGCCTTGACCTCGACACCGTTAAGGAAGCCTTCAAGCCCTATTGCACCGAAATTGTGGTAGTGACCACGCAGGAGAATTTCTAAAAAGGAGTACATCAACCATGCTGGCGAGTATCTTTTCGCTCAACGTGATCCAGACGGCGCTGGAGCTGGGCTGCATTTACGGTCTGGTGGCGCTGGCGCTGTTTCTGAGCTATTCGATCCTGAACATTGCCGACCTGTCCACCGATGGCTGCTTCACCCTTGGCTGTGCCGTGGCCTGTCAGGTGGCGCTGACAGGCCACCCCATCCTGGCCCTGTTCGCGGCCATGGCGGCGGGTGTGTGTTCGGGTTTTGTCACCGCCTTTTTGCAGACACGTCTGGGCGTTGAGAGCATCATGGCAGGCATCATCGTGAACACCGGCCTGTACACCATCAATCTGGCGGTCATGGGCTTTTCGTCCACGATGTCCCTGGTCAAGACCGATACGGTATTCTCACTGGCAAAATCCGCGCTGGCCTTTACAGGCGGCTGGTATAAGCTGGTCATCGCGGCGGCGGTCATTGTGATCGCCTGTGCCGCCATGGTGGGTTTCCTGGGCACCCGGCTGGGCCTTTCCATCCGCGCCACCGGCGACAACGCCGCCATGGTGCGGGCCTCCAGCATCAACCCGGCCTTCACCATCACAGTGGGCCTGTGCATCTCGGGCGCGCTGACCGCCCTTTCCGGCGGCCTGCTGGCCCAGTACCAGAAGAGCAGCGACATCAACGTGGGCACCGGCATGGTGACCATTGCACTGGCTTCCCTTATCATCGGCGAAACGCTGGTGGGCAAGCGCACCATGGTGCGCCGGGTGCTGGGCGTGGTGTTCGGCAGCTGCCTGTATCGCTTTATCGTGGCCGTGGCCCTGCGCTTCAATGTGCCCGCCGCCGCCATGAAGCTGGTGAGCGCCCTCATCGTGGCTGTGGCCATCTCGATGCCCGCCATCCGGGCAAAGTTTGCCTTTGAGCAGCGCAAGCACAATGCCCGGAAGGAGGTGCACTGAGATGGAAATGCTGGAACTGAACAACCTGCACAAGACCTTTAACCCCGGCACCGTCAACGAAAAGGTGGCCCTGAACGGTGTGAGCCTGCACATGGAGGCGGGCGACTTTGCCACCATCGTGGGCTCCAACGGCGCGGGCAAATCCACCATGTTCAACGCCATCACCGGCGGTTTCATTGCCGACGAGGGCAGCATCGTGCTGGGCGGGCAGGACATTACCTTTGCGCCCGAGTACGAGCGCAGCAAGGTCATTGGCCACCTGTTCCAGGACCCCCTCAAGGGCACGGCCCCCAATATGACCATTGAGGAAAACCTTGCGCTGGCCTATCTCCGGGCAGGAACCGCCCCCCACGCTATCTTCTCCCGCATCTCCCGCAAGGATAAGGAGCTGTTCCGGGAAAAACTTGCCCTGCTGAACATGGGCCTTGAGGACCGGATGAAGCAGCCGGTGGGTCTGCTTTCTGGCGGCCAGCGGCAGGCGCTGACCCTGCTCATGGCTACCCTCGTTACCCCCAAGCTCCTGCTGCTGGACGAGCACACTGCCGCCCTGGACCCTGCCACGGCGGAGAAGGTACTGGAGCTGACCAAGAGCATCGTGGCCGAGAAAAAGATCACCTGCCTGATGGTCACCCACAACATGCATCAGGCCCTCGAGCTGGGCAACCGCACCCTGATGATGGACGGCGGCCGCATCGTGTTCGATGTCAAGGGCGAGGAGCGCAGCAGGATGACCGTGGACGACCTGCTGGAAAAATTCCGTGAGAACGCCGGCAAGGCCCTGGACAATGACCGCATCCTGCTGAGCAAGGTGGAAGCGGGTAACTGAAAAGAAACTCAAAATACCCTGTCTGGACCCGAAACCGTGTCAGACAGGGTATTTTTGATACAACAAGGAGAAAACGAAATGAAAATTACGATTCGTACCCCGCAAATGCAGGATTATGACCGCTTTTCTGCTATTATGGATCAGGTGCAGCAGATGCATGTCGAGTGGCGGCCAGATGTTTATAAACCGGCCAGCCCATTGATCACAAAGGAACTGTTTGGCGAACTCCTGAAAGGGGACAGCTGGTATATTGCCGAGACGGACGGCATCGTTGTTGGTGTTCTGGAAGTGTTTAAGCGGCATGTGGAAAGCCCGGCACAGGTGACGAAAGATATTTTGTTCATCAGCACTATGGCGGTGGATGAGGCGTATCGCGGGAAGGGCATCGGGCACCAGTTCTTTGATCAGGTGAAGCAACTCAAAGCAGAAAAGGGATGCGACACCATCGAGCTGCAGGTGAACGCCAGAAATAAAAAGGCGTATGAGATGTACCGGAACTATGGCTTTACGGAAAAGTCTATCAATATGGAGCTGAAATAAAACGATTGTAATTCTCCTTGTATATGTAGTCATAATGTGATACAATGCTTTTGACAGGAGGTGTCACCTATGATGCAGACATTTGTTCGCCCATCCCGTGATCTGCGCAACCACTACGCTGAAATTTCAGAGATGTTGAAAGACCACAATCATGTTATTATCACAAATCATGGTCGTGGGGAATCCGTCCTCATCAACATTGAGGACTACGCCAAGTATGAGGAGTTCATGCACCAGCGGTATGTTGCCGAGGAGCTTGCCAAGGCAAAACAGCAGGCGGCAGACCCCAACACGCAGTGGACAGAGCATGAAAGCGTATGGGAGACGCTCCACGAACAGTATGACGTATAAGATCAAATATCTGCCCCTTGCTGTACAGGACTTGAATGACATTGCCCGGTATTTGTCCGGCTTCTACCCCCAAACGGCCCGCCGTGTGCTGAAAGAAATGCGGGAAAAGATCACAAAGCTGGGGGATACCCCACGGATGTGTGAAGTCTATGCCCTTGACCCGACCTACCGCAAGCTGGTGGCAGACCAGTATCTGGTGTTTTACCATGTCAATGAGAACGTCAAGGTGGTGGAGATCCACCGTGTACTGCGCGGCTCATGGAATTTGCCGCAGTACCTGGAATAAAACAAAGAGCAGAGCGCTCCAGCCAGCTGGCCAGACGCTCTGCTCTTTTTAATGCAATATTCTGAAAACGCAGAAATTACTTGACGTACTCAACGGTGTATTCGAAACCATACTCTTCCTGCAGTTTCTTGACGGCAGGCTCGCAGTCCTCGATGAAGCTGGGTGCGTAGACGGAAGCACCATTGTGGTCCTTCTTGTAGTCCTCCACGATCTGCTGCAGCTTTGCCCAGCCCTCGTTGGCCTTGGCGTTGTCAACAGTGTCGGGGAAGTTGATGATAAATTCACGGTGCTGCGGAATACGAGCTTTCATAAGTGATATCTCCTTAATTGACAATTTGTAGTTTGTTACTTGATTTATACAGAAGCATAATGCTTTTGTAGATAACGGATAGGTTGTATAGAAGGATAGTCTGCCCTCTGTGCACGGCTGCTAACGGTTTCAGACGGAGAGGTTATACACCTGGCAGGCATTCTCCACCGTCTGCCGGAACACCTGCTCCGGTTCCTCACCCTTGACGCTGGCGATATACTCGCCTACATAGCGGATGAGGGAGCTGTCGCAGCGGGTGCCGCGGACAGGTTCCGGGGCCATATAGGGGCAGTCGGTTTCCAGGACAATGCGTTCCAGCGGTAGGGCGGCAATGGCCTTGGCGGCCCGCTTGGCACCCTTGAAGGTGCAGGCCCCGCCAAAGCCGATGTAGAGCCCCTGCTCTGCCAGCCAGAGCGCGTCATCGGCGCTGCCGGAATAGCAGTGGACGATGCCCTTGGGTCGGTATTTTTTCAGCAGGGCGTAGACATCGGCGTGGGCGCTGCGGTCGTGCACGATGATGGGCTTGTCCAGTTCCAGTGCCAGCCGGATCTCGGCCTCAAACAGCGCCAGCTGGGCATCCTTGGGCACGGGCCAGTGGTAATCCAGTCCGCACTCCCCCACAGCCACCACCTTGGGGTCCTCGTAATAGGGGGCAAGGGCACGCATCTCTGCTGCCCAGTCGCCGCCGTATACCGAAACAGTAGGGGCGGGGCCTTCCTCACCGCAATCCTCCGGGGCCAGCAGGCTCTCCGGGTGGATGCCGACGGCGGCGTACACCCAGGGATATTTGTGGGCCAGCTCCAGCACCTTGGGCGCATCGCCCGAATGGGTGGCCTGCTCGCACACGCCCACCACCCCTTTGCCGGGCAGACTGTCCAGCAGGGCAAAGCGGTCTGCGTCAAAGGCACGGGCGCTGTAATGGGCGTGGGTATCAAAGATGGGGTATTCCATATTACCGGGCACGCTCCTTTTTGGCGGGGGCCTTGTTTACCAGCCAGATGCCGATGCAGACCAGCACCAGCGCCCCCAGATACTGCCACCGGAACAGCGGCTCCCCATTGATGAGGGCGCTGAGCAGGACATTCACCACCGGGTTCACGAACCCGAAGATGGCGATCCGGCTGACGGGGTTGTTCTTCATCAGCAGGGCCCAGACGATGTAGCCCGCGCCGCAGATGAAGGCCAGCGCCAGCAGGTCCAGCACGCTGAGCACAGACCAGTGTTCCAGCCGTCCGCCCAGAACAGCGCCCAGCAGGAACAGGGCCGCACCGCCCACGAACAGGTTCACAAAGCAGACGGCAAAGCTGTCTGCCCGGCGGGTGACGGATTTGTTCCAGGGGCCTGCCAGCGTAAAGAGGACGGTGGCAATGAGCATGTAGGCTACGCCCCGGGCGCTGCCGCCGCCGTGGTTGCCCAACGTGGCGATGAGAACGCCCGCAAAGCCGATGCCGCAGCCCAGCGCCTTGGCCGGGGTCATGCGGTCAGCCCTGCCGTAAAGGAAATGGGCAAAGATGACCCCCCAGAAAGCTTTGGGTGCTGTTCAGGATGCCCCCAAAGGCACCGGTGAGCAGGGCAACAGCGCTGTAGAAAAAGGCATACTGCGCTGTGGTCTGCCACAGGCCCAATGCACAGCATTCGGCCAGGATCTTCCCTTTGGGCATGGCGGGGAGCCTGCCCTCCAACAGCAGGCTGCCGCCCAGTACCAGCACACTGCCCAGCATGAACCGCACCCCTGCAAAGCAGAGAATGGAGGCCGTGTCAGCGGTGTCGATGGCAAAGAGCCGGTACCCCAGCTTGATGAAAGGAAAAGCCGAACCCCACATGGCGTTGCAAAGGATGGCAATGATAACGGCAAAGGCCGGTGTGCCGAAAAGCCGGTCCAGCTTTTCGGCGCGGCTCAGCTGTGTCTCCATGGCTCAGTGGATGCGGCTGCCAACGGGGGTGTTGTCGCCGTAGAAGGCGATGGAGCAGCCGCCGTCAGCGGTG
>OICM01000454.1_pt1 | contig 15044 bp, 9 predicted proteins | sample 1581311 | NCBI WGS metagenome assembly OICM01 (sample SAMEA3882539, study PRJEB24775) | human gut metagenome | biome: human-associated habitat; feature: intestine environment; material: feces | place: Netherlands | collected 2009/2010 | reverse complement strand
CGCCCGAAAGGCCGGTCCAGAGCGTGCGGGCCACGGGGGCAAACGTCTGGAATTTTACGCCGAAGCAGGGCAGCTCGGGCGCACCGGGCACGCCATGATAGACGGCCTCGACCAGCAACGTGCCCTGCGGCTCCACGGTGTAGGTCAGTTCGGCCTTAGCGCCGGGCACGGTGGGCACGCCGTAGGTATAGCGCACCTGCACACCGTCGGCGGATTTCTGCAAGACCGTAAAGCCGAGGTTCTGCAGGTAGACATCCGCCGCCAGCCAGGCCGCCGCTCTCTGCGGGAAGCCGCAGCCGCGGTCATTGTCGGTGGCGGCGCGCCAGAACGCCGGGCGCGGGGCGCGCCAGAGCCACTCGCTGCCGTTGACGGTCAGCGACGACGGCCCGGCCTCGCCCGCAGAAAAGAGAATTTCAAACCCGTCGCCCCTGACGCCGAGGTTGCCGTCGCCCTCGGTCACAGTCAACGTGCCGGGCTTGCGGGCGGCCTGTGCTTTGGCCGCGTCGCGGTCCGCCCGGGCGGCGGCTGCAGCGTTGCGGGCATCGTGGGCGGCGCGGCGGGCGGGGGTGTCGTACCAGTAGCGCACGTCCTGCATGGCGGGCTTCTCGGCACCGTCGGCGTAGACAATGCCGTTGCCGCTGAAGTTGTAATCGGTGTTGCGGTCCGCAAAGTCGCCGCCGTAGCCCAGCACGCTGCGGCCCAGCGCGTCGGTGTGCCGGAGCGCCTGGTCCATGTAGTCCCAGATGAAGCCGCCCTGGTACTGGTCGAACTCGTCGGCCAACTTCACATAGCTCTCCATGCCGCCCAGCGAGTTGCCCATATCGTGCATATACTCGCAGAGAATGAAGGGCTTCTTCGGGTGGGATTCGAGATACTCGCGAATTTCCCACGGCTTGGCGTACATCCGGCTTTCCATGTCGCTGATGGCGTCGAACGCGCGGCAGTGGAACACACCCTCATAATGCACGAGGCGGCCCGGGTCGTGGTCGTGGAAGAACTGCGACATGGTGAGAATATCCTCACCCGCGTAGCTCTCATTGCCGCAGGACCAGATCAGGACGGCGGTGTGGTTCTTGTCGCGTTCAAACATGCTGCGGGCGCGGTCCACGACGCAGTCCTTCCACTCGGGCAGGCTGCCGGGCACGTTCCAGCTCGGCTCCACCGCGCCGAGCTTCTGCCAGCTGCCGTGGCTTTCAAGGTTCGTCTCGTCGATCATGTAGATGCCGTTCCGGTCACACAGGTCATACCACAGGCTCTGGTCGGGGTAGTGGCAGGTGCGCACGGCGTTGATGTTGTTCTTTTTGAACACGGCCATAGCGGCGTGCATGTCGTCGGCGCCGATGGCGCGGCCTCTGTCGGCGTTCCACTCGTGGCGGTTGACGCCGTTGAACACGACACGTTCCCCGTTCAGGCACATGACGCCGTTTATCATCTCAAAGCGGCGGAAGCCGATGTCGTAGGGCACGACCTCCTGCAAAACGCCGTCGGCATCGCGCAGGGTCAGTACGGCGTGGTAGAGCACCGGCGCTGCATGGCTCCACGGCTGGATGCCCTCGATCTCAATTGTATCGCCCGCGGCGGGGCCTTCGTAGACGGCGTAGCCCTCGGGGTCGGTCACGACGAGGGCTACCGACGCGCCGTCGGTCTCGCCGTCCAGCTTGACGAGGGGCGTCAGCAGGCCGGTGGTGTTGTCGGCGGCAAGGTCGGCCTTGAGCCAGATGTCGTTGATGTGGACCCTGGGCTTTGCGTACAGGTAGACCGAGCGGAAGATGCCCGAGAAGCGGAAGAAGTCCTGATCCTCGATCCAGGCGGCGCTGCTGCGCTTGTAGACCTCGACGCAGAGGCGGTTGTTCTCGTCCCGAATATACGGTGTCAGGTCAAATTCAGACGGGGTGAAGCTGTCCTCGGCATAGCCGACGAACCGGCCGTTGCACCACAGGTACATGGCCTGCTCCACGCCCTGAAAGCTGACGCAGACGCGCTGGCCGCGCAGGGACTCGTCCAGATCAAACTCTTTGACATAGCTGCCCACGGGGTCATCGTTCCAATCGACCTGCGGCGGGCGCAGGCAGCTGCGGCCATCCCACGGGTAGAGGGTGTTGGTGTACTGCAGCTGACCGTAGCCCTGCAGCTCAATGTGCCCGGGCACGCGGATCGTACCGAAGCCGGACAGGTCGGCGTCCGGCTGCCAGAAATCCGCCGGGCGGGCGGCAGGGTTGGCGCTCCACGCAAAGCGCCATGCGCCGTCCAGTGACTGGCGCAGCGATGTCAGGCCGCTTTCGGCCTCGTCCAAGGTGCGGCAGCAGAGATGGTCAGAGTGTGCGTCCAGCCGGTTCACGGCAAAGACGGTGGGGTCACTCAGCCAGCGAAGTTCAGGGGTCATAGGGATCTCTCCTTTACACAATCAGGTTCTTACCGTCATTCTGCCACAGGGCGCGCGGGGTGTCAATGGAAAGTTTCACGCAGATATTTTCCGTATTTTTTGCATCTTTACGGGAATTGTGCTGTGTTTAACACTTTGCGGCAGGATTTTTTGAGTTTTTCCGTTTTGCCTGGTGGCAGATTGTACGCTGCAGCACCAGATATAGCGGTGGCGGCAGGATTTTTGCGGGGCGGGTTGTTATAGTCGGCACACCTGGGGCGCAAAAAAGCGCCGCACCTTTTTGCAGGGGCGGCGTTTTGGGGTCATACTTCTTCTGTCTCCGCCTCCGCGGCGGCGCGCAGACGCTCCCGCACGGGGCGCAGGGCCTCGGGCAGAGCCTCGTCGGGCAGGTCGCTGATGCCCTCGGTGCTGCCGCGGGCGGCGGCGGTCTCATAGAACCAGCACTTGTAGTCCAGGGTGTCCATCGTCTGCTGCAATTCAGCCATGCGGGTCTCGAGCACGGTGCGCTGCTTGCGGAACAGCTCCAGCCGCCGGGCAATGGTCTCATCGCCCTGCATGGCCAGCTCGATGTATTCGCGGATGTCCTTGAGGGACATGCCGGTCTTTTTCAGGCACTCGATGATGCGCAGCCACTCGAAGTCCTTCTCCGTAAAAACGCGGATGCCGCCGGACGAGCGCCCGACGAAGGGAAGCAGCCCCTCCTTATCGTAATAGCGGATCGTCGATGCGGGCACGCCCAGCCGCCGCGCCATCTCCCCCACTGTATAGGCCATGTGTTTTCCTCCTATGACTTAAACCCGGGTTTAACCTGTGTATCAGTATAGGACAAAAGGGCGGCGTTGTCAAGGCGGGCGGGGTCACCCGCGGTATTCCCCCCTCATCCGGCTGAACGGTTTCCTGTTCTTGCGCACGCCGCGGGGCGTGCCGCCGCTCCCCTGCCCGCTTTTGTTTTATAGTGAAGGCTTTTTCTATTTTTTATTGACAAACGCGCGGTTTGTTTCTATCATGTTCATATAAGCAAGGGAGGGACCGCCACTATGCTGACCTATAATATGGACGTGGAGGAACGCAGCACCTGGCTGCGCGCCACCCCCGGCGCGGCTGCGCTGGCACAGCCGTTTTACTGCACCGAGGCCGGCAACTTTTATGGCCGCGCCCATTTTGCCACGGCCCGCACTGATAAGGAAAGCTATCTGCTGTTTTATACGCTGTCCGGCTCCGGTCTGATCGAGCAGAACGACCAGCGCGTGGAGCTGCCCGCCGGCAGCGCCCTGCTGTTGAACTGCCGCACCCCGCAAAGCTACTGCACTGCCCCCGGGCAGGACCACTGGCACCACTACTGGGCGCATCTGGACGGCGCGGGCGTCGCCAATCTGGCCGAGGTACTGCAGCCGCAGGGGCGGCTGTCCCCCGTTACGGTCAGTCGGCTGGAGATGCAGCCGCTGTTTGAGTCACTGGCCGCCGAGTGGGAGCACGGTGCCGCCGCACAGATCGAGATCTGCCTGGTCCTGCACCGGATGCTGGCCCTGATGGCCCGCCAGCTGCTGGCCGGGGACGAGAGCCGCTCCAATCGCACCTTGATCGAACAGGCCGCCGAGTACATCCGCCAGCACTATGCCGAGCCGCTGTCGCTGGACAGCCTGCTGGCCCAGACGCCGGTGAGCAAGAGCTGGTTCCTGCGGCTGTTCCGCCAGTACATGGGCACGACGCCCTACAATTTTTTGCTGTCCACGCGGATCACACGCGCCAAGGAGCTGCTGGTGCTGACGGATTTTTCCGTCTGCGAGATCGCGCACCAGGTCGGCTTTGGGGATGAGAGCAACTTCTCGACCCGCTTTACCGCCATGGTGGGCCAAAGCCCCCAGCAGTACCGCAAAAGTGCAATGAAGCCCGCGGAAAACTGAATTAAGGAATTATGGGAAAGAAGGCATTTGTATGTTGAAAACCGAACGCATGGACCGTGTCCGTGCTGCCCTGCGCGCGCAGGGACTGACGCAGATGATCGTCTGCGACCCCAAGAGCGTGTGGTATCTGACCGGCGTCGCCGTGGAGCCCTATGAGCGTCTGCTGGCGCTCTACCTGCCCACCGAGGGCGAGCCGGTGCTATTTTTGAACAGACTGTTCAATGTGCCCGAGCCGCCGTGCAGGACCGTCTGGCACACCGACACGGACAAGCCCGTGGCGCAGATCGCCGAGGTCGTGGACGCGGGCAAGCCGCTGGGCATTGACAAGGAGTGGCCCGCTAAGTTTCTGATCCCGCTGATGGAGACCCACCCCGGTATGCAGGTCGTGCTGTCCAGCGACTGCGTGGACGACTGCCGCGCCTGCAAGGACGCCGAGGAACAGCGCCTCATGCGTGAGGCCTCCCGCATCAACGACGCGGTAAACGAGGCCGCGAAGCACTATATAAAGGCCGGCATGACCGAACGCGAGGTCGCCGAGTTTATCGACGCGCAGTTCCGTGCCCACGGCTGCGAGGGGCCGAGCTTTACGACGATCGTCTCCTTTGGTGCCAACGCCGCCGACCCGCACCACGAGCCGGACGACACCGTGTTAAAAGAGGGCGACTGCGTGCTGTTTGACATGGGCTGCGTGAAGGCCCGCTATTGCAGCGACATGACCCGCACCTGGTTCTGCGGCCAGCCCACTGAAAAGCAGGCCGCCGTGCACGATCTGGTGCGCCGCGCGAATGAGGCTGCTGAGGCGCTCATCAAGCCCGGCGTGCGCCTGTGTGAGCTGGACGCCGCCGCGCGCGACCTGATTACGGAAGCGGGCTACGGCGCGTATTTCAACCACCGTCTGGGGCATTTCATCGGCCAGACCGACCACGAGAAGGGCGACGTCAGCAGCGCGAACACCGCCGTAGCCAGACCCGGCATGATCTTTTCGATTGAGCCGGGTGTCTACCTGCCCGGCGAGTTCGGCGTCCGCGTGGAGGACCTCGTCCTGGTGACCGAGACCGGCTGCGAGGTGCTGAACAGGAACGATAAGCATTGGGATGTGGTGGGGAAATAACTGCCGCCATCCCTGCCTCCCCTTGAGGGGAGGTGGCCCCGCAGGGCCGGAAGGGTGGCTGGCAGCCGACCTATAAAAGGGTTGCTGCGGCCCATCCCTCACCGCCTGCGGGCGGAGCTCCCCTCAAGGGGAGCCTAAAGAATTTCAGAGAGGTGTACGATTGAAAAAACATCTGTTCCGTATCATTGCCGTCCTGTCCGCCGCGGTCCTGCTGGCGGGCTGCGCGGCGTCGCGGCTGCGGCTGGGGGCTGCGGCTGCAGGCGGCGTGTACAATGCGTTTGGTACCGCCATGGCCACCCAGAACAGCACCATCGAGGTCAAACAGACCGCCGGGTCCGCCGCCAACCTGCGGCTGCTGGCGGGCGGCTATTTACAGCTGGCCGTTGCCCAGTCCGACATGGCGCAGGATGCCTACGACGGCAGCGGCGTCTTTGCCCACGAGAGCACCGAGCGCAGCTTCAGCGCCGTGGCCGCCCTGTATGAGGAGGCCGTGCAGGTCGTTGTCCGGGCCGACTCCGGCATTACGACGCTGGAGGAACTGCAGGGCTGCACGCTCAGCGTCGGCGAGGAGGAATCCGGCACCGAGCAGAACGCCGGGCAGGTGTTGGCCGCCTGCGGCCTGAACAACCGCCTGGTGCACACTGTAAACCTGAACTACACCGACGCTGCCGCCCGGCTGGCCGACGGCACGATCGACGCGATGTTCATCACCGCCGGTCTGCACGCCGACGCGCTGGAGCAGCTGGCCAAGACCTGCGCCATCCGTCTGCTCGCCGTCGATGGGGGTGTCGGTGCGCGGCTGCTGGCGGCCTACCCGGCCTACCGCGCCTGCGTTATCCCCGCCGGGACCTACGCCGGTCAGGGTGAGGACGTCTGGACCGTCAGCGTGCAGGCGCTTCTGCTGGCGTCGAACGCGCTGTCCGACGAGACCGTCCAAAGGCTGACTGCCCGGTATTTTGACAGCGTGGACGCCGTGGCTGCCGCCGTGCCGGTGCCGCTGGTGACCGACCCCGCCGTGGCCGCCGCGCAGAGCGTTATCCCCTACCACACCGGGGCCGCTGCGTACTACACCGCGCAGGGCATCACCCCCGCAGGGCCGGAGACGGGCGCGTCCCCTGAACAGGAGGCCGCCGCATGATCATCTCACTGGATATGTACCAGACGCTGTTTGCGGCGGTCTGCGTGCTGATGCTGGGCCGCTTTTTGAAGGCGCGCATCGGCTTTCTGGAAAAATTCTGCATTCCCGCGCCGGTCATCGGCGGCGTGCTGTTTGCCGTTTTCACCTGTCTCTGCTATGTGACCGGCATTGCCGAGTTTGAATTTGACGACATTTTAAAGGAAGTCTGCATGGTGTTCTTCTTCACCTCGGTAGGCTTTCAGGCCAACCTCAAGGTGCTGAAAAGCGGCGGCAAATCGCTGATCCTCTTCTTGGGGCTGGTCGTTGCGCTGATTTTGTGCCAGAACTTCCTCGCCGTCGGGCTGGCAGATCTGCTGGGCATCTCGCCGATGATCGGTCTGTGCACCGGTTCCATCCCGATGGTCGGCGGCCACGGCACAGCGGGCGCGTTCGGCCCCGTGCTCGAGGACTTCGGCGTTGCGGGCGCGACCACGCTCTGCACGGCGGCGGCCACCTACGGCCTGATTGCGGGCAGCGTCATGGGCGGCCCGACGGGCCGTCTGCTCATTGAGCGCCGCAAGCTGCTGGACACCGTTGTGCCCGAGGACGACAGTCTGCTGGTGGAGGAAGAAATCAAGCATGAGCGCCACACCAGCATGTACCCGGCTGCTGTGTTCCAGCTGATTATCGCTATCGGCATCGGCACGTTCATCTCCAAGGCGCTGGCCATGACCGGGCTGACGTTCCCCATTTATATCGGCGCGATGATTGCCGCGGCATGTATGCGCAACATCGGCGAATTCACCCACAAATTCACGACCCACATGGGCGAGATCAACGACATCGGCGGCATCAGCCTGTCGCTGTTCCTGGGCATTGCCATGATCACGCTGAAGCTGTGGCAGCTGGCCGCGCTGGCGCTGCCGCTCATCATCCTGCTGGCGGGCCAGACGCTGCTGATTTTCCTGTTCACCTACTTTGTGATTTTCAACATCATGGGCCGCGACTATGACGCTGCGGTCATCGCAGCGGGCGTCTGCGGCTTTGGCATGGGCGCGACGCCCAACGCCATGGCCAACATGCAGGCCCTGTGCGAAAAGTATGCCCCGTCGGTCAAGGCGTATCTGCTGATCCCGCTGGTAGGCAGTCTGTTTGCGGACTTCCTCAACAGTCTGGTCATCACCTTCTTTATCAACTTTATCTAATTGGGAGGTCCTTCTGATGTTCCGCAAGCTGCGCGAGGCGCTGAAAAAGCAGCGCTACCGTGTCCACAGTGACGACGTTGCCCTGCCCGAGGTCCACACCGGCCAGGTCACCCACAGCGACGCCCCCGAGACCCCGGAGAAGCACAAGTCCATCAACTATGAAAACGTCGCCATCCCGGAGGTTCATATTCCCAAGAAGATGCCCTGAAGCCTTCTCCCCCTGGGGGAGAAGGTGGCCCCGCAGGGCCGGATGAGGGGAGAGTATGCGGCGGCGGCCCGTTGACTGACAATGCCGCCCGGTAGGGGCCGGGTATGCCCGGCCCGCGCGTGTAAGGCAGCCGGCTGTCTGCCGGAAGGCTGCGGGCCGCATATATGCGGCCCCTACCGCGTATCCTCCCGCTTTCTGGCAATATCATAGGTTTAGGAGGCCCCGCTCATGCAGACGATCACCATCCACGGCAGACGCACCCTGCACGGCAGCATCCGGCCTGCCGCCGCCAAAAACAGCACCCTGCCGCTGCTGGCGGCGACGCTGCTCTGCGACGGCCCCTGCCGCCTGCGGGACGTCCCGCGTCTGGCCGACGTGGACACCAGCCTGGCGCTGCTGGACGCTGTCGGGGCCCGGGTGCGGCGCTGCGGGGCGGACCTCTGCACCCGTCCCGCGGACCGTCTCTGCGGCGACATCCCGGAGCATCTGGCCGGGGCCATGCGCAGCTCGGTATTTTATCTCGCGCCGCTGCTCTGCCGCGTCGGCTATGTGCGCCTGCCGCTGCCCGGGGGCTGCCGCCTCGGCCCGCGGCCCGTGGACATCCACCTGGCCGGGCTGGCCGCCATGGGGGCCGAGGTCGAATTGGAGGGCATCGCCGTCACGCTGCGGCGCACGGGGCCGCTGCATGGGGTGGATTTTACACTGCGGCTGCCCAGCGTCGGGGCCACAATGACTCTGCTGATGGCCGCCTGCTGCGCCGCGGGGCAGACCGTGCTGCGCGGCGCTGCGCAGGAGCCGGAGATCGGCGACATGATCGCGTTTCTGTCTGCCTGCGGGGCGGATATTCAGGGCGCGGGCACGCCGGTGCTGACCGTGCAGGGCGGCAGACCGCTGGGCGGAGCCTTTCACCGCCCGCTGCCGGACCGCATCGCCGCCGCGACCTACGCCGCCGCACTGGCGTGCGCGGGCGGACAGATCGAAATTGCGGGCTGCGACCCAGCCAGCTATGACTCGTTTCTGCGCTTTCTGGCCGGGACCGGCGTGCAGGTCAGCCGGGCCGGAGACTGCGTGCGGCTGGCCCGTGACCCCGCCGTGCCGCTGCGGGGCGGGGCGCACCTGCGGGCCGACGCCTGGCCCGCCTTTGCCACCGACACTGCGCCGCTGGCCGCCGCCGTGCTGCTGACGGCAGCGGGGGAGAGCGAAATTTACGACAGCCTGTTTGCCAACCGCTTTGCCTGTGCCGCGGGCTTTGCCGCCATGGGTGCGGCCTGCACGGTCAGGGGGCGGCAGCTGACGCTCCCGGGCGGGGCCGTCCTGCACGGGACGGACGTCACCGCGCCCGACCTGCGCGGCGGAGCGGCGCTTCTGGCGGCGGCACTGGCCGCGGACGGTGAGACCCGCCTGCGCGACCCCGGGCACATCCCCCGCGGGCTGGGGGCGGAGATCTCCTGAGACCTTCCGCAGACTGCCGCTCACGTTACACCACCGGGCCGGGCATGCCCGGCCCCTACGGGGGAGCCGCCCCGGTACACGGCCAATCATGGCAGCTCTACTTCTCAAATTTTTCACATTCTCATGCAAAGTCTGTCGCTTTCCACCAAAAATCCATCCGCTGCTGCGGTCTGCGTTGTCCAAAAGGGCAGGGCAGGCCGTATTTTTTTATGAATTTCTCGCTAAGGTATTGAAATTGCGCGGAAAATTTGCTATTCTTATAAACAGTTATATGTAAAAAATCACGGATTAGTGTGCCCATGCGTGGGTGCACCCCAGGAATCCGGTTTCACAACATCACTTTTAGGGGGATACACTCATGGCATTCGTTCTCGACGAAGAAATGCAAAATGTAACCAATATCAAGGTTATCGGCGTAGGTGGCGGCGGCGGCAACGCCGTCAACCGCATGGTGGAGTCCGGTCTGTCCGGGGTCGAGTTCGTCGCGATGAACACCGACCAGCAGGCTCTGCTCAACTCCAAGGCCACCCAGAAGGTCCAGCTTGGTGCCAAGCTGACCAAGGGTCGCGGTGCCGGTGCTGACCCGGAGATCGGCCAGCGCGCCGCCGAGGAGAGCAAGGACGAGATCACCAACGCGCTGAAGGGTGCGCAGATGGTCTTTATCACCGCCGGCATGGGCGGCGGCACCGGCACGGGCGCTGCCCCTGTCGTGGCCGAGACGGCCCATGACCTGGGTATCCTGACCGTCGGCATCGTTACGAAGCCCTTCGCCTTTGAGGGCAAGCGCAAGATGGCGCAGGCCGAGCAGGGCATCGCCTCCCTGATGATGCACGTCGACTCCCTGATCGTCATTCCCAACGAGCGCCTGAAGCTCATCAGCCAGGAGAAGATCACCCTGATGAACGCCTTCCAGGCTGCCGACAACGTGCTGCGTCAGGGCGTCGAGTCCATTTCCGCCCTGATCAACGTGCCCGCCTTCAAGGCCGCTGACAACGTGCTACGCCAGGGCGTTGAGAGCATCTCCAGCCTGATCAACATTCCTGCCTTCATTAACCTGGACTTCGCGGACGTCCGCTCCATCATGAAGGACGCCGGCTTTGCCCACATGGGCGTCGGCGTTGCCAAGGGCGCCGGCAAGGCCGAGAACGCCGCCAAGGCTGCCATCTCCAGCCCGCTGCTGGAGACCAGCATTGCCGGTGCACGCGGCGTCATCATCAACATCACCTCCAGCCCCGACATCGGCCTGGAGGATGTCGAGACCGCTGCCAGCATGATCACCCAGAGCGCGCATCCCGATGCCAACATCATCTGGGGTACTGCGTTCGACGAGCGCCTGAGCGACGAGATGAGCATTACCGTCGTTGCCACAGGCTTCGAGAGCACGCCCGAGGTCGACGAGCCCATTCAGGCCCATGTTGACGCCAAGCGTGCCGCACAGGCCTCTGCCCAGCCCGCCGCACAGCCTGCCGCTGCTCCGGTCCAGCCCGTGCAGCCTGTCCAGCCGCAGGTCAACCCCGTCATGCCCAACCCGATCTTCACCCAGTCCTTCAGCACCGGCATGGACACGCCTGTGGCCGCACAGCCCGCAGCCCCTGCCGAGGAAGAGGATGACGGCGATTACTTTGACGACCTGCTCAGCATCCTGAACAAGCGTTCTTAATGATTTTTTTGCGAGAGGATGTAAAAAGCCATGCCGTCTGAACCGATGAACATTCAGGAACAGGGTTTTCGTTCCAGCTTGTTCGGCTTTGATAAAAATGACGTGCTGGCTTACATGAACGCACTGGCCAACGAGGCTCAGCAGCACGAGCTGGAGTACAACCGCCAGCTGCAGCAGCTGCAGTCCAAGCTGGACGAGCTGCGCAGCGAGCGGGGCACCGCCGACAGCCGCATGGAGGCCCTGAAGGCCGAGCTGGCTGCCGCGACCCAGCGTGCAGACACGGCCGAGGCCAAGCGCCGCGAGGCGGACGAGCAGCTGGAGACCATCAAGAAAAAGACGGCCTCCTTCCAGTCCACCCAGCGGGAATCCCAGAAAAACGCCAACATCTGGCAGCTGAAATGCCACGATCTGCAGCAGCAGGTGGACGAGCTGCAAAAGCAGCTGACTGCCGCGCGCGCGCTGAACACTGCCGCCGCCCCGGCTGCCCCCACATCCGATCTGGTGCGGGAGGCCAAGCTCGAGGCCGGCAAGATCCTGGCCGATGCCCGCCTGTACGCCGAGAGCGCAGAGCGGGAGCTCAAGCAGCAGGCCGAGACCCAGAAGAACCGCATGGCAGAGAATGCCCGCAGCATTGCGTCGGGCGTCATGCTGGTGCGGGAGCGTCTGGCCCGCGTGGACGAGCGCCTGAGCGCCGCCACGCTGGATTTAGACGGCCTGACGCAGGCCATCTATCAGGCACTTGACCAGACCGAGGCCGAGCTGAAGGATCTGGGCACCGATATGCGCAGCTTTGCGCAGGGCACACCGGAAACGGATATTCCCGCACCGGTGCCGCCGCGCCCCGCTGCCGCCAAGCCTGCCGCCCCGTCTCCCGAAAAGCCCGCCGAGCGTCTGCGCGTCAAGGCCAAGGCACAGCCCGTGCACCACACGGCCCCTGCCGCCCCGGTCCACCGTCTGCGCAACACCCGCCGCCCGATCTCCCAGCTTTTGCAGGATCAGATCGACAAATTGGGCCAGGAGGAGCAATAAGTTTGTACATAGCCACTCGGTTTTGCGCCGGGTGGTTTTTGTTTAGAGCGGCTCCCCCTGGGGTAAAGGCTTGGTTTGTTCACAAACCCTTCTTAATTTGTTGAATTTTCCTTCACGACTTTAACACAAATGGCGGGTATACTATAAGTGTTCTCAGGAAGGGAGCAGGGACCCGGGCCTGAGAACAGAACCCCAAGTTTTTCATCCATACTCCTCTTTTCTTTTGATGCCGAAGCGGTGCAGGACTTTCCTGCACCGCTTCGGTGTTTTTTTAGGACAGATTTCTGCATTTGACAACGTGTTTTCCTGCACCGTACTCTTGCCGAATCGTGCAGAACCCTGTATAATATAATCTGATATTGTATCGCCGCGGGGCAGACCCGGCGCACATATCCCGCAATTTCACTCCATCCGCAGGAGGCAAAATCCTATGAGAGTTGGTCTGGACATTGGTTCCACCACCATTAAATGTGTTGTGCTGAACGACGCCGGGCAGATCGTCTATTCGACCTACGAGCGCCATTTCAGCCATATTTTAGAGAAGGGCAGGGCGCTGCTTGAGAAGGTTGCCGCCGAATATCTGCCCGATGGCCGTGCATACTTAGCCATCTCCGGCTCCGCCGGTATGGGCCTGGCCGACAGCTGCAAGGTCCCCTTCGTGCAGGAGGTCTTTGCCACCCGTGTGGCCGCCAACCGGCTGGCCCCCGGCACCGACTGCATCATCGAGCTGGGCGGCGAGGACGCCAAAATCCTTTTCCTGACAAACGGCACCGAGGTCCGCATGAACGGCAGCTGCGCCGGCGGCACGGGCGCGTTCATTGACCAGATGGCGACCCTGCTGAAGATGGGCGCCGACGAGATGGACAAGGCCGCGCAGGCCGCGACCCGCACCTACACCATCGCCAGCCGCTGCGGCGTTTTTGCCAAAAGCGACATCCAGCCCCTCATCAACCAGGGCGCACAGGCGGGCGACATCGCGGCGTCGATCTATCAGGCCGTTGTCAACCAGACCATTGCAGGTCTGGCACAGGGCCGCCCCATCAAGGGCAATATCCTGTATCTCGGCGGCCCGCTGACCTTCTCCGTGACGCTGCGCCGGAGCTTTGACAAGACTCTGGGTGTCACCGGCACCCTGCCGGAGAACAGCCTGCTCTTCGTTGCGATGGGCGCGGCGTTCTATGCCGACGAGGAATCCGACCTGCGCGAGGTTGCCAAGCGTCTCGACGACTACAGCGCCACAGCGACCTACGTCAGCCTGCCGCCGCTGTTCGCAAACAAACAGGAGTATGAGGACTTCCACGCCCGCCACTTAAAGGCCACCGTGCCCTGCCTGCCCTTTGGCGCAGACTGCGGGCCGGTACATATCGGCATCGACTCCGGCTCCACCACCATCAAGCTCGTCGTCATCGACAACGACGCGAACATTCTGTTCGAGCGCTACCGTCCGAACCTCGGCAACCCGATCCCGCTCGTCAGGGAGACGCTGCTTGGTCTCTACAAGGATCACCCGGGCCTGCAGATCGCCAGCGTAACCACCACCGGCTACGGCGAGGAGCTCGTCAAAAATGCGTTCCACTGTGACCGCGGTCTTGTCGAGACTGTCGCGCACTTTACCGCCGCCAAGCACTTTTTGCCCGACGTGGATTTCATCATCGACATCGGCGGTCAGGACATGAAGTGCTTCAAAATTGAGGACGGTGCGATCAGCAACATCTTCCTGAACGAAGCCTGCTCCTCCGGCTGCGGCAGCTTTTTGCAGACGTTCGCCCAGGCGCTGGGCTACGACGTCAAGGAGTTTGCCGCGCTGGGCCTGTTTGCCGACAAGCCCGTTGACCTTGGCAGCCGCTGCACCGTGTTCATGAACTCGTCTGTCAAGCAGGCGCAGAAGGACGGTGCCTCGATTGAAAATATCAGCGCCGGTCTGTCCATCTCCGTCGTCAAGAACGCGCTGTACAAGGTCATCCGCGCGTCCAGCCCCGAGGAGCTGGGCCGCAACATCGTGGTACAGGGCGGCACCTTCTACAATGAGGCTGTGCTCCGCGCCTTTGAGAAGGAGATGGGCGTCAACGTCATCCGTCCCGACATTGCGGGCTTGATGGGCGCTTACGGCGCGGCCCTGTACGGCAAGGCCAAGGCAGGCGCGCACGCCCGCAGCACCGTGCTGACCCAGCTGGAGCTGGAGCATTTCAGCCAGAAGGTCAACACCGTGCAGTGTCAGGGGTGCGGCAACCACTGCCAGCTGACCGTCAACGTTTTTGCCGATGGCAAGCGCTTTATCTCCGGCAACCGGTGCGACAAGCCCGTGACCGGCAAGGCCAACAACGAGGACCTGGACCTCTACGCCTACAAGCTCAAGCTGCTGGACGGCTACCGCAAGGCAGCAGCCCCCGCGAACAGCCGCGGCAAGATCGGCATCCCGCTCTGCCTGAATATGTACGAGCTTTTGCCGTTCTGGCACACGCTGTTCAGCCGCCTCGGCTTTGAGGTCGTCGTCAGCCCCTTCTCCAACCGCAAGCTGTACCAGAGCGGTCAGGCGACGATCCCCAGCGACACGGCCTGCTTCCCGGCCAAGCTGAGCCACGGCCACATTCACTGGCTGTGTGAGCAGGGCGTGGACGCGATCTTCTACCCCTGCATGAGCTACAACTTGGACGAGCACCTGGGCGACAACCATTATAACTGCCCTGTCGTGGCCTACTATCCCGAGGTGCTCGAGGGCAACTGCCCCGAGCTGAAGGCGACGAAGTTCATCTACGATTACTTCAACCTCGAGCGCCGCAAGGATTTCTACAAGAAATTCCAGCAGACGCTGGACCATTATTTCCCGGGTCTGGACCGGAAGGCCGTGCACGAAGCCATTGATGCGGCCTACGACGAGTACGCCCGCCACATGCAGCAGCTGCGCGACAAGGGCACCGAGATCATTGCGCAGGCCCGCAGGGAAGGCCGCCGCATCATTGTGCTGGCGGGCCGCC
>OICM01000433.1_pt1 | contig 15589 bp, 10 predicted proteins | sample 1581311 | NCBI WGS metagenome assembly OICM01 (sample SAMEA3882539, study PRJEB24775) | human gut metagenome | biome: human-associated habitat; feature: intestine environment; material: feces | place: Netherlands | collected 2009/2010 | reverse complement strand
TTATGTTGAAAAAATTCCGATTCTTGTATCTGCTTCTGCATATTCCCGCTCAGCCGCTTTCCTGCAGGGTGCGGCGATAATCAGTGGGGGTAATATGCCAGTATTTTTTGTAACAGACGGAGAAATACCGGGAATCCGCATAGCCGGTGCGCTCTGCTACCTCATAGATCTTCAGGCTTTCGTCGTCCAAAAGCCGTTGTGCCTCCTTCATTCGCATTTCGGTCAGGTGTTCGGTGAAGGTCTGCCCGGAAGCCTGCTTGAACAGCTGCCGCAGGTAATTGGGGCTGATGTACAATTCCGCTGCTACATCATCCAGCGAAAACTGCAGATCGCTCAGATGTTCTCCCATGATCTCATCGATCCGGGAAACCAGTTCCTGTCCAGGATTCTTTTTCTCTTCTGCAGCACGGCACAGGAGAAGAAGATTTTTAAAGCATTCCTGCAATTCCTCCAGGGTTCCGGCCTCCATGATCTCCTGATGGCAGGCCTTATATTCCACGTAGGTGATGGGGTTTTGTCCCCGGCGCTTCTTCAATACGGAAAGGCACATGTCCAGAACTGCCATTTTGATGTATGCTGCATCCACTACTCCATGGGGGTAGAACCAACTCAGAACTCCGTCTACTGCCCCTGCAATGGCCTCCGCATCTCCTCCGGCTACCGTCAGTGCCACTTGCTCTGTCAGATGGGGGTCGATCTCAGGGCAGGCTGTTACCCGCGTCAGCAGCAAGTCAGAGATGGTGCGCACCGGCGGAGCCATTTCATAGAAAGAATACTCCGCTGCTTCTTTTGCCTCGTGACCGGATTTTTCCAGCTTGTAGATATTGTCTTTGATCCCTCCCAGAAAAAAGTGGACCGTTTGATTCCATTTGCGCCGGATCGCCACCACCACAGCCGTCAGTTCACGGGTCAGCAAAAGCGCCGCCGCGGCATTGGTCACTTCCTGGTGGATGGAGAACACAATGAAAGACATTCCTTCCACAGAATGGTTCAGAACATAAGCATCCAGCTTTTTTTCAAAGCGCTGGTTCAACAGTGCGGGCAGTTCCTGCCGTATCTCGGGGCCGCCCTGAAACAGTGCGACCAGATAACGGTCGCTTCCGATGCAGAACTGTTGTAACTCTTTCATTTCTTCTGAAGCAAGCTCCCCTGCACTGGCTCGCCACATAAGTTCCCGGATCTTCTGTTCCTGGTGCAGCCGTTGCTGCATCTGCTGCACCCGATCCTGCCACTGTTGTTGACGCTGGGTCAACTCTGCTGCAAAGGCATCCAGCCGTTGGATTAGAAGTTCTGTGTCCAGCGGCTTTAACAGATAATCTGACACCCCCAGCCGCATTCCCTGCACGGCGTATTCAAAATCATCGTAGCCGCTCAGGATCAGGAGCTTTGCATCCGGAAGTTCCTCCTTGATCTTTTCCAGAAACTCCAATCCGTTTACATGTGGCATGGTGATGTCGGTCATAATGCAGTCCGGTAGAAATCGTTCTGCCATTGCCAAGGCTTCTTTGCCGTCGCGAGCCGCCCCTACCACCTGCCACTCCGGGCAGCGTCTGGTAATAAACTGCCTTACCCCCTCCCGGATATTCGGTTCATCATCTGCGATCAAAATCTGAAACATCCCACTCCGTCCTTTCCGGAATATACTTTGGCAGATGAATGACTGCCTCTGTCCATTCTCCTGCACAACTCCTGAGCTCCAAACCATAGTCGCAGCCAAAATAGAGCCTGATCCGCTCGTTGACATTGAAGATGCCGTAACCACCATCGCTGACCGTTACGCCCCGCTTCAGATCTGCATTCAGGATCGTCAGTGTCTCTTGCGAGATTCCCAGCCCGTCATCACGGACACAGAGATAGAACCCCCCTGGTTCTTCGCCTGCTGTAATAAGAATGGTGCCTTTCCGGTCCGATTCCTTGATTCCGTGATAAATAGAATTCTCCGCCAGAGGCTGTATCAGCAATTTGACCGTGTAGAGCTTTTTCAGTTCCTCCGGGATCCGGATCTGATAATCCAATCGATCGCCATACCGCATCTTCTGGATGTCCAGATAACTGCGCACATGGCAGATCTCTTGCTCCAGCGGAATGATCTCCCGCCCCCGGCTGAGGCCGATGCGGAAAAAATTTGCCAGATCACGCACCATCTGGCTGATGTCCTCCGCTCCTGCGGCCTCTGCCTTCCACCGGATGGAGTCCAGCGTGTTATACAAAAAATGCGGGTTGATCTGGGCCTGCAAAGCCTGCAGTTCCGCTCGGCGTTTCAGCCGTTGCTCCAGTTCAATGGCATCATTCTTTTCCTCGAGCTGGTGGCTGTATTGCTTTTCCCTGTCCAGCATCTCATTGCTGCTCCGGAGCATCTGGTTGTAGCTTTTTGTCAGCAATGCGATCTCATCGTTGCCTTCATAGCAGAACTCCTGCCTCACATTCTGACAATTGATCAACTCCCGCAAGGGGGCTGTGAACCAATGGAGCATCAGCAGGCACACTATCCCTGTTACCATGATCAGTGTCCCGCCTTCCACAAGCAGCAGCTGCAGATAGGATCGGGATTCTTCCCGTGCTGTGGTAGATGCCTGCAGACACACGATGGTCCACGGTGTTACCGATACCTTGCGGGCGACACCGTAATACCTTTTTCCGTCTAATCTAACATCCAAAACTGTATTTTTTGCGGCGGTCAGCCGACTCAACAGCTCCGGTTCCCTCATCAACTCTTCCGCTGCGGCATTCACACAGGTCACGGGGTTGCCTTCCTGATCCAGCACAAGGATCGCCGATTCCGCTTCGGGAACGATTTTTCGGATCAGTGCCTGAATCTCCTTACAGTCCAGATTTACCACTAAAATGCATTTCCGGGTGGCAGAATACACCTGCGCTGAGGAGATACTGAATCGATAGAGCACTGGTACCACCCATTTCCGGGAGCGGAAGATTTCGTCATTGCGGACGGTGCAGAACTCCAGAAATGAATTTCCTTCCCGGATCTCGGACCACAGCGCAACTTTTTCCAGTGAACCCCGGAGTCAACAGGGTGCTGCCGTCCGTAAATGCACCATAATCCGTGTAGAGATACAGATCGCTGATCAGACTGTCGGACACCTTTTTTGTGGATAGGGGTGCAGCGAGATTGGACATTGCCACGCTGTAGGCTGCCGCATTGGGGTTTGCAAAGTAATTTGCCAAAATGCTGTCCAGCCCCGATTCAGCCTTAAAATAAAGCAGCCGCTCGATGCTCCCGCTAACGCGGGTGGACAGATAGTTCTCTGTCTGTTCCGCTGTTCGCAGAACGGTCTCTTCCATATTCTCCTCGATCGTGTCGTTGATATGGCGGTTCAGGATGATCTGATTCAGGGTGATGGCAACCAGAAAGATCACGGTGATGGTGGCAGTGACCTTCAGAACGATCGAACCATTGTGATGATGCGTGTGATTGTTCATACAGCTTCTTTCTTCTCAGAAGCACCAATAGAGGGACCCGAAGCCGGGTTCCTCTATTGGTGCTTCACATATATGGATCAAATGGGAGCGGAGTTCAGTTTAAGTTCCGATGCACGCGGGCATCTGTTATCAAACGGAAGTGTCCTGATTCTTTGCGGTAAAGTTGGGATAAACGATACGCTTTGCCCCATCGGCAACCGACTTATCATAGGCGTTGTTGTACCGATCGTTCAGCTCGTTGATGGCCTGATCAATGTCCTTTAGACCAAAAATGCACTGAACCGCCACGGTGGAGTAATCCTCGCCCTCGATGGAAATGGCGGGGCGGATCGGCCAGTTCTGATCATTTGCCCCAATGGCCAGATCCGGCATGGTCTCAATGGAGGCCGGCGGTTCTGCACCTTCCACAGCGCTCTTGATCATGACAGTGCCGAGACCGGCGGTATAATAGGGCCCCATGACCTCATCGCTGTGAAGGAATTCCATGACTTTCCATGCTTCATCCGGGTGCTTTGTGGAGGCATTGATCGCCTTATCGGAGCCGCCAAACCACAGGTTCTGCACACCGTCCGTATTTCCGGACAGGCTGGGGATCTGGCAGCAGTTCCAGTTGATATCCGTGGGAAACTGGCTCTGGTAAACGCCGGGCTCTGCATGGCTCAAGGAGAAATAGAAGGCAATGTTGCCCGCTGCAAACTGGGTGCGCAGGGGGTCAATGTCCAGAGACTCGCTGCCGGGGAATGCCACACCGGTGGAGTACATTTCACGGAACAGCTGCAGGACTTCTCTGTAGCTGCTGAAATCGTACTTGCCGTTCTTGAAGTCAAAGCCATAGCAGGTGCCGCCGCTGACCTGAACCACCGGATCGATGGAACGCATCACTGCGCTCATTGCGGATTTATAGTTGCCGGCAATGCCGTAGATCCCTTCGCCGCTCAGCTGCTTGGTTACCAGCGTAGCATCATCCACCAGCTCCTTCAGGGTCTTGGGAGGAGCAGAAATGCCCACCCGATCCAGCAGATCCTGGTTGTAGAACAGGCGACAGGCAGATGCGGTAAAGGGCAGGGAGTAGATCCCGTCGCCCCAGGAGTTGATGCCCTGCACAAAAGCGCCATCCCAGAAACGTGCCTTGTACTCCTCCGTCATATACGGAGAGAGATCCAGCAGCATCTTCTTTTCGTCCACCTGTACCTCCAGCGGGTCCGTTCCACTGAGCTTGAACACATCCGGTGCAGTGTCGGTGCTGAAGGCGAGATCCAGCATCTGAGAATAGTTGTCGGCATAGACCTGGTAGTCGATATAAATGTTGTCCGAATTGGTCTTGTTGTATTCTTCGATCAGCGGAGTCAGATACGCCTGATCGTGACGGTCCGTGGTCCAGTAAGAGATGGTGATCACGCCGTCATCGCCGCCAGCGGTAGAACTGGCAGCCGCGCTGCTGGAACCGGAGTCCCCACAGGCGGCCAGAGATGCCGTCATGCCAACAACACCCATGACTTTAAGAAAATCGCGCCGGTTGATCTTTTTTTTCATAATATTTCCTCCTCTTTTGAGAACAGAACCTTCTTCTACTGAGAGCATACCAAATCTGCCGGATTTCAGGGAGTAAAATATTCAGTTTTTATGTTCAAAAAATTACTTCAGCCATTGTGAAAATCCAAAAAACGCAGAAACATTGCCCAATCCCATCGGGTAATATCGTGGCCGCCGGTACGGCGGTGGTATCCAATTCGCCCGGTCAGGTATCCCGAGTCATTGGCAGGCGGCTGGCTGGGCAGAGGAGCATCCCCGAAGAGCTCCCAGGCACAACTGGCGCTCTTTGCACCATTCCACTCTGCATCAGGGTCGCTCCACCGATCCTCAGAGCCGCTGGTTATGTAACACAGCCGTGGTGCCACACAGGCCACCAGCTGGTGCTGATCGAAGGGAAGGGTCTCCTCTTTCCATGCATACTTCTGATAATTTTTGCAGAACCAATGGGGAAATGCTGCCGTGATGGAACCCACCGTCTCACCATGCTTGCCACGGGACACGGCAGCACCAGAGCAGCCGGAATCATTGACGAGGACCCCGCAGACCCTTTCATCCTGTGCCGCACACCAAAGCGCCGCCTTGCCGCCGCGCGAGAAACCACCCACCGAGATTCGGGCCGGGTCGATGCCCGGGTGTTTTACCAGCAGGTCTACCACACAGCTCATCCCAAAGGCCCAGATGTCCAGGGTCCCCCATGCATCGGCAGGTAGTGCATCTGTACTGAGCCCAAAAAGCTTTGCCAGTGGGCCGGGATACTGCGCAGCATCGTCGGGCTGCAATGCACTTGCATAGAAGGTCACGGCTGCCCGGCCCGATTGTACAATCTGTTCAGCAGGCCAGTATTCCTGCTCCGTTTCCTGTTCGATATCAATGAGCGACGGCCCGCCGCTTCCGGCTGGCATATTCCGGAAAAAATTCATGGCCTCTTTGCGCCACGCTTCCGGGGCATTGGCCAGCAGTTTTTCCATCTGATCAGGCCCCATTTTCGGCCCGGGAGAGGCTGTCTTTTCGTGATTGCAAAGGAACAGGACTGCCGGGACCTTCTGCGTTCCCTCCGGACGCACCAGCACCACGGGGAATTCCAGACTTCCCTGCTTCGTTTTCAGACAGATATCCCAGATCTGCCGTATGGCTTTGCATTTTGGCAGATACTCTTCTGACCGCAGGCGTTCGGTCTGTTCATAGGGAACTTCCGGCCGGATGCCGTACTCCTGCGAGCGGAACAACGCGAGCAACGCTTCCCGCCGTGCATTCCAATTCTGCGGAGTCGTATTCTTTTCCAATACCAACGGCAAATTCATCTGATATTCCTCCTAACCGGGGACGGATCATGCCCCTTTTCATCATATCATCCGCAGCAGCATGGCGGGTTGAAAAAATTCAGGAGATGCTTCAAAATACACCGAACCTGATACAGTGATGTCGCTCCGGCCAGCCGAATGACTTATAATGTTTTATATAAACAGATGCCAACGCGGTATCAGGGTACTTTAGTGAGGAATGAACATGAAGCATTTTGAGATCTACAAAAAAGACCCCGCCACCGGCGCTTTGTACCCGGAAGGACAGCGGCGAAAAAAAGGGCTAGCCCGTATCCTGGAGATCGTTGTGCGGGACTTTTGGCAGTTGCTGGGTTCCGGCTTGATCGCCACGGCGGCGGCTCTGCCCTACGGACTCTGTATCATGCTGTTCCTGCCATCCAGTGCTCTGGGACCGCTGATCCTTTCCTGTGTTGTCACCGGCGCTCTGGCCTCTGTCTTCGGGATGAACCTGCTGGATACAATTTTGCGCTGTCTGCGGGATGAGGCCGGTTTTTGGTCTTTCCAATACAAAAAGTCTCTGAAGAACAACACCCTGCCGGCCGCTTTGTTCGGGGCGGTATTCGGCCCGTTATTTGCTGTGGATCTGGCAGGGTTAAGTCTGGCGGTACGCCGCGGCCAAAGCGTGTTTCAGGTCGAGTTTCTGGTGATATCCATAATCTTCCTGCTGGGCTTTGCGCTGAACCTTGCCATCCAGATCCCTCTGATACAGCTCCCTGTATCAGCACTGCTCAAAAATGCCTTTCTGCTGTTTCGGGGCAACCTTGGGTGCTCGCTGATGGCTGTTGCCGCATTGATCGGTTATGCTGCACTGTTTGTTCTGCTGCCAGCCACTTTGTCATTCCTGCTCATCGTCTCCAACCTGTGGCTGCCGATGCTGACAGCAGCATTTCTGCTCTATGGCTGTGTTGAAAGAAATTTTAGCATAGAATCACGGATCCTGCAAGGAAACGACCCGAATCCTTTTCTGTAACCAAACAGGCCTGCTTCGCATCACTGTGGGGCAGGCCTGTCTTTTGTTTATGAGACCACCCGGTTTTGGGATCCCAGCCCAAAAAAGAATGTCGGTTCGTACATTCCCCTCTGCTCTCTGGTAAATTACAGCACAGATGTGATATAATGGAAAAAAACACCGGGGAACGGCACAAAAGACGGGGGATGCAGGATGAAACAGAGGCAGCGGGAACAGGTTCAAAGAGGCTGTGCGGTGGGCACCGTGGTGCTGCTGGCATGGCTGTGCCGGGTGCTCCCGCTGGAGGGGATGCCATCCGGCCTGCAGGAAGCCTGCGGCATCCTCCGGAGCCTGCTGTATCTGAGCCTGTTCGCAGGGTGGGGGATCTCCCTGTACAACCGCACGGTGCATCCGCAGGTGCGGCGGCTGCTGCTGAACGTGGATCTGTTGATGCTGTTCTGGATCCTTGTGCGCACCCTGCGGTTCCAGCTGAACACTCCCCCGGAGATCGATCGGATGCTGGGGTACCTCTACTATGCCCCCATGCTGGGGATACCGGTGCTCTGCGTTCAGCTGGTCCTGACGGTGGACAGATCCGAGCGCTACCGCCTGTCTGCCTGGGCCAGAATGCTGTGGCTGCCCTCGGCGGTGCTGCTGGAGCTGGTGCTGACCAACGACCTGCACCAGCAGGTGTTCCGGCTGCAGCAGCCCTGGAACGAAAACTACCAGTACGGCTGGCTTTTCGGTCTGGTGGTGGGGTGGATCGTGATCTGCATCCTGCTGGCCTTTGGGATCATCGCCCACAAGAGCCGGAACCCACGGATCCTCCGGCGGCTGCCCCTGCCTGCCATTCCGCTGGTGCTGCTGGGGATATACGCGGTGCTTTACGGCTTCCATTTTCCCCTGATCAAGCAGTTTCTGGGGGATATGACCATCGTTCACTGCCTGATGACGGCGGCTTCGCTGGAAGGCGGCCTGCGCTGCGGCCTGATCCAGTCCAACACCGGCTATGTGGAGCTGCTGCGCGTCACCTCTCTGGCGGTGCAGCTGGTGGACCGGCAGGGCAACGTGTACTGCTGCTCCGAGAACGGCCGCATGGTGGACCGCCGGGAGCTGCAGGCCGCTATGAACGGCACGGTGCAGCTGGACGAGCACACCCTGCTGCGCAGCGCACCGGTGCAGGGCGGCTATGTGATGTGGCAGACAGACATCACCGAGCTGGTGGAAAACATGGAGCGCCTGAAGGAGAACCGCACGGAGCTGGCAGAGCGCAACTATCTGGAACAGCAGAACTACGAGGTGGAGCGCAAGATCAACGCCCTGCGGGAGAAGAACCGCCTGTACGATCTGCTGCAGCGTCAGCTGGCCCCCCAGATCATCCGGATGGATCAGCTTCTGACCCGGTACCGCGCGGCCCCGGAGGAAGAAAAGCGGCAGCTGCTGGGGCAGGTGGCGGTGCTGGGCGCTTACCTGAAACGGGGTGCCAACCTGATGTTTCTGGCCCAGCAGCACCGGTATGTGCCCTCGGCGGAGCTGCGGTACGCGCTGGAGGAATCCATCAGCAGCCTGGAGCTGGCCGGGGTGGAGTGCGCCATGGAGGTGACCCACGGGGTCCGGCTTCCGGCGGAGGCGGCAGCGGCCTGTTACAGCCGGTTCGAGTCGGTGGTGGAGGGGGCGCTGGGGCAGCTGGATGCCCTGTTTGTGCGGGCCATCTGGAAGGATCAGCGGCTGAACCTTTATCTTTCGGTGGAGACCGGGGCGGACCTGAAAGCCGCCTGCCCCGCCGCTGTGCAGGAGGCCCCGGGCAGCTGGGTGCTGAACGATCACTTTGAAGGAGGTGCCCCGGAATGTGGAACAAACTGAAGCAGTGGCTGCACCCGGACCACATCACCCGCAGCTCCATCAAGGAGGGCTTTGACGACCTGCCCGCGGCGGTGTGCTACTTTACCCCGGACGGCATCATCCGGCTGTGCAACCGGCAGATGTTCCGGGTCTACCGTGCCCTCTCCGGCCGGGATCTGCAATCGCTGGAGGAGCTGCACCAGCAGGTGTGGGCCCCCACCCATGGCCGAAGGGTGGACGGCAAAAATCCGTCCTTTGTGCTGCCGGACGGCACCTGCTGGCTCTACTCGGAGCAGACCGTGTTCGGGGAGGGGGTCCGCCCCCATGTGGAGTGCATCTTTTCAGAGGTGACAGACCTGCAGCGCCAGCGGCAGGAGCTGCTGCGGCAGAATCAGGAGCTGCTGCGGATGAACCGGGAGCTGCGCCGGCTGTCGGAGAACGTGCAGGAGATGACCCGGGAAAAAGAGATCCTGGAGTTCAAGACCCGGCTCCACGATGAAATGGGCTACGGACTTACGGCGGTGCGGCAGTGCCTGCTGCAGCGGAAGGACCCGGCGGAGCTGGAAGCCTCCCTTGAACAGATGAACAAGGCGGTGCAGCTGTACCGGAAGGACAGTGAGACCCCGCCGGAGGAAAACGAGTGGGACGTGTTTGTGGAGGATGCGGCCCAGCTGGGGGTCACGGTGGCCCTGCAGGGGCCCATGCCCCGGCAGCGCCAGCAGCTGCTGCTGACCATTGCCCGGGAGTGCATCACCAACGCGGTGCGCTACGCCGGGGCCAACCGGCTGGAGATCACCATCACCCCGCAGGGCGGGGGCCAGCGCTGGCAGTTTGAAAACGACGGCCCGACCCCCGCAGACCCCGCCATTACGCCGGGCGGGGGGCTTACCGCCATCCAGCGCCGGGTGATGCAGGCGGGCGGCACCATGGAGGTGCAGGCCCGGCCCCGCTACCGGCTGTGTGTGAACCTGCCAAAGGAGGAAACGATATGACCAGCGTTTTGATCGTGGAAGACCAGCGGATGCCCCGGGAGAACATGGAGCACCTTGTGGAGGACAGTGGCCGCTACCGCCGGGTGGCCTCCCTGAGCACAGCGGAAATGGCGCTGGCCCAGTGCGCCCGGCACGCCGTGGATCTGGTGCTGATGGATGTGTGCACCAAGGGCAGCCGGGACGGCATTGATGTGGCGGCAGAGATCAAGGCCTGGTACCCGGAGACCAAAGTCATCATCATCACCTCCATGGTGGAGGAAAGCTACCTGAAACGGGCAAAAGCCGCCGGAGCCGAGAGCTTCTGGTACAAGGATGTGTCCCCGGAGAGCCTGCTGGAGGTGATGGACCGCACCATGGCGGGGGAAAGCCTCTACCCGGACCGCACCCCGGAGACCCGCCTGGGGCAGGTCAGCAGCACCCAGCTCACCCCCCCGGGAGATCGAGGTGCTGCGGCTGGTGTGTGAGGGGCTGGAATATGAGGAGATCGCTGCAGAGCTGGGCATCTCCTCCCGCACCGTGAAGCGCTTTGTCTCTTCCCTGCTGGAAAAAACCGGCTACTCCAACCGCACCCGCCTGGCCATTGCCGTCACCAAGAAAAACTTCATCCTCCCCCATCTGGAGGAGGAGTGAGAAACCTCTCCCCCCTGCAAAGGGGGGCTTTTTTATGCGCATTTTGCTCCCAAAAGTGCCAAATTGTGGAACACGCCGGAAATACTGGAAAAACTTTGGGCAGAACACCGAAAAATTTTCACAGTTTTGTCCCTTATGGCCCATGCGGAGCCGCGGGGCGGTGTGGTATCCTTGATACAGTAAAACGTTCTGCATCCATGTGGCGAGACACTGCCCGGAAAGGAGGCCGTGGACATGAAATGTGTCGTAGTCGATATGCGCAACAGGCTCTTCGGCGATGCGATATCGGGTTCCCTACAGCACTTTGACGCAGGGTTCCGGGTCTACCAGACCGAAGGAACCGCTGCGGAGGATCTGTGTGTGGACACCCATGCCGATGTTCTTGTTGCAGAGGTCACGGCCTACCCGCCGTGGCGGCTGGAACAGCGGCTGGACCTGTGCCGGAGGCTGCGGCAGGGGTTGCCCGGCTGCCGGGTGACGCTGGTGGTAGATGAGGTGTGCGAGCCTCAACTGGCGGACCAGGTGCGGCGGGCGAAAAAGGACGGTCTGATCGACGGGTTCTTTTACAGCTCTGTCTCCTCCGACTATCTCTCTGCTATGATCGATGCCCTGTGATCCCTTGAAACAAACAGCATGATTCTGGAAAGGAGCAACTACCATGACGAACAAAAAACTGAAGATGGCGGCAATGTCCGTGGCCCTGACCGCTTGTGTGGCCGCAAGCCCTCTGGCAGCAAACGCAGATGCTCCGGAAGCAGCTCCGCAAGAAAAGGAGCCTGTGGCGGAGGAAACCAAGAAAGAGGAAAACACCGCAGTAGCTCAGGTCAATCAGGAAGCGCAGAACGCGCAGGAGACCCTGAAGGATGCGGAAGTCAAATACGATAAAGAACATCCCACGACCAACCCTGACGGCTCCCAGAAGCTGGATGGCGTGATCGTGACCAACCCCGAGGGCAGCGGTGAGACCGGCGGCGAGACCAACCCCAACCCCAACCCTAACCCCAACCCCGACAGCAGCGAGACCAAGCCCGGCGGCGAGACTGGCTCCGGTGAGACCGGTTCCGGTACTACTGACACCGAAGAGAAAAAGCCCGAGAAAGTGGAGATCGGCACCGCTGAAAAGACCGAGAAGTCCGAGACCAACGTGGAGACGAAGACCAACCCCGGCGCAGAGCCGATTGTGGACACCAACACCCCGCCCACTGTGGAGAAAAAACCGGACGGCTCCACCGCCATCACCGAGTCCACCCTGACCCCCGGCAAGGAGATCACCACCACCACCGGCAGCGGCGAGGCCAAGGGCGATCTGCACGAGAAAGAGAAAGAGGTTCCGAAAGAGGACATCAACCTTGACAAGGAGCTGGGCGAGAAACCGGACATCAGCTGGAATATTGAGAAGGGCGCTGACGCGGTCAACGGCTACAAGGTAGAGGAAGTGACCAACTCTCCCGACGGCAACCAGCAGACCCTCAAGCTGAGGAAAGAGGAAGAAACCACCGCCGAGATGACCGCCGAAGACATCGCCAAGCTGGTGGATGCCGAAAAGCCCACGGTGAACCCCGACGGCACCTATACCCTCACCCGGACCGAGACCATTCTGGACGCAGAGGGCAACCCCCAGACCCGCACCACCTACATCACCATTCGGGACAACAAGGTCACCACCAGGACCACCACCGAGCTGACCATCACCCGGAAAAAGGAAGAGCGGGATGGCAGTGAGCGGTTTGATTTTGAGGTGAAATACCCCGAAATCACTGTTGCCAATCAGGCGAAGTCTGAGGATACACAGACCATCTCTGCTGACCAGCTGAAAGAGATGCTCGACAAGGGCGAAAAAAAGGCTGACGGAATCCATTACACCAAGGACGGCAAGGAGTATGTCATTCAGGAGACTACTCAACACGGAAAAACGCCGCTGAGCAACGCAGAGATCGTTGCAAGACTGAAAAAAGATGGCAACAAGAACTACGAACTGGGTGCGGACGGCGAGATCTACTACACCACCCCGCACAACGAGAAAGTTAAGCTGGACGTAACGCAGAACGAACTTCTCCGCCGGAGCCTCACTTATACCGTGACCCTGACGACCAAGGAGAATGGCGAAAAAGAGACCGCCGGTGAGCTGATCGCTACGGAAAAGGCCAAGAGAGATGCCATCCGGGATGCCCTGACCCAGGCAGTGGGAAAGCTGGACGTTGATGCGGATACCGCCAGACAGCTGACGGCGATGATCACCGGCCTGAACTTTACAAAGGAGCAGCTGGACAACGGCGGCACCTTTGAGACAGAAGAGATTGAAGGCAAGAAGTACACCCTGACCTACAGTGCCGCTGGGGCAAAGGTTACGCTCAGCACCCCCACAGATGACAAAACCGACACCGGCAAGAAGCCCGAGGACATCGACGATGTGTACAACAACACCGTCACCGGCACGGCGTATGTGACAAGCGGCACCATCAGCTGGACTGCGGAGGGCCAGAAAGGCGAGTATACCGCAACCGTGGGCGATGCCAGTGTGCTCACTCCGCCGGAGGGCGCAACGCCTGAATATAAGGACGGACGGCTCACCGGTTATACGGTTACCTCCGAGGATGCCGACGGAAATACGGTTACCACGACCTACACCATCACCTACGGTAACACTTCCAGCATGTCCCCTGAGGAGCTGAATCGGCTGGCTGAGCAGGCCCTGATGAAAGAAAAAGGGTTCTCGACACTGGAAGACCTGAAAGCCGCAGGCTATACCAACATCCGGTTTGATAATGCTTCCACCGTGACGTGGACGGTGACCCAAACCACCCAGAAAAAGACCGATAAAACGGATAAACTGGATGAAACGATCCGATATGACGGCGACAAGGATTGGACAATTGCAGAGGACGGCAAGACCCTGACCTACGACGGCCAGACCTATACAAAGGATGAAAAGGGCAACTTCACCCGTACTGAAACCGAGGGCGGCAAAACGGTCACCTATACCGCTACGGAACAGACTCAGACTAATGAAAAGCTGACTGACGATGAAGCCAAGGCAATGCTGGCAAAGAGGTTTGAGGTTAAGGCCGATGACATTACGCTGAACGCTGACCGCACCACCGCCACCTTTACGAAGGACGGTGCCCCTGTTACGGTTAACTGCGCCAACCTGAAAAAGCGCACCCTGAAGATCGAACGCAGCGAGGCTGCATCGGTGCAGAAGACTGTGGTGGTCACGGACGAGGCAACTCTGAATGCAGCCTATGAGGAACTGTGGGACGAGATCGTGGCGAAAAAGAAAGGGCTTGGAAAAGACGAGACCCTCTTTGTCGGTGACATTGAGATCACGGATACGGGCGAGGCCGTCAAGACGGAGGTCATTAAGTATATCAGGACAAAAGTCACGCAGGCTGATATGACCCCGGAGCAGCTGAAGGAAGCCCTGAAGAAACAGGCCGAGGCCGCAAAGACGCATATGGTCAAGGTCAATGAAGGAACCAAGTACGAGGATACACTGCCCAACTACTACGCTGGCGATAAGGCAGACACCTACTACAAGACAGAGGACGGCCAGCGATTAGAATGGTATCAGGTCGAAAAGGATAAGAACGGTTATTATTACTTGCAGTGGAACGGTGGTTTCGACTGGGAGAAGGTGTATGTCGAGAAGGTGGAAGTAAAGCCCACCAACATCAAGCACCTTGACCTTGCATCCGGCGCACAGCTGGAGAAGCAGGACGGCACATCCACGGATTGCGTGCTGGTCAACCCGACCCTGAAGTGGAACTACGAGGCCGATAAGCTGGTGGATAATGACCCGAGCAACACAGACGTGGGTCTGGACAGCAAGATCAGCTTTGACAACGAAGGTGGAAAGGGCCCGGGCCACTACGAGTACGAGCGCGGCGAGAACAATAATCCGAACCAGAGTGCTTTCTACAAGGTCACCGGTACGGTGGTCTACGATGCGGTGAAGGAAAACGGAAAGGTCAAGCTGTTTGGAAGTAGTAATGCAGCCTTCAATGCCTATCTGGAAGAAACCGGTCAGACGGAGACGTACCGGAACCTTGGCTGGCGGGAGAAGAAAGCATTCAGAGAGAAGATCAAGCAGACCTACATTGTGGAGATCGGGTCTTCCGATTCCAACCCCAACAGCCCGAGTGGCTATCAGGTCTACACCCAGAGCGCCGACATGACTGCCTATGGTTATATGACCCGGGATGCCAACACCTGCATCAACCGGACCTACAAACGGCAGGACGGTACTTGGGAGTACGTCGGCGGCTACGACCTGATGATCTCCAGGCTGGTTCAGACGAAGGAAGGCAAGGTGGTGGGCGAGACCGAATCCAAGGTCAAAAACATCTTTGCTCCCCTCAGCATCCGCACGTCGACAGACTACACCCACCGCAGCATGAAGCTCACCCAGATGACCACCGTGACTACTCAGCAAACAGAGGAAAAGAGAACGGATTTGGGCGGCAGTCAGGAGACGGTAAAGTACCTGTATGATAAGCCCGAGTCCGTAACCCCCATTACCGAGGAGACTAAGGTCGAAGGCACCGGTAAAGGCCACTACAAGAGCTTTACCAACCTGATCCGGAACATCTTTAAGGGTGATGGCAAGGGCACCGTGGAAGGCGGCTTTATCAAGTACGAGTACCACACCGAGAAGACCAAGGACGGCACCCCCGTGAAGTTTGAGGCAGACCAGATGGTAGTGACCACCAAGCAGGATGCGGAAGTGCACTACACCTTTACCTCTCAGGAGAGCCGGGATGTGTGGATCAAGGGCTACACCCAGACCGTGGTGCCGCCCGTGAACCCGGGCCCCGATTCCCCCGAGCTGCCGCCGGTGGAGGACGCAAAGCCCGCCCCCGCCCCGGCCCCCGCCCCCGAGGCTC
>OICM01000430.1_pt1 | contig 15628 bp, 13 predicted proteins | sample 1581311 | NCBI WGS metagenome assembly OICM01 (sample SAMEA3882539, study PRJEB24775) | human gut metagenome | biome: human-associated habitat; feature: intestine environment; material: feces | place: Netherlands | collected 2009/2010 | reverse complement strand
CGTAGAGCGTGGACGCCGTTGCGTTCTGGATGACGCAGTCGGGCTCCACGTTGCAGAAGAGCGCAATCTTGCGGCGGATGTCGTCTGTGATGGGCTCATCCGTGCGCACGACGAGAACGTCCGGCTGGATGCCCTCGCTCAGGAGTTCCTTGACCGAGTGCTGCGTGGGCTTGCTCTTGAGCTCGCCGCTGCCGGGAATGGTCACGATGAGCGGCACGTGGATGAAGAGCACATTTTCGCGCCCGCGCTCGGCCGCGACTTGACGGATGGCCTCCAAAAACGGCTGGCTCTCGATATCGCCGACCGTGCCGCCGATCTCGGAGATGGCAACGTCGGTCTTGCCGTCGTCCATGTCGTAAATGCGGCGCTTGATCTCATCGGTCACATGCGGGATGATCTGCACCGTGCCGCCAAGATAACCGCCCTGACGCTCGCGGTTGAGAACGCTCCAGAAAATTTTGCCCGAGGACACGGAGGATTTCTCGTCCAGCGCCTCGTCGACAAAGCGTTCGTAGTGGCCGAGGTCCAGGTCGGTCTCCGCGCCGTCGTCGGTGACGAAGACCTCGCCGTGCTGCAGGGGGCTCATGGTGCCCGGGTCCACGTTCACATAGGGGTCCAGCTTCTGGCTGGCCACCTTCAGGCCACGGCACTTCAAAAGCCGACCCAGAGATGCAGCGGTAATGCCCTTGCCCAGACCGGAGACCACGCCGCCGGTCACAAAAATAAATTTTGCCATAAAAATATACCTTCCTTTGTTGTAGAATAAAACTCTCCCATAAAAGGCCCGCTCCCGGCGCACCCCTTTCCCAGCGGGTGCGGGGCGAAGCCCTGCTTTTTATTCGCTTCTGTCAGCGTATTCCTCCAGCACCTCCTGCGCCACCTCAGTGCGGTCGCGGCGGGTGTCCATAGCCTGTTTTTCAAGGTAGCGGTGCGCTTCGGCCTCGGTCATGTGGGCGTGCTCTACCAGACAGCACTTTGCCCGGCTGACCAGCCGCAGCTGCCCGATCTTGTCCTGCAGGCGGGCGTTCTCCTGCCGCAGACGCTGCAAGCGGTGGTTGCCGGCAGCCGCCATGTGCATGGCCTGCAAAAACAACGGGGTGGTGAAGGGCTTGCTCAGCAGCAGCACCCCCTGCTCGTTCAGGGGGGCAAGCAGCTGCTCAGCCTGTGCGGCCTTTACCAGAAAGACCACACCGGCATCAGTCTGCTCCACAGCGGTGATGCACAATTCGTGCCCGAACTCATCGGGCAGGGGAGCGTTGACCACGATCAACTCAAAATCAGATTCCGACATTCTGCGCCGTGCCTCGGCTCCGCTGGGAATGATCACCGGGCGGCTGTAACCCATCTCGGACAGCCGCGCGGCAATATATTCGTTGGAGTTGGCACCGGCGCTTACGATCAGTGCGCGTCCCATTTTCCGCACTCCTTTCTCCTGCGCTGGCAGGGATCAGATGGCGTTAAAATAGTAGACGCGCTCGTGCTCGGCCCGGTCAGGCGCACTCCGCAGTGCGGCGCAGCGCTTGAGCTCCTCCGAGAAATAGCGTTTAGAAAGCCCCTCTGGCAGCACCCGGCGCAGGAACTCACTCTCCTCGGCCACCTGCACCGCCTCCTCAAGGGTGGCGGGCAGGGTCTCAAGCCCCAGTCCCTTGGCCTCGGCGGCATCGAACAGGTTGCGGTTCACCGGCGGCTGCAAGACCATGCGCTGCTCAATGCCGTCCAATCCGGCGGCAAGGATCAGGCCAATGGCCAGATACGGATTGCAGGCGGGGTCCGGGCTGCGCAGCTCCATGCGGCAGTTGTCGCCCTTGACCATGGGGATGCGCACCAGCTGGCTGCGGTTCTGGCGGCTCCAGCTCACATAGCGGGGCGCTTCGTCACAGCCAAAGCGCTGGTAGCTGTTGGGCAGGGGATTGGTGAACGCGGTCAGTTCCCGGCTGTGTGCCAGCACACCGGCCATAAAGCTGCCGGCAATGCTGTCCGGGGCAATATCGCCCTCAAACAGGTTTTTGCCGTCCATGTAAAGCGAGAGGTTGATGTGCAGCCCGCTGCCGGCCTGCTGGGGCAGGGGTTTGGGCAGAAAGCTGGCGTGCAGGCCGTTGCGCATGGCAATGGCACGGACGATCTGCTTAAAGGTCATCACGTTGTCGGCGGTTTTCAGCGGCCCGGCGTAGCGGCAGTCGATCTCGTTCTGGCCGTTGCCGCTCTCGTGGTGGCTGTGCTGGGGTGCCATACCCATCTGCTCCATGGTCAGGCAGATATCCCGGCGTAGGTTTTCACCCGCATCCAGCGGCGCAACGTCAAAATATCCGCCGAAGTCAATGGGAATGCAGGTAGGGTGGCCACGGTCGTCCTTTTCAAACAGATAAAACTCGCACTCGGTACCCACGTTGCAGGTAAGCCCCAGCTTTTTGAATTTGCGGTTCACATCCCGCAAAAAGCCCCGGCAGTTGCCGCTAAAGGCTGCGCCGTCCGGCTTTTCCACATCGCAGAAGAACTGCATCACTCGGCCTTCGGTGGGACGCCACGGCAGGATGGTCACAGTGGAAAGATCCGGCCGCAGTACAAGGTCGCTTTCCTCAACGTGCATAAAGCCCGCAATGGAACTGCCGTCAAAGCACACGCCCTCTTCCAGCGCCTTGGACAGATTGCTGGCCAGCACGGCAATGTTCTTCTGGGTGCCAAAAATATCACAGAAGGCAAAGCGCACAAATTTGACGTTGTTGTCCTCCACGAAATCCAGAATATCCTGTTGGGTGGAATAGCTCATAAATAACCCCCTTACAAAAACTGCATTTCAAATAAAACGCCCAAAGGCCTGCTCTCAAAAAGGGAGCAGGTCTTTGGGCTGGTGTAAGAAATAGGAAAAGGAGAATGGCTAATTGATCCGGCAGCCGGCGGATGCTTATTTTTTTACGCTGTCAGGGGATTATCAGACGTAGTAAAGCATTTTGCTGTAGCTGGGCAGAGGCCAGTAATCCTCGCCGCAGACAGTCTCGGCATCGTCGGCAGCGGCGCGCAGGGCGTCCATCACCGGGAGAACGTTATCGTGGAAGGCAACAGCCTTCTCGCTCTCGGTGGGCAGTGCCTTTGCGGCATTCACGGCATCCTGCAGGGTGTCGATGGCATCGCTCATGGCATCGGCGTCAGAAGAAAGCTTTTCCAAAGTCTTGGTCTCGCTGCGCACGCTGATGTGCTCGCTGACAGCCAGCTTGGAGGCGGCGGTATTGGCAACCTCGCTCATGTAGGCGTTGATGGCGGGCAGCAGCTGCTTGCGAGCCATCTCCAGCATGGTCAGAGCCTCGATGTTGATGATCTTGGAGTAATGCTCCATCTCAACCTCGTAGCGGCTTTCCATCTCCACCTTGGTCAGCACGCCGAACTCCTCCATCAGCTGGATGTTCTTGGGCTCGACCAGTGCGGGCAGAGCAGCGGGGGTATTCTTCTTGTTGGGCAGGCCGCGCTTGGCTGCCTCGGCCTCCCACTCGGCGGTATAGCCGTTGCCGTTGAAAATGATACGTTTGTGATCCTTGATGGTCTGCCGGATCAGACTATGCAGTGCAGCGTCAAAGTCCTTGGCCTTCTCCAGCTTGTCCGCGTACTGACGCAGAGACTCCGCCACGGCGGCGTTGAGCATAATGTTGCAGCAGGCAATGGAGTTGGCGGAGCCCAGCATACGGAACTCGAACTTATTGCCGGTGAACGCAAAGGGCGATGTCCGGTTCCGGTCGGTAGTATCACGCAGGAACTTGGGCAGCACATGGGCGCCCAACTTCATCACGGTCTTTTCCGTGCCGCTGTACGGCTCATCCTTCTCGATGGCATCCAGAATAGCCGTCAGCTCGTCGCCCAGGAAGATGGACACCACAGCGGGCGGCGCCTCGTTGGCGCCCAGACGGTGATCATTGCCGGCGGTGGCCACAGAGATGCGCAGCAGGTCCTGATAGTCATCCACCGCCTGAATAACGGCACACAGGAACAGCAGGAACTGGGCGTTTTCGTGGGGTGTCTCACCGGGAGTCAGCAGGTTCACACCGGTATCCGTGGCCATAGACCAGTTGTTGTGCTTGCCGGAGCCATTGACACCGTCAAAGGGCTTTTCATGCAGCAGACAGACCAGCCCGTGGCGGGCAGCCACCTTCTGCATGATCTCCATGGTCAGCTGGTTGTGATCGGTGGCGATATTTGTGGTGGTGTAGATGGGCGCCAGCTCATGCTGGGCCGGGGCCACCTCATTGTGCTCCGTCTTGGCCAGAATACCCAGCTTCCAGAGCTCCTCATTCAAATCGGCCATATACTCCGCCACACGAGGCCTGATAGCGCCGAAGTAATGGTCATCCATCTCCTGACCCTTGGGGGGTCTGGCACCGAACAGCGTGCGGCCGCAGAAAATCAGGTCCTTGCGCTTGCGGTACATGGCGCGGTCCACCAGGAAATACTCCTGCTCCGGACCAACAGAGGTGCGAACACATTTGACATCCGTGTTGCCAAACAGCTTCAGGACACGCATGGCCTGCTTGTTCAGGGCCTGCATGGAGCGCAGCAGCGGGGTCTTTTTATCCAGCGCCTCGCCACCGTAGGAACAGAACGCCGTGGGGATACACAGTGCCTTGTCCTTGATAAAGGCGTAAGAGGTAGGATCCCAGGCAGTGTAGCCCCGGGCCTCGAAGGTAGCACGCAGGCCGCCGGAGGGGAAGCTGGAGGCATCCGGCTCACCCTGGATCAACTCTTTACCGGAGAACTCCATGATGACGCCGCCATCCGGCGAGGGGGTAATAAAGCTGTCGTGCTTCTCGGCGGTAATGCCGGTCAGCGGCTGGAACCAATGGGTAAAGTGGGTCGCGCCGTGCTCGATGGCCCAATCCTTCATGGCATCCGCCACCACATTCGCTACCTGGTTGTCCAGGCTTCCGCCCTCGTCAATGGTCTTCTTCAGGGAAATATAGACGTCATGGGGAAGGCGTGCTTTCATCTGTCGGTCGTCAAATACCAGTGTGCCGAAAATGTCCGATACGGTTTTCATGTGTTCCACCCCGATCTTTTGTAGATTTGGAAAATAGAAAAAGGCGTCAGGAAGCCCGCAGCTTCAAGACGCCTTTGCCTTTGATGTGCGAAATTATAGGCGGTTGTGACGGATTTGTCAATCAGCTTTTTACACAATTTTTGGCGTTTTATTCATTGACTTTATGCACATCTGATGCTATAATGCCGAACCATGATGAGCAAAGGCGTTCATCCGAGCAGGACATTTGTCCCTGCCGGATGGGCGTTTTTTGCTTTCCGGGGCGGCTTTTCAGCGGATCACTCCGTGGAACGGCTGGAACCTACGGAAGCACATAAAGAAAGGGTGAGAAACTATGAAGCTGGAGGGACAGGTACGTATCCCATCCGGGTGCGCCATTTCGGCGGTCATTTCCCGGGAGGGGCGGCGCATGACCGGTGAGGACATCATCAGGAGCATGGTCCCCATGCATGATCGGTCCAACGGTCTGGGAGGCGGCTTCGCCGCCTACGGCATCTACCCGGAACACCGGGAGGAATACGCCTTCCACATCTTTTTTGATGATAACACCACCCGGCGGGAGTGCGAGGCTATGCTGAAGGAGGGCTTTGAGCTCGTAGACGCGGAGCTGATCCCTATCCGCATCATCCCGGAGATCACGGACATTCCCCACATCTGGCGGTACTTTGTGCGGCCCCTTAATTCGGTACTGGCACGGCTACAATTAGACGAAAAGGAATTTGTGGCACGGACGGTGATGGATATCAACACCAAGCTGAAGGGCGCATACGTGTTCTCCAGTGGAAAGAACATGGGGACCTTCAAGGCCGTAGGATATCCCGAGGATGTGGGACGCTTCTACCGGCTGGAGGAATATGAGGGATACAGCTGGACGGCCCATGGGCGCTATCCCACCAATACCCCCGGCTGGTGGGGCGGCGCGCACCCCTTTTCCCTGCTGGACTGGTCCATCGTCCACAACGGAGAGATATCCTCCTACGACGCCAATCGGCGCTGTATTGAGATGTATGGCTACAAATGCAATCTGCAGACGGATACGGAGGTCATCACCTACATCGCCGACTATCTGCTGCGGCGTCAGGGGCTGACACTGGAGGAAATGGCGTCGGTGATCGCGGCGCCCTTCTGGAGTACCATACGCACCAGAGAGCCGGCCGCGGCACGGCAGCTGACCTATCTGCGGACCATATACCCCAGCCTGCTCATCACCGGACCATTCTCCATCATTCTTGGGTTCAACGGCGGACTGATGGCGCTGAACGACCGACTGAAGCTGCGCTCCATGGTAACGGCGGAAAAGGACGACAAGGTATTTATCGCCAGCGAGGAGGCCGCCATACGGGTCATGGCCCCGGATGCGGAGAACCTGTATGCGCCCATGGGCGGCGAGCCGTTTATCGTGAAAGTGAAAGAAGGTGCCTATTGATGGCTCTTGACTACATCATACCGGAATTTGAAGTGGTACGAAACGACGCACGGTGCACCCGCTGCCGCATCTGCGAATCCCAGTGCGCCAACGGCGTGCACACCTATAACGCGGATGGGAAGGTCATGGTCAGCGACGAGAGCAAGTGCGTCAACTGTCAGCGCTGTGTGTCCTTCTGTCCCACTCACGCCATTAAGATCGTAAAAAGCGACAACTGCCTGCGTGAAAACGCAAACTGGTCCTGCGCCACCATCAAGGAGATATACAAGCAAGCGTCCACCGGCGGCGTGCTGCTGAGCTCCATGGGCAACCCCCAGCCCCTGCCGGTATACTGGGACCGTATCCTCATCAACGCCTCACAGGTGACGAACCCGCCCATCGACCCCCTGCGGGAGCCCATGGAGACGCGGGTATTCCTGGGCAAGAAGCCGGAGACCGTCCGGCGGAACGGGGACGGCAGCCTATGCACCGAAATACCGCCGCAGTTGGAGCTGTCGGTGCCCATTCTGTTTTCGGCTATGAGCTATGGCTCCATCAGCTACAACGCCCATGCGGCGCTGGCCAAGGCTGCCCGGGAGTTGGGCATCTGCTACAACACCGGCGAGGGCGGACTGCACCGGGATTTCTATCCCTACGGCGCCAACACTATCGTACAGGTGGCCTCCGGCCGTTTCGGCGTCGATGAGACATACCTGAACACCGGCGCGGCCATCGAGATCAAAATGGGTCAGGGCGCCAAACCCGGTATCGGCGGACATCTGCCTGGCGCAAAGATCGTGGGCGACGTGTCCAAAACACGGATGATACCAGAGGGCGCGGATGCCATCTCCCCTGCTCCGCACCACGACATTTACTCCATTGAGGACCTGCGGCAGCTGGTGTACTCTCTAAAGGAAGCCACGGCGTACAAAAAGCCGATCATCGTCAAGGTGGCGGCGGTACACAACATCGCCGCCATCGCCAGCGGCATCGCCCGCAGCGGTGCGGATATCATCGCCATCGACGGCTTTCGGGGCGGCACCGGCGCGGCGCCCACCCGAATACGGGACAATGTGGGTATTCCCATTGAGCTGGCGCTGGCAGCGGTGGACCAGCGGCTGCGGGACGAGGGCATACGCAGCAGCGTATCCCTGATCGCCGGAGGCAGCATACGCTCCGCTGCCGACGTGGTCAAGGCCATTGCTCTGGGCGCGGATGCCTGTTACATTGCCACCGCGGCACTGCTGGCCATGGGGTGCCACTTGTGCCGTTCCTGCCAGACAGGCCGGTGCTGCTGGGGTATCGCCACACAGCGGCCGGAGCTGGTGAAGCGTCTGGACCCCGAGGAGGCCGCGGTGCGGCTGGTAAACCTGATAACCGCCTGGAAGCACGAGATCAAGGAGATGATGGGCGGTATGGGCATCAACTCCATCGAAGCGCTGCGGGGCAACCGGGTCATGCTGCGGGGTATTCACCTGAATGAAAAAGAACTGGAAATTCTGGGAATTGCCCACGCCGGTGAATAAGGTCTGTCGAAAAAGCGATATTTATAGGAAAAATAATGGAAAACCCTCGAAAGGAGTGGTACAATATGGACTTCATAGAGACAAGTGGTCTGTCCTTCTCCCAACTGAACGAAACGATACGCCACGCCGGGAAGGAATGCCGTATCTGTGCCTGGGCCAGCGGTTCATCGCCGCCGGTATGAGCAGCAAACGGCTGGAGATCGACGGCATCCCCGGCAATGCGCTGGGCGCCTATCTGGGCGGCGGTTCTATTACCGTAAACGGCAATGCACAGGACGCGGTGGGCGACACCATGAGTGCCGGACGCATCGTGATCCACGGCAGCACCGGCGACGCTGCGGGGTACGCCATGCGGGGCGGTGAGATATTTATCCGGGACAACGCGGGCTACCGCGCCGGGATACACATGAAAGCCTATAAGCAGCATAAGCCGGTGATCGTCATCGGCGGACGGGCCGGCAGCTTTCTGGGCGAATACCAGGCCGGCGGGCTGATTTTGGTGCTGGGCCTGCACACCGACGGCCGGCCGGTAGTACACTTCTTCCCCTGCACAGGAATGCACGGCGGAAAAATGGTTTTCCGCGGCGATGTGAGCAGCATACGGTTTCCGGATCAGGTCACGCTGCACAACGCCACGGCGGAAGATATGGCGGAGATCGCACCCTATGTGCGGGAGTACTGCCGTCTATTTGACCGTGACGCGGAGGCGATGCTCCGCGACAACTATACCGTTATCACACCGGACAGCAAAAACCCCTATCAGCAGATGTATGTAGCCAACTGAGAAAGGCAGGAGCACGATGGAGTACACAGTGGATGAGATCAGGCAGTTTACGGCGGAGGAGGATGTAAAATTCCTGCGTCTGGCCTTCTGCGATATTTTCGGCAGCCAGAAAAATATATCTATTTTGCCGGATGAGCTGGACCGGGCCTTCAGCTACGGCATCGCTTTCGATGCCTCCGCTGTGCCCGGCTTCGGCGACGAGGTCCACTCGGACCTGTTCCTGCATCCGGACAGCAGCACCCTCTGTATGCTGCCCTGGCGGCCGGATCACGGCCGAGTGGCGCGGATGTTCTGCCACGTGCTGCGGCCCGATGGTGCCGCCTTCGAGGCCGACTGCCGCGCGCTGCTGCGTCAGGCGGTGGCGGACGCGGAAGCGCTGGGCATCTACTTCTCCTTCGGCACGGAGATGGAGTTCTATCTCTTCCGCCGGGACGAAAACGGTGAAGCGACCCACATTCCCTACGACAACGCAGGATACATGGACATCGCGCCGGAGGACAAGGGCGAGAATGTGCGGCGGGAGATCTGCCTGACGCTGGAGCAGATGGGGATACGGCCGGAGTGCTCTCACCATGAGCAGGGCCCCGGGCAAAACGAGATCGACTTCCGCTATTCCGATCCCTTGACGGCGGCGGATAACGCCGTGACCTTTAAGGCTGTCGTCAATTCCGTGGCGGTGCGAAACGGCCTGGCGGCCGACTTCTCCCCCAAGCCGCTGATGGGACAGCCGGGCAACGGGATGCACATCAACATCTCCGCCAAGAGCCGCGACGGCGCAGAGGTAATGCCGCAGATCATCGCCGGTATTCTGGCCCATATTGCCGAGATGACGGTGTTCCTGAACACGCGGGAGGAATCGTATCACCGCTTTGGCAGCAGCAAAGCACCGCGATATATCTCCTGGTCCAGCGAAAACCGCAGTCAGCTGATACGCATCCCTGCCGCGCAGGGCGAGTACCGCCGCGCGGAGCTGCGCTCTCCCGATCCGCTGTGCAGCCCGTATCTGGCCTTTACGCTGCTGATCCGCGCCGGCCTGGACGGTGTAACGCGGCATCTGGTGCTGCCGGAAGCCGCGGATGTGAATTTCTACACGGCGGCTAACGACGTAAAGGCACGCTTCCACACGCTGCCGGAGACTCTGGAGGACGCCAGATCACTGGCTGCATCCAGCGCATTTATCGCAGAGCACTTACCGAAGACGATCATACAGCAGTACACCCACTGAGCCGGTCTGCTTTGGAGAGGAGGGACGCATATGGAGGACAGCCACCGGACGTACAGCGTGCTGGTGGTCGCCGCCGCGGCCAAGTTCCATATGTCCCTGCGTGAAATGCTGCCGGAGGATCGGTACGACCCGGTGTGTGCCGCAGGCAGCGTGTCTGAGGCACGGCGTGCCCTGCTGGAGAGGCCTTTCGACATCGTGGCCATCAGTACGCCGCTGCCGGATGAATTCGGTACAAAGCTGGCGCTGCACATCATCGACAAATCCAGCGCCGGTGTGCTGCTGCTGGTGAAGGCGGAACACTATCCGGATCTGGCGGCGCGGCTGGCGCCTCAGGGTATCCTGCTGCTGCAAAAGCCCACCACGCCGCCGCTGCTGCTGCAATCCATGCAGCTGCTGTGCGGCACACGGGAGCGTCTGCGGCGTATGGAGGAAAAGACTGCCACCATTGAGGAACGCATGGCGGAGATACGGCTGGTGAACCGGGCCAAATGGGCACTGATCGACAAGCAGGGCATGACGGAGCAGGAGGCCCACCGCTACATTGAAAAACAGGCCATGGATCGTTGCGTTACGCGCCGGACAGTAGCGGAGGAGATATTGGCAGAGTGAAATAAGCGCGCTCCTTTGACAAACAGTGTAAGGTCTGCTATGATAGCGTAAACCGTTTGAAAGGAGCACACTATGGAAAAGTTTATCCCTTATGAAAAACTCTCGAAAAAAGAGAAGCACCGGCGTGACGCTATGCAGCGGGGCACCTGGGGCGTGCTGAACCCCGTTACACGCAAAAGTCCGAACCCCAAAGCTTACAACAGGAAAAAGACACGGAAATGGATGGAGGATCCATATACCGTGTCTTTTTTTATATGCAGAAAAGATATCCCCCGGCCGCTGGCCGGGGGATATCAAAGGAATGACAGCTTACTTCATGAAGGTGCCGTCCATCATCTGCTGCAGATAGGCGTTATACTTCTCCACCTTCTCAGCGGGAACCAGCTCGGTATTGATGGCACCGGCGGACAGGGCACCGTTCTCCAGCGTACCGAAGATGGTGTTGCCGCCGAAGGTACCGGCCACAACAGCCTCCATGCAGACACCGATCATAGCGGCGTTATCGGTGACCTGGGAGCAAATGATGCAGGGGTTCTGACCCAGGATATCGGCAGGCTGGCCGATGTCGTAGATCTTGATGGCGCCGGCCTTCTCATTGGCGGCGTCGATGGCCTCACGGGCACCGGAGTCAACGGCAGAAGCATCGCCGAAGAACACGTCAGCGCCCTGGGAGATCAGCTCAGTGGCGAACTCCTTGCCCTTGGGGGCATCGGAGAAGGAGTTGGCATAGGGAACAGCCAGCAGCTCAACGGTCTTGCCCTCCTGCTCGCCAACATACTTGGCAGCAGCCTCGAAGCCCGCGATCTTGCCCTTGGTGGTATCCAGCTCCATACCGCCGATGAAGCCCAGTTTGCCGGACTCGGTCATCAGACCGGCCAGAGCGCCGGCGATCCAGCCGATCTGCTCAGCGTTGGGCAGCAGAGACGCGACATTGCCGTTAGTGGCCTTTTCGGGGGTGGACTCAGCGCCGTTCAGCAGAGCGAAGGCGATGTCGGGATACTCCTCAGCAGCCTGCAGGACCGCATCGGTGTACTGGTTGCCGGGAGCATAGATCATGTCGTAGCCCAGGTTGCAGAAGGCAACGATGGTCTCGTAATACTGATCCTGGGAGATGGAGTCGGTGACGTCGTAGGTCCAGCCCTTGTCCTCAGCAGCCTTGACCATGGCGTTGTAGCAGGCAGCACCCCAACCGCCGTCGTTGATGCTGGAGTCGCAGATCATGGCGACCTTGTAGGTCTTCTCGCCATCACCGGCGCCGTCCGTCTTGGTGTCGTCCTTCTTCTCGCCGCAGGCGACGAGGGCCAGCGTCATAGCGAGCGCCAGCAACAGTGCAAGAAACTTTTTCATGGTTTTCCTCCTTGTTTTTTGTGACTTGCTCTTTGTTCTATAACAACGTCCTTGCGGACATCATTACCGTCATGTCACCGCTGTTCGCGGCGATAGGGCTGTCCATTGGCCTTGGGTCCCGCCTGCTTCGTACCGATGACGGAGAGGACGACCACGGTGGCCACATAGGGGATCATCTGGAAGAACTGGTACGGGATGGCGATGCCGGAGACCTGAAGCCGGATCTGCAGCGCATCGCAGAAGCCGAAGAACAGGCAGGCCAGCAGGATGCCGCCGGCACTCCAGCGGCCAAAGATCACGGCAGCCAGGGCGATGAAGCCGCGGCCAGCCACGATACCGTCGGTGTAGGTGCTGGAATAGCAGGTGGTCAGGTACGCGCCGCCCAGTCCGGCCAGCGCACCGCAGATCATGCAGGCCAGATACTTCACGCCGATGACATTGATGCCCAGCGTAGCGGCCGCCTGCGGATGCTCTCCCACGGATTTATAGCTCAATCCCGCACGGGTACGGTTGAAGAAAATGGAGGTGAACACCACCAACAGCAGCGTCAGATAGACCATGGGACTCTGATCAAACAGCAGTGGCCCGATGACCGGGATGTCCTTCAGGCCGGGAATAGCAATGCTGGGCATGGTAATGATCTGCTTCAGGTCTGAACCGGTACCGAACACGATGCGGTAGATAAACGACGCCAGCGCCGGAGCGAATATGTTGATGGCCATGCCATAGACCGTATGGTCCGCGCAGAGGGTGACGGTGGAAAAGGCGTAGATCATATTGACCAACAGGCCCGCCAACGCACCGCACAGCAGACCGATCCAGTTGGAGCCGGTAATGTAGCACATCAAAAAGCCCACCAGCGCGCCGATGGCAGCCAGGCCCTCCAGGCCGATATTCACCATGCCGGCCCGCTGGCCGTACAACTCGGCCAGTGAGATAAGCAACAGAGGGATGGCAAGCCGAACCGTTGCCAACAGTAAGCTGGAGATCCAATCCATTACTTGTCACCCGCCTTTCTCTTGGAGAACACGCGATCCTTCCACGCCTGGAATTCAGGCAGCTTGGTCAGCGCCATACCGGCCACGGAGAACACGATGACCAACGCCTGGATGATATCGGAAACGCTGGTGGGAACACCGGTGGCCGCCTGCATAGTGGTGGAACCCACACGCAGCACAGCAAAGAACAATGCCACCACCATCGTCGCGATGGGGTGCAGCTGGCCGATCAGTGCCATAGCCACACCGTCAAAACCGTAGCCCGCCCCGAAACCGTTGATCAACCGGAACTGGGTACCCAGCAGCTCTGCGCCGCCGCCCAGGCCGGCAATGGCCCCGGAGATAATGAAGCTGGTCAGCATACAGCGCTTCACATGGATACCGTTAAAACGGCTGGCGGTCATGTTATAGCCCACCGCCCGCAGCTTGAAGCCGCCGCTGGTCCAGAACAGCACGTAATACAGCACCAGGCCCACCACCACGGCGATGACAAAGCCCCAGGTAAAACGCATTCCGGTGATTACACGGGGCAGCTTCACCAGGTCATCCACCGCAGGGGTCTGTGGTACGCTGGCGTCGCGGATCCAGCTGGTGTACAGCACACCCATAAACAAGGTAGCTACATAGTTGAGCATGATGGAGATGATCATCTCGTTCTGGCCGCGGCCGATCTTCAGCAGGCCGGGGATCATGCCCCAGATACCGCCGGCCAGCGTACCGGCCAGCAGCGCCAGCAGCACACCGGCAAAGCCGGTAACACCGGAGAAATACGCCGTAACGAATGCGGCGATGGAACCCATGAGGAACTGGCCTTCACCGCCCAGGTTGAACACACCGCACTTGTACGCGAAGCAGGCACACAGGGAGGTGAACATCAGAGGTGTGGCCTTGGTAAGTGTCGTGCCAATATTGGCCTTGGAGCCGAAAGCTCCCTGGAAGAGGTACTTCACCGCGTCAAAGGGATTGGCACCCAGGGCCGCCATGATGATACCGCCGATCACAAAGGCCAGGATAATGGACAGCAGCGGGACAACGAAGCTGCCCAGAGAACGTTTTAACTTTTCCATATCGCAGCTCCTCCCCTCACTTGCCCGTCATGGCGAGGCTGATCTCCTCGATGGGCGGGTTTTTTCCGGAGAATTCGCCCATGATCTGCCCCTCAAAGCAGACCAGGATGCGGTCGGACATCTCCAGTATCTCATCGAAGTCTGCGCTGATCAGCAGGATCCCTACACCGCGCTCACGGGCAGCGATCATCTGCTCGTGAACAAAGCTGGCCGCGCCGATATCCAGGCCGCGGGTGGGATGCGCCATCACCAGCAGGGACGGCTGGGACTCCAGCTCACGGGCCAGGATGACCTTCTGCTGGTTGCCACCGGACAGGCTGCGGACCGTCTGCCCCACAGAGGTGCAGCGCACGTCGTACTTCTGCACCATCTCCTCGGCATAGTCGTGAATAGCGCGCTTGTTCAGCCGCAGCCCCTTACCACGGCTGAACCTGGGAGAATCGGTCTCCTTGAGCACCAAATTCTCCGCAATGGACATATCTCCCACCAGGCCCTGCGCGTTGCGGTCCTCAGGAACGTGGGAAACGCCGTCTGTAATGAAAGAATGGGGGTCGAAGACCGCTACGCTCCTATCCTTCAGGTATATCTTGCCGCCTTGAGGCGCGATAACGCCGGTGATCAGCTGCGCCAGCTGGGTCTGACCATTGCCGTCCACGCCGGCGATTCCTACGATCTCACCGCTGCGGATCTGCAGTGTCATATCGTTGACACCGCTGTGCTTATGTTCCTTGTCATAGTCCACATGGTCCAGAGACGCCACGACCTCAGCGCCGGAGGCATCCACCTTCTCATACTGTGACTCGGTCAGTTCCTTACCGATCATCATATTGGCCAGTTTCTGACCATCGGTATCAGCGCGGGCCACGGTGCCCACCACCTCGCCCAGACGCAGGACGGTGATGCGGTCAGAGATATGCAGGACCTCGCGCATTTTGTGGCTGATGAAGATAATACTCTTCCCTTCGCCGATGAGCTTCTGCATAATGGCAAACAAACCCTCGACCTCGATATCGGTCAGTGCGGCAGAGGGTTCGTCCAGGATCAGCAGCTCCGCACCGTGGTACAGCGCCTTCAGTATCTCGGTGCGTTGCTGTTCACCCACGGATATCTCGGTGATAAGCTTGTCCAGCTGTACGTCCAGACCGTACTTGGCAGACAGCTCCTCGATCTCCCTGCGGCGAGCCGCCCGGTCGATAAACAGGCCCTTGGCGTGCTTGTCGCCCAAGATGATATTTTCAAAGACAGTCATTGCCTCCACCAGCATAAAGTGCTGGTGCACCATGCCGATTCCCAGCTTGACTGCCTGGCTGGGGGACTCGATCCGCACCTCTTTGCCATTGAGGAATATCTTTCCCTCCGTGGGCTGATAAAGGCCGATGAGAATGTTCATCAACGTGGACTTACCGGCACCGTTCTCACCCAGCAGGGTCAGTACCTCGCCGCGGTTGACGGTCAGGCTGATATCCTTGTTGGCGTAAAAATCACCAAACCGCTTGCTGATATGCTCCATACGCAGCAGCTCGCTCAAGTTCCCTCACTTCCCTTCGTTCATGTGTTTGCAGAAGTTCTCATTTTCCAAGTGGAAAATGACAACAGACCACGGTCTATTCTCAAATATTAAATCGAGAGTAGTATACCATATCTGTC
>OICM01000426.1_pt1 | contig 15681 bp, 20 predicted proteins | sample 1581311 | NCBI WGS metagenome assembly OICM01 (sample SAMEA3882539, study PRJEB24775) | human gut metagenome | biome: human-associated habitat; feature: intestine environment; material: feces | place: Netherlands | collected 2009/2010 | reverse complement strand
AAAAGTCAAAATGACATTATTTTGGCATACCTCATCCTAATTTTGCGAAAAATTCTTTTGGAGAAAAAATAAAATCCCGTACCCTAAAAGTGATTGAGCAATAAAGCGAAAGCTCCGCTTTCTCCTTTGAGTATCAATGAGTTGTGGAGGAACGGGGTAGGCAGTTAAGCGGTGTGTTTTGCTCCTTTTTAGTGTTATTTCTGAATTTCTATTTTTCTCCTGTATGCGCTAAAGTTTGAAGAAAAAGGTGGTAAAATAACTTTTTACTATAATAACACTATGAATATCAGCAACTTACACGAAAAACAAAACGTCTTTTTGACAACTTTCCGTAACTCTCCACGACTTTTTACCCGAATTTTAACCTTGCATGTTCCGATGAATGGGGCTGCAAAAAGTTATTTTGATAGTTTAAGGAAGAAAATCTCCTCGCTCATGGAAAAATCTCCCTTGGAATTGTTAAAACTTACATCAAATCAGAAAATAATTGGTATTTTATTTTGTAAAATCAAAGTTTATCTTTAATTTTGCGCCAAAATAACAAATATAATCTTAGATATGAAACATTATCTCATCCTACTCAACTGGGTATTCCTCTCCGCCATCATCGGTACATGCCTATGGCAACACCCATTCATCCAAGGAGGGGCATTCATTGCCGGACTTATCCTCGGAGCAATCTCCACAGTGGGCTGCATAACGCTTCAGTTCGCCAAAGACCCATCCAACGAAAAGGAATGGCGCTGGCGACACAGTTACTTCAACAAAGACTACCTTACGGAGTTCTGCGTACAGCTGCTGATGGCAGCCACCGCCTTCGGACTCTCGTTTATGTTCTGGCGATCATTCTGGCTCTTTGGCACCGGCTTCTTTGGAGCATGGTTCCTCAATATCACCGTAGAATGGTTCTGGGCTTTTACCCACCGCTATTATAATAATAAATAAGGTATGACTGACCCGTTCGACGTTCTCTGCTCTGTCTATACTGATGCCCACGACAATTATGGGCGATTCGTTGACATGGAAACTGGCGAGATCATCCAGCAGATGACCATCCGCGAGTTCTGTCTGACGGACCGCTGGAAACCTGTGGTCGAAAAACTGAGGGCGATGGTGGCTCAGTATGGCGAAAAGGAGGCAAAGGCACGGGATGACTACCGCCAGACGAAGACGCTCCTGCCAGGAGCCACATTGTCCGGCCTCTTTGAACTCCGTGAGGTGTGGAATGAGAAATACCAGCGCTATGAGAATGTGTCGCGCCGCCAGGCTCATCTGCAGCAACACACAGGCTTCCTTTGCATCGACATCGATCACCAGGATAACCAGTCGCTCGCTGACATGAAGGTTATCCTGCGCACACTTCGACACCGCCCAGAGGTGGCACTGCTGATGAAGTCATGCTCAGGAACGGGCTATTTCGCTCTCATACCGCTGGCATACCCGCAATACCACCGCCAACAGTTTGCCGCACTCATCCGCGAATATGGTGCCCTCGGCATCACCCTCGACCGCAAATGTGCAGACACTACACGCATCCGCTTCGCCTCCTACGACGATAAGCCATACATCAACGTCAACGCCATTCCGTACTCTGGAGTTGACCTCGGCGAACAGATGCTGGCACCGAAAGCTGCCGTCTATACACAGCGCATCGAGACGGACGATGATCTTATCAATAAGGTGGAGCGCCTGGTGCAGAAACTGGAACTGACACACACTGATATCACCAACGATTACGACGTATGGATTCGCCTCGGCATGTCTTTGGCTACGCTCCCAGAACCATGGGGTAGTAAGTTCTTCCATCGTGTGTCTGCCATCAGTCAGAAATACAATGCTACCGACTGTCAACGGAAATTCGACTACAACAACAATCCCACCACCATCACCATCAATTATTTCTTCGCCCGATGCAAGGAGGCGGGAATAACCCTCAGATAAATGTCAAGTATGCTGCGATACCATCGCAGCCAAACAAGAAACAACAATGAAAAAGCTCTATTACCCCCCCCTAAAAGCAGATTTGAGCCTGCAGGCTCGTGCTCCTTGACATGTCACGACGATGGCAATGCGATACGCCTCTCTCGTGATGAAAAGTAATAGTATCGCATTTGCTAAAAAAAATATGAAACCAGATTTTTTGAAAATAGCGCTGGCGATGATGATGGCTAACGCTGACCCAGAAGAGAAAGAGAAACTGATGAAGGAACTGTCGAAGATAGCAGGTGAAGCCCTGAACGATCTCGCTGAATGCCTCGAATGGAAAGAGAATATGACCAGTGAGGAAGAACAGGTGAAAAATCTGATACTTGACAGCATCAACGTCTCTAAGATAATGATGATGAAAGATAAATCTGACATCATCGGACTGCCGATGAAGATGGCGATAAGGATGACCGAATTTGGCCGTCAGAATACGGAAATGCTAAAGTCGGCATTGGAATATGGAGAGGCATTCGGACTCTTCACTAAAAAAACTCCTGAAGGTAAGTAAAACAGATAAAAAAATAACAACAATGGAACAAAATTTCGTAAATTACCCCCCCTGGAAGACCTGAAACAGCTCTCCGAGGAAGAAGTACGAGCATGGTTTGGTAAAGTCAATACCTACCGTGATGAAGCTATCATGCAGATCCGCACCAAGTGCGACAATGACGTGTTCAACGTCCGTACCGAACAGCAGGTAGAACGCAACCGCATCATCTGCCTTATCGACCTCAAACGGTCACAACTGCCCTCTGGTGGCACACCCGATGAGCGCGAAAAAGCATTAGCACTGCGTCAGGAAATGCACAATCTCGATCATCAGATGCAACTTAATGACATCAATACGCAGAAGAAAATCTATGACCTCAAACACGAGAAGAAAGTGGCTATCAACGCACTGCAACGTCAGTGGGAAACAGCAACAGGTGTCCTCAAACAGGCACTGATTTTCGTCTGCGAAAAGGCTCGCCAAACCGCCGAAAATTAAGCATGTGGTTATGCTTTAGCCACCGCAATATAATAATAATTATGATAAATGAGTAAGACAAAGAACCTCGCCATCTACCGCCCTAACGGTGCTGCTGCAGAATACAGCACATGGGCTTGCAACCTCTACAACGGCTGCTCTCATTCCTGTACCTACTGCTACTGTAAGCGTGGTGTGTTTGGCCATATACTCGGTAAGGATGTGCCAGAGATTAAGGCCCTACTCGGTGGTGATCCTAAGAAAGCGTATCATCTTTTCTGCCAAGAACTTGATAAATATCGTGACCAGATTACCGCCGATGGCGGGCTGTTCTTTTCTTTCTCAACAGACCCGATGCTGCGTGAGGAAATCAACCTCACCATGCGCTGCATTGAATATGCCTTCAGCCAACAGGTGCCCGTCATCATTCTCACCAAGGCTACCTGGTGGGTACGTGAGGATTGGGTAATGGGCACACTCTATGCACACCGTGACCTCCTCACCATAGGCTTCACACTCACCGGCCACGACGAACTCGAACCTGGTGCTCCGGCTAACGTATCGCGTCAGACAGCACTTATCTATCTCTCAAAGATGCAGTTCCGCACCTTTGCAAGCATGGAGCCGGTCATCGACTTCGTTTCCTCACTGGCAATCATCCGCACCATTGCTTCCGACTGTCAGGAGTACCGCATCGGCCTACTCTCTCCTTACAGCAAGAAACGCTATGACTCCGCCCAGTGCGAGCGCTTCATCCGTGAAGTGCAGCGCCTCTCCAAAGAGTACAACTTTCGCATCCTCTGGAAAGAGTCTATCCGCCGCTTCTGCCGTGATTGGTCTATCTGTCCCGATCTACATAACAGTGTGCTCGGCGATTCCGTCGCCGAGACAAAACAATAACCCATGCCCCGCCGCTCTCGGCTGGGTCCTAAAGACAACAGTAATATGGAAAAAGAACAAATGAATTTTGATGTTCAGGCCGCTAAGTATCTCGGCCAGATTGAGAAAAAAGAAGTGTATAACCAGGGCGATATGGAAACATGTTTCGTTACTGGTTGTATGGTTGCCTCTGAACTGCAGGAGGATTGTACGGGAACCTTTGGCCAGGCTATCGGCTCTTTGCGCCATGGTAAGCTCGTGGCACGTAAAGGATGGAATGGTAAGGGCATGTTCCTCTTTATGCGTCCTTTTGATAGTCTGGATGATAAATTTGTCATCGATACGATGAAGTCGGCACCATTCAATTATAAAGAATGGCTGAAAAATCACCCCTCAGAAGATGGCCGTGTTCTCTTCCGTGAATATATCTGTATGAAGGCTGCAGATGGTTCTGTAGTGAATGGTTGGCTCGCTTCTCAGACGGATATGCTTTCTGATGACTGGGAAATTGTTGATCCTAATAAGTAATTGTTATGGGAGAAATCAAGGTTACTGTTCCTGATGGTAAGAAAGCCGAATGGAAAGAACTTAATGGCGTTACGGTTTTAACGCTCGTGGATGCTGATAATAACCAGCAGTCAGAGTACGTCCCCGACCCTCGCCCCGTCACAGAGCGCATCAAGACCTTCGAGGATGCTTGTGATGACCTCAATCGCCGTGCTCAGGCTGGCGACAAACTGGCTAACGATCTGATGACCGACCTCCAGTTTAACTCGCCACGTACACCCGACCTGCTTGCTTACATCCAACTGCGCATCATCACCTATGCACTCAATGAAGGATGGGTGCCACAGTTTACTGAGGATGAATATCGCTACTATCCTTACTTCTACCTCTATACCCAGAAGGAGATAGACGAAATGAGTGAGGATGATAAGGCACAGCTGCTGCCCGTCGGGGGTCACGCGTATCTCGGTGCGCCTTGCGGTCTTTCGTATGCGAACTCGAGTAACGGTTTCTCGATCTCGTACTCGATCATCGGCGCTCGCCTGGCCTTCAAATCGAGCGAACTTGCTATCTACGCTGGTAATCAGTTCCGCGAAATCTACTCTGCGCTACTGTTCAAACCCGTTCAAAAGTAACCAAGTTTCGTCTATTGCGTCGCGATTCAATCGCGACATGAAGTATAAACACGGTGTCCCGCCGTTCTCGGCGGGCACCATTTCTCAAAACATTATTTTAATATGGAACCTATAACAGCAATTCGTAAAAAACTGCCAGATGCACTACTGGCAAAATTGGACTTTGATGTGGTCCTCTCTAAACGTCAGATCGTCGAAAAGGTAGAAGCACTTGAACCAACCTTCGGCGGCATGGCAGTACACTACGACCATAGCGGCAAACGCCTCGAAGTCATCTGGAGTAAAACACTCCAACAGCGATGGTTCGGCAAGTTAAGCAAAGGTCAAAAGGTCATGGTTGGCAAACAACGTGGTACTCTCGCCGATACAGGTGCTTTCTGGTGTGGTCCTGACCGTTGTGTCTCTGTTGATTTCGGCAAAGGTGGTGAAGCCTACGACATTACCAATGTAATTCCAGTCGAATAATGTCCCGTTTCTTGTATGTCGCGATTTTATCGCGACTTTTAAACCTCAAAATCACATGAATATATTTCAAACATCCAAGCATCAGGGGGGGCAAAATCACCCTTTGCAGGCAACGGTCTCAGCCGCACCGCCATGCTCTTCAAAATCGCTACGATTGCCGGTCACAAACTGACTGTCCCTGAAATGAACAAGTTTAAAGAGGTCAATCCTCGAAGTCTTGAACGAGTATATAACGAAGTAGTCCGTGTAGGCGATGCTGGCAACGCTCTTTTCGCTCTCCGGCTCATATTAAAGAATTAACAATGGCAAACAAGAAAAACTATCGCGTCTATATGGCCCTCGACCTTGTGACAGAGGACGAAGGCAAAAGCCTTGCTATGGTCAACATCCGACGGATGTCTAACGAACCATGCCCTATGCCTGTAATGACCAGCTTCATGCAAGGCATGAGCAAACTGGCTCCCAAGGTAATGATTATTCAGCAGCCTTCTTTTGGCAAAGATAACCAGCGGGTACTGGCATCGCCTGCCGATGACTTCGACTGTGACGATTATGAAAAAGGTACGCCGGAAGGCTCATGCGACGGCATGGGCCATTACCTCTGCGACGAATGTAAGTGGCGTAACCCTGAGTCTATCCGTCAGAAGCACGAAGACTGGATGCGTCGCATGGCACATAAAAAGGATTGGCCCAAGATCCGTGCTCGTGTGATTGACACCGACGAGGAAGTGCTGGTTGATGACCATCCCATCGACTTCTTCCACACCACATACTATAATATGTGGCACAACACCGAGAATGGTATGACATACCATGATGATGACCTCGAATTTATTGACGAACGCCTGCAAAAGATAAAGCAATGAATAAGTTACGCTCTATCCGTTTCCGTCAGGCTCTCACCCAACTTATCATCGAGGGACTGAAGGACAATACACGCCGACTGACTACTGATCGCCAGTATGACGTGGGCGAAGTCCTGGCTATTTCCGAAGCCTACGGTTTCATCTATCGCGGTCTTCCTGATGTAGAGAAACAAGCCTATCTCAATCGCCTAAAACGTGAACTCGATTGTGAAGACCCTACCCGTCACCCTGGTTGGGAAAACAAGCTCTACGTGCGTCCAGAACTGATGCAGCATCGTATAGAAATCATCGAGAAGCGAAACCAACTCCTTCAGGATATATCTGATGCTGACATTATGCGTGAGGGTATCGTTCATGGTGACGTACCATGCCGGAATATCGAAACAGGCGAAGAGGGCGACTATACCTGGATAGATATCAAACGTAAGCGTCTCGCTAACGGAAAGTATCACGTCCATATCTTTCACCACGTCCATTGCAACCCCCGCGAAGCATTCGCCGACATGTTCAACAGTATCTGTGGCAAAGGCACCTGGGAAAGTAACCCTCCCGTCGTGGCCTACACCTTCAAACTCCTAAGTAAAAATGATCCTCAATTTGAATTTTAAGCAATGAAACGAAATCATATTTTCCGTGCAAAGGCCATAGATGATGGCCGCTGGGTTCAAGGCGAACTGCATACCATGACGCATCGCCCACACATCCATATTAACGCATTAGAGAAAGCTGACATTGATCCTGATACAAGCGGGGAGTTTACAGGATGGCGTGATAAACACAACAAACCAATCTTTGAAGGCGACATCCTCTCGCTGATCATTCCTGATGGTACGGCTCGACTGTTTGTTGTTGAATGGAAACAGCAGTTACGGTATTTGAAACCACTCAAAAATTTTGTCGATGATTATAACCCTGTTGAAATCTCCGGCTGGTGCTTCCGCTGGGGACAACATTACCTCCTACCCTCTTATATCGGACATCAGCCAGACTATAAGCGCATGGAGATTGTCGGTAAAATCTACGACAATGCCAACCTTCTGACGGATGATGCAGAAGAGGAAATCGAGGGCAAACGTGAGCTGATAGGGAACACTTGCTGTATCTCTGACAAACCAGGCATTCAGGTATTCATGTATGATCTGAAAGATGAGCATGGTAGATGGCTCGCTCGTGTCATTCTCACCTCTGAAGGTCTCTTTATGTCCTACTCTGAATGGGGTAACTTCTTCCATTACTTCAATGCACCAGGCAAAGACGGCATCCGTAAGTTTATGCTGGGCATCTATGAAGACTATTTCGCTGGAAAACTTTGTGAAGTGGAATGGAACACCTCTACCACCAAAGTACGAGCTGCTGCAAAGCGTTACGTGAAGCATGTTCTCCCCGTTCTCAAAGTGGCTATTGAAAATCAGTTAAAGCAGGAAGAATAATGAACCAGACACAGCGCAATCCCGTAGTAAGTTCCGATGAGTGGTACACACCCAAATGGGTCATCGAGGAGTTAGGGCCATTTGACCTCGATCCGTGTGCTCCTATGTCGCCGCCCTATGAGATTGCGCCACTTTCTTACAACAAACTGCAGGACGGTCTCAAACAGGAATGGCCCGACACGGCACTGGTCTTTATGAACCCGCCATATAGCCGCTCCCTACTGCGTCCTTTCGTGGAAAAACTGGCAGAGCACAACAACGGCATAGCCCTCCTGAAGAACCAGGTCGATAACCTGCTCTTTCAGGAGGTCATCTTTCCCAAGGCAAAGTCGCTGATCTTCATGCGCCACCGCATCAAGTTCATTCAGCCAGACGGCACCACCGGCTCCCCATTCTTCGGTTCTGTCCTCGTCGCCTTCGGCCATGAAGCAGACACCCGCCTGCGCCAATCCTCGATACAAGGTAAATATCTAATTCTAAATCGATAAAATATGCCATACGGAGTATGTAAAATATGCGGATGCACAGACACAGACCCCTGTCACAACCCGACACATGGTAATTGCTGGTGGGTCGATGATACGCACGAACTCTGTTCACACTGTGCTGACAAAAAAATCGCTGACGACCCCGCTACTCAGCACTGTATCAATAGCAAGGGCTTCGACCCTTATGATGGTATCGAGCGCAAAGACCTCGCCTCTCTCGGCTGTCCGTTCCCAGACGACGATGGTGCCATGTGTTCCGAATGTTCGCACAACAGCGTCAACAGCATCTTTACAGGTGAATGTAACTTAGGTATAAAAATAAGATGATTGTCCCGTATGCAGCGATACTATCGCTGCCTTAAATAAGATAACAATGACACTCGACGAAGCAATACAACACTGCATAGACGAAGCCGACATCCTCGCCGGCTCTGAGTGTGGCTTAGACCATGCTCAACTCGCCTCATGGCTACAAGACTACAAACGGCTGAAAGAACAGCAGCCTGCAGTCTCTATGCCTAAGCCTGATTACTTGATTTATGTCTGCCAACTGAGTCTATGCCTGAAGGATATATCGGTGCCTAAAAGTTTCCTTACAACTGCATTGAAGCAGATGGCTGAGAAACTGAAAACAATGGATCAAGATACACCAGAGTTTAAGGAACTTTCCTATTACACACAAATCCTGCATGGTGGCGTACAGATGATGGAAGCTGCTCTTGATATTGTGGCTGGTCTCTCTATGTTAATGTCTAAAGATATGTCTCTATGAAACGCCCCCGCATCTATATCTCAGGTCCAATCACCGGCACTACCGACTATCTGGAGCGCTTTGGAATGGCAGAATACATCGTTTTTTGCTTGGGCTATACACCCGTCAATCCTACCACGATGTTCGGCTGGTTCCAACCGCTCTTCTCTATCATGCCTTATCGTTTCCAGGTATTCATCGACTGCATGATCCTCGCATTCTTTTGCAAGGCTATCTATCTGATGAAAGACTACGAAACCTCGCGTGGCGCATGTCTCGAAAAAGCCGTGGCCGACTTCTGTCAGAAAAAAAAAGTGCTCGCTGATTCTCCCAACGAGAAACCCATAACAAAAACCATTTCCGCCATACAGGAATTGGGTAACGCAATGAAGAAACTCTATGAATGAAACAATAGTCAATGGATGGTCTGAAACGACCAACTGCACCACATGCGCCAACAGCGAACCGAAAAAACCGCGTGGCTATTTCTGCCCCACAACGGGCGAAACTGTCAACCGCCGTATGTGGTGTGAGGCATTCTGCCACCGCAACAAGGAATAGCAACCCCCTCCCAGCCGTTTTCGGATGGGTCCTAATAATAACAGTTATGCTTAGAAAAGATTATCTCAAAAAGACCGTCGCACCAAAGGACGGCATCGGTATGTTCCTCGCAGAACATGTCTGCAAGAAATGGATGGAGGACTTTGTGGATGAAGACACGCAGGAAATCATCAGCATCGAACGTAGCCAGGTGCTCTATGACCGTGACTCCCGCGTGGACTCTGAAATGGTAAAGGATATCGAGGAGTACGGCATCAAGGAAATCGTCGTCACTAACACCCCAGGACGCGCCGAGGAACTGCGCCAGTTCTATCGCCTCGTACATGTCAAAGTCACCATGAAGTCATCCGGCTCTAAGACGGGTGTGGTCATCTGCCGTGCGGAGTCTATGCGCCAGGCTATCGACCTCGCCACCGACTACACCGAGGGTGCCACAGAAGAGGTCTTTGGCGAACATGCTTCCTCATTCCATATCCTCGATGTGGAAATGCTCGACAACCTCACCTTCATCGGACGTACTGCTGCTGACATCCAGGCTGAAAAGGAGGCATTGGAAAAGGATAAGGATGCTCCAGTAAAGATGCCGTTTAAGGTACAGGCTACCTATGCCCGTGCTGACATGTGGGTGGATGGTACCAACAATAAAGAAGCCTGGGTCAAGAAACGTAAGTTTGTCTGCTGGGCACACGACATCAAGGATGCTCGTTCCATCGTCACCGCATGGATCAAGAAAGATACTGAGACAGAAGTAGGCAGCAACAATCGCGAGACATTGGTTATCGTGGCTGCTAACCCTTTCACCGTGCATACCTACCTCCCTGCTGCTGTCTGCAACGAATATATCACTAACGAAGAACTGAAATTGAAAACCGAAGAAGAATAGGGTGCCCGCTGATTCTGTCAGCGGGTCTTACCTTTGCATTATAAAATTGGAATTATGGCAAACATCTACCTGCGCACATCTAAATATGTCGCTGCTTTCATGCGCTCTGTCGGCGATGGTCAGTCGCTACCGATGGCCACACCTATCGAGTTTTCACAATATACTGAGGAATATGTGGTGCTCACCAATGGACTGCGTATCGTGCCTGAAGCACAACAGCATCGTGCCTCTTGTTACTCTCAGTCTTCATGGCAGAACATGCTCCGTGGCCGACTGCCTAACGGTGGCAAACCAATCATCAACCGCAATCCTGACGACTATCTCACCTATGCCGAGATATGCACCCTCGAACGCCTGCCCAACAAGACAAAGACGGAGGCTTACGAGTTCCTGTGTATCTCTGTTCCGCGTGAGGTGTTCATCGATGGACGGGTGCAACGTATCAGCAAGTCCTACACGCTCGATACTCGTGCGGCTAACCAACTGCGCCAGATATTGCGTAATAACTTCATCCGCCGTTACATGGACTTCGTGGAAAAAAATGAGATTTTTGCAAAGGCAAAGCATATCGAACGCTCGAATGTAGAAATACTGGAGCGCTTCCTCATGGAATACGACATACCTGTGTCGCACAATCAGAACGAACGAGAGGGATTGCGTCGCCTCTCCTATCGATGGAAACAGGAGGCTCGCCAACTGGTCAAAGATCCTACCATTATCGGCAACGATTTGATTACGCGCATCGATAAACATGAGCGCTATGGTGGCCTACCTAAATATGATGATGAGAAATAAGAATTTTCAATGTAAAAAAAGTTCAAAATCAAACAACAAAAAAGATTAAAAACAACTGTATTTTCGTGTTTTTTATGTTGACAGTGTGTCACGTTCTGTTGCAGAATTTAAATAACCCCATAAAAAAAGTACAATTATGAACGATTTGAATTGCCGTGAGTCCCGTTTGGATGATATCGTTCGCATCGATATCTATCCGGCTTCCCAATGCTCCATCCCTGTGCCGCCAACAATCAGCATTCAGTCTTTGGTGGAAAACAACTTCTTCTCTGGCACACCGGCACTGTCGGTGGCGCTGTCTGTTGCTGACGATAACGAGGCGGAATTATCCGACAACCCGAACCTGAAGGTGACAACGGTTCGCCAACAGGCAGGAACGGTCTATAAGCACGACCTGCAAATCCCGATGAAAAATGACAAAACCCTTGCAGAAAGGGCTGTTGACGCATTACAAGGCCACGACTTCCACTGTGTTTACACTCATGCTGATGGCACAAGGGATATGTCCTACGCATTGCCAAACAGCAGCACTATCGATCTCGACGAACAGCTGTCAGCCAATTCGTCCGTCCTCCTGAAAGTGAAAGTGCTCTCGATGTCTCACCCTGTCACCCTCACTACCTCTTAATATATATATATAATGTATAGGGTGCCCAGCGGTTCGCCCGTTGACCATCCCCGCTCCTACCACCCCGCCCCGCCGTTTTCGGTGGGGCTTTTTTGTTCTCGTTTCCCGCACTTTAGTGCTGGGCCTCTCCGCCCTTGTTTCGTTTTTTGTTAGGTGATTTTATCGCCGTCCTCCCCCTAAAACGCTCATTTCGCCTCGAAAAACACACCCATTCTCATCACACGCATTCAATACCTTTGCCGTAGAATTTAATTCGCAAAAGTATGAATGGACTATTAGAAATCCTGTCAACGAAGAAGTGGATGATCATGCCGGAATACGTGCATGGCTCTCGCACCATGTGGGAACAGAACCTCAATGGTCATATCGCTTTGGAGTTTGACAAAAAGAAAAAGCCATACGCCATGCAGCTCATCAAGTCTGCCGAGGATGCCGCTCCTGAAATCAAGGAGTATCAGGTAACAGAGCAAGGTAAGGTGGAAAGCCGCTGGTGGATGGAAGACATGGATGCGCCTTTCGTAAACGTCATGCCGGTGGCAGGTCCTATCACCCGTGAAGGTGGTGCTTGCTCCTATGGCTCGATGGATCTCCGCGACTGGCTCATGGAGGCTGCAAATAACGAGTTCTGCAAGGCGCACGTATTCGTTATCAACTCGCCTGGTGGTTCTGCTTGGGCTATCAATGACTTTAAGCAGGCTATCGACTATGCGCACGAACGCGGACAGAAGGTGTATGCTTTCGTCGATGGTCTCTGTGCCTCTGCTGCCATGTACCTGGCTTCTCAGTGTGACGAGGTTTATTACATGCACCCGAAAGATATGTTTGGCTCTATCGGCGTGATGGCAATCTTCTACACCGAGAAGAATGGCACTACCAACAAGTACACCAACGAGACGTTCCACGAACTCTACGATCCAGAGTCCTACGACAAAAACAAATGGTATCGTGACCTCGCCGATGACCCGAAGAATGATAAAGTGCTCATCGACGAACTGAAAGAGGATGGTATTCAGTTCCGTGCCGACATTCAAAAGGCTTTCCCTGCTGCTAAGGAAGAGCATATCCATGGTAAGGTCTTCGAGGCTGAAAAGGTCAAGGGCATCCTCTGTGATGGTCAGATGACGCTTGGTGAGGTCATCACCCGTGCTTTCGAGGTGGCCAACGGCACCGCTACGCCGATTGAGCGCGTCGCTCCTGTCGCTCCTGAAGATGATGTACCCGAACAGGACCCTGCACCAGCAGCCGAAGCTGCCACCGCTGCCACTCCTGCCACGGATGCCACAGTGCTCGGTGGTTCTGCCACCGATGGAGAAAAGAATAACCCTTTAAACAACGAGAATATGAAACAGTACGAAAAGATTGCCACCGCTTGCGGTGTAACTGAGCTGGTAGTGGACGCTGAGGGCGCTCACTTCGTGCCCGACATGCTCGAAGCACTGAACCAGACACTTGAGACTAACGCCACTGAAAAGGCGGATGCTCTGAAACTGATCGAGGGCTTGAAGACACAGGTCAGCCAGGCCGAGACTACTAAGAAAGATGCCGTCTCTGCTCGTGAGAAGGAATTGAACGATGCACACGAGCAAGCCATCAACACGCTCAAAGAGGAGCACACCACTGCACTCAATGCGGAGATTGCTGCTCGCGAGAAGGCTGAAAAGGAACTGAAGGAGGTTAAGGACCAACTGGCCGCCGCTAACCAGACCATCACCGACCAGAAAGGACAGATTGAGCAACTGACAACGGCTGCTGCTGCTGTACCTGCTGGCTCTCCGGCTAACAATGGCCAGGGTGCTGAGGAACAGAAGTCTGAGGGTGGTATGCCTGCTTACGACCACACAAAGTCACCTCTGGAGAATGCCCGCATCCGCAAGGAGTACATGGCAAAAATCAATGCGTAAAATTTCCAAATTATTAACCCTTTAAAAAATCAAAGTTATGCCTAACAACAACAACGCACCTGAGTTCATCGGACGTGAGGCTCTGACTCACGTAGCCGAGCAAGTAGGTAAGCAGATCGTTATGGGTCCTGCCTACGAAGATCCTGAGTTGCTCGACCGCCTCGGCATCGCTGTCCGCACGGGTCACCACTGCGCGCAGCCCCTGCTGCAGCATCTGGGCTGCAGCTCCACGGCGCGCGCCTTGGCCGCCTCATAATCTCCTCGCAGCACCGCGCGCGGAATGTCGCCCGCGACGCAGCCGCTCAGGCAGATGAGGCCGTCGGCATGTTTGTGCAGCAGCGGCCAGTCGATGCGCGGCTTGCCGTAAAACCCGCGCTCGAACGCCGCCGACACGAGATAGCACAGGTTGTGGTAGCCCGTCTCGTCCCGGCAGAGCAGGATCAGGTGCGTGTAGGCATCGTCCACGCCGTGGACGCGGTCGGTCATGCCGCGCGGGGCGACATAGACCTCGCAGCCGATGATCGGCCGGATGCCGGCAGCGACTGCCGCCTTGTAAAAAGCGACCGCGCCGTACATGACACCGTGGTCTGTGATCGCCAGCGCGGTCTGGCCCAGCTCCTTGGCGCGCTCGATGAGCGGCCCGATGCGGCATGCGCCGTCGAGCAGGCTGTATTCACTATGTACGTGCAGGTGTGCAAACCCCATCGTGCGTTCCTTTCAGTCGTCCATGTGAAATTCCATGAGTTTTTTCAGCCGGTAGTTCAAACAGCTCTTCGTCACCGGCGGATACGAGAGCGTGGCGAGGTCGGCAAGGCTGGCCTCGGGATTGGCAATGCGCAGCAGCGCCGCGCTCTGCAGCTTTTCCGGCAGCACGTCGAGCCCGTAGTCGCGCTCGATGCGGCGGATGGCGTCGATCTGCTCCTGCGCCGCGGCGACGACCTTGTCGGCGTTGGCGGTGTCGCAGTTGACCTTGCGGTTGATGGAGTTATTCATGGACTTCTCCACCTTGGCGGACATGATGTCCATGGCGGCGCAGGGCGCGCCGATCTTGGTCAGGAAGTCCTCGATGGCCTCGGACTTCTTGAAATAGAGCACGGTGTTCGCGCCGCGGTCGATGCTGCGCGCGGCAAAGCCCAGCTCCGTGAGCAGGGCGGCCGTCTCGCGGCTGACGCTCGCGTGCGCCGTGATGAGCTCGAGGTGGTAGTTCTTGCTCGGGGCGGTCACGCTGCCGCCCGCGAGAAACGCCCCGCGCAGAAACGACGCCTTACAGCAGTCGTTTTCGAGCACGGCGAGGTTGATGTGGTGCGCGACCGTGCGCGAGAGATCCGCGCCGAAGGCGGCGAACACCGTCTCGACGGCGGCGCGGTCGGTGATGGTCAGCACGTGGCGGCCGCCGGCCTTTTCCCCGGCCGGCAGGGCAAAGTGCGCGCCGAACGCGCGGCGAAACAGCTTCGGCAGCCGCTCGGCAAAGGCGTCGCACGCCGTGACGATGCGGATCTCCCGCGTCGTGAACGTGTGGCAGTACAGCAGCACGCCGTAGGCCTCGGCCACGGCGCAGCAGTGGCGGCTGACCGGCACGCGGCACAGCTCGTTTTTCACTTCGGATGCAAAGGACATGGCGCGCCTCCGTCAGGTCTTGGGAAAGTCCCGGTTGCGCAGGCGGACGTTGGCGTCGCGCGCGGCGAGGTAATCCGTCAGCGCCTTGGCCACGGCCACGCTGCGGTGCTGCCCGCCGGTGCAGCCGATGCCGATGGTCAGCGCATAGCGCCCCTCGGCGGCGTACTGCGGCAGGAGAAAATCGACCATGTCGGTGAGCTTGGAGAGGAAATTTTTCGCCACGTCGCTGCGCAGGACGTATTCCTGCACCTCGGCGTCCATGCCGCTCATGGGGCGGAGCTTTTCAACGTAAAACGGGTTCGGCAGAAAGCGCACGTCAAAC
>OICM01000401.1_pt1 | contig 16356 bp, 10 predicted proteins | sample 1581311 | NCBI WGS metagenome assembly OICM01 (sample SAMEA3882539, study PRJEB24775) | human gut metagenome | biome: human-associated habitat; feature: intestine environment; material: feces | place: Netherlands | collected 2009/2010 | reverse complement strand
GGCACCATCCACATCGGCATCGGTCATGATAATGACTTTATAGTAGTTTGAATCTTCAGCCGTAAAATTTGCACCTACACCAGCACCTAAGGCATGAATAATGGTATTTAACTCTTCATTCTTTTCGATAGCTTCAAGACTTGCCTTTTCTGTATTCAATACTTTACCACGCAAAGGAAGAATCGCTTGGTATTTTGAATCACGCCCCTGTTTTGCAGAACCACCCGCAGAATCCCCTTCGACTAGATATAATTCTTTTCTTCTGGCATCCTTACTTTGAGCCGATGCCAACTTTCCAGATAACACTCTTTCCGAACGGTTTTTTCCTTTTCCATTACGAATATCGGCACGCGCTTTTCTTGCGGCATTACGAGCTTGAGCTGCCTTGATGATCTTACGTACTAGAGCATTGGCAACCTCTTTATTTTCTTCCAAGAAGTAACGAAGGTTTTCCGATACCACCGTTTCTGTTGCTGGCTTAGCTTCTGGTGTACCTAACTTTTCTTTGGTCTGCCCTTCAAATTGTAGATAATCTTCTGGAATTGTCAGATTGATAACTAATGTCAAACCTTCTCTGACATCATTCCCATCAAATCCTTTATCTTTTTCTTTTAAGAAACCATTCTTACGAGCATATTCATTAAAGACTTTCGTAAAAGCTTGTTTCGCCCCTGTTTCATGAGATCCGCCATCACGCGTACGAACCATGTTTGTGAATGAGAAAATGTTCTCTTGATATTCATCTGTATATTGGAAACATCCTTCTACAATGATCTGGTTACTTTCACCTCTAAAACTAATTGGATCATGCATTGGCGTATGATCTTGATTCACTTCTTCAATAAAGGCTTTTAATCCATCTTCATATTGGTAAACGACTTCTCTTTCTTCTTTTCGCTTATCGCGTACAATCATTTTTAACCCTTTTAATAAGAAAGCATCTTCTTGGGCTCTTTCACAAATGGTTGAATATGAAAAGTGAACCGATTTAAAAATAGACGGATCCGGTTTAAAGGAAACAATACTTCCGGTATGATTGGTTTTTCCTACTTTTTCAAGTTTTCCAATCTTACTTCCCCCATCTTCAAATGTCATACTCCATACATCTTTTCCATCATGTACCATAACTTTGCACCATGTACAAAGAGCGTTCACAACACTTGCACCTACACCATGCAATCCTCCAGCACTTGTATAGCCTCCATGACTTGTAAATTTACCACCAGCATGCAGAATGGTAAAAATAACTTGAAGTGTACTCACCCCTGATTTATGTTTTCCAACAGGCATTCCACGCCCGTGGTCTTCTACTGTAACACTGCCATCTTTTTCTAGTGTAATTGTGATTTCATCACCATAGCCATTTAAAGCTTCATCAATCGCATTATCGACAATTTCCCATACTAGATGATGCAGACCCTTTGAATCGGTAGATCCAATATACATTCCTGGACGCTTTCTTACGGCATCCAAACCTTCTAAAATAACGATACTACTTTCATCATATTGTTGTTTTGGCATACTATCCCTACTTTCCAACGTAATTTTTATTATATCAACAAATCAAAAAAAGTGCACATAAATTCCTGTTAAAACACTTTGAATATACACTATTCATGTCCAATTAAAATGGTGTTAAACTTTAGTTCACATTTAACAAGTTCAATAATCCCAACTTAATTTAAATCTGAACTCATTTAATCGTATACATTCTTCAAAACACTTGATTGTACCCAAATTCATTATAAAGGGTTTTAATGTCCACTTTTTAGTTCCAATGTCCTCATTGATAATACCATCAATATTAGACTCATCAATCTTATCATATTTAGACATAAACTTAAGAGCCCAGTCAGCATGTGATGCAAGAGTCTCAGTCGAATGCAGATCCTTTCCTGTAAGGATTGCATCCCTAAGCTCTGCCATCTCACCTTTTAATCTGGCCGGAAGCACTGCAAGTCCCATTACCTCGATAAGTCCGATATTCTCCTTCTTTATGTGATGAAGGTGGGCATGCGGATGATATACGCCAAGCGGATGCTCCTCTGTTGTGATGTTGTTTCTGAGCACAAGGTCAAGCTCATAGTCTCCGTCACGACGTCTTGCTATAGGTGTGATAGTGTTGTGTGGCTCTCCATCTGTCTCTGCAAAAATAAATGCTTCTTCATCTGTATAGCCTCTCCATGCAAGAAGAATCTTATCTGCAAGATCAATAAGCTTATCCCTGTCTGCCGACTTGATTCTGATAACAGACATAGGCCATTTTACGATACCTGCTTCAACATCCTCGTAGCCCTTGAATGTGATTTTTTTCTCTATCGGAGCCTTTGCCATAGCGAAGGTATAGTGTCCGCCCTGGAAATGGTCGTGACTTAAGATAGAGCCTCCAACGATTGGCAGATCTGCATTTGAGCCTACAAAATAGTGTGGAAACTGTGTCACAAAATCAAGCAGCTTTCCAAATGTGGCACGCTCGATTTTCATCGGTGTATGCTTTGAATTGAACACGATACAGTGCTCATTGTAGTATACATATGGTGAGTACTGGAAAAACCACTGGCTGTTGTTTATTGTAACAGGGATAATTCTGTGGTTTTCTCTTGCAGGATGGTTTACGCGGCCTGCATAGCCCTCATTTTCCTTACAAAGCTGGCACTTTGGATATGCGCTCTGCTTTGCATTTTTAGCGGCAGCAATTGCCTTTGGATCCTTCTCAGGCTTTGAGAGATTGATTGTCACATCAAGTGTGCCATACTCTGTGTCTGTGGTCCATTTCATATCCTTCTTTATGCGCTGTCTTCTGATATAATTGCTGTCACAGCTTAATTTGTAAAAATAATCGGTTGCCGCAAGTGAAGACTCATTGTCGTATAAATCCTTAAAACGAGCTCTGATCACGCTTGGTGCATTTACAAGGCAGCCCATCAGCTTTGTATCAAAAAGATCCTTGTATACAATGCTGTTTTCTTTCATGATGCCATTGTCATATGCATATGTCATCATATCCTCGAGTATACCCTCAAGCTTCTCCTCTGCCTCTTCCTGTGTCCATGCAGGCTGAGCCTCTACCTTTTCAAATGTCTCATCCTCGATATCGTCCACTCCGAGTACCTCGAGAAGTCTGTTTACTGTGTATACCTCATCAGCAGGGTCAACAAGTCCTGTTGTAAGACCATATTTTACTAATTCTAATATTCTCTCCTGAATCATGTCATGCTCCTTAATCATTGTCGGGAAAACCCTGTTTATCCGTTACTGTTATTTCATATTGCTGATTTTATGCCAGACGGCTAGGTCCGTCTCCGATTGAAACAACATAAAACTCAGGTGTCTTTCCAACCTTCTCTTCATAGGCCTTTGTCAGGTTTGCCTTAAACTGATCAATAGCCTCGTCCTTTACTATGCTGACTGTACAGCCGCCAAATCCGCCTCCTGTGATTCGTGATCCGATAACACCCGGAATCTTCCATGCCTCATCAACAAGTACGTCAACCTCAGGACATGATGTCTCATAATCATCACGAAGTGATACATGTGAAGCATTCATAAGCTTTCCAAATGTCTCAATATCATTTTCCTTTAATGCCTTAACAGCCTTGATGGTACGCTGGTTCTCATAAACCGCATGCTTGCCTCTCTTACGTGCAACCTCATCCTTAATCGCATCCTTATGAGCCTCGAACTCTTCATCTGTCAGGTCACCGAGAGTCTTGATGTCACATACTGTCTGTAAATCCTTAAGAGCCTGTGCACTCTCATTTCTTCTGTCATTGTAAGCACTTGTTACAAGGCTGTGCTTAACCATGCTGTTTGTCACCACGATCTTTGCACCGTCCAAAACGATTGGTGCATACTCAAAATCAAGAGTATTGCAGTCAAGGAAAATTGCATTGTCCTTTTTGCCCATTGCAGATGCAAACTGATCCATGATACCGCAATTACAGCCGTTGTAGTTGTTCTCTGAATACTGACCGATAAGTGCAATATCCTGATTTGTCACGTCAAAGCCGTAAATATCCTTTAACATATATCCTGTAACCACCTCAAGAGATGCTGATGAAGAAAGTCCTGATCCGTTTGGAATATTTCCGAATAAAACAATATCAAGACCGCTTTCAAGCTTCATTCCGCGTCCCTCGAAGGCCCACATAACGCCCATTGGATAGTTTATCCAAAGTCCGTCCGGATCAGGTGTAAACTCATCAAGTGATGACTCAACCACACCCAGATTGTCAAAATTCATAGAGTAGAAACGAAGCTTCCTGTCATCGCGCTTTCTTGCTGCCATATACGTACCGATGGTCAGTGCACATGGGAACACATGTCCTCCATTGTAGTCAGTGTGCTCACCGATCAGATTTACACGTCCAGGAGCAAAATATACTCTGATATCCCCATCTGCTCCAAAAAGCTCCTTGAATTTGTCTAATACGTTTTGCTGTATCATTTTTTCTTCTCCTTTGCTGATTGTATTTGCGTTAAATTGATAGTTAAAATATTTCGTTCTTTCTTTATAACTCTATTATAACTGCACATTTTTACATTGCAATACATCCGACTGAAAATGCAACATAACAAGTCAAATCATGCAACAAAATTACATATGTTATTATTTTATTTTTTAAAATTCTTAATAACATCAAGTGCCGGCAGCACATTTCCATCATAGTCAAAGAGCGCCTGGTTTGCCCACTCATTGCCGCATGGTCCCGGATCATTCATGTACTTAAGTGAAGCAGGTGTAGCCCAGCCTGAGCCCGGTACAGGAATCCACGCTGGCTCCCACCAGAAAAATCCTTTTCCGTGGTCATCCACCACATTTGCCACTCTGTTTAAGAAATCCTTTGTAAAGTCAGCCTGCCCCTCAATAGTCATAGGATAATCTATCTTCTCAACAAGCTCCGGTTTTGTCGCATAGCCCTTGCGCTCAGAATCAGCAAGCTTCTCGTACTCCTGGTAGCTGTCCATTGTAAAGCCCATGGATACCTCAGCGATGATAAGGTCCTTATTGAAACGCTTTGCAATATCGTTCATATTGAACTCAAGCTGATCGAGAGAGCCGTGCCAGAAAGGATAGTATGACAATCCGATATACTCAAACTCCTCTCCTCTTTCGATGAAGTTTGTAAACCATCTGACATAAAGCTCATTGTTTCCACCATTATCAAGGTGAATCATAATCGGAATATCAGCATTTACCTTGCGGCAGGCACGTATTCCGGCATTCACAAATTTTGCTATATTATCGTAGTTAGGTACCTTTCCCTCAGGCCACAAAAGTCCGTTTGAAAGCTCATTACCTACCTGAATCATTGTGACATTTACACCTGCCTCAATAATCTTTGTCAGATTTTCAAGTGTAAAATCATATACAGCCTGCTCCAGCTCGTCCACACCGAAATCTTTCCATGCCTTTGGCTTAATCTGCTTTCCCGGGTCTGCCCAGAAATCACTGTAGTGGAAATTCAAAAGCACTCCAAAGCCTGCATCTGTAACCTTTTTTCCGATAGCGATAGTCTCAGCCAGGTCATTGTTACCCGCACCGTAAGGCTCACCCTCCTCTGATTTTGGGTCATTCCACAGACGAAGACGGATTGTATCAACATCATGCTCCTTCATGATGTCAAGAATATCCTTCTCCTTTCCATCCTCGTAGTATTTTGCTCCGCAGCGTTCCAGCTCGAGCAAGGTTGATAAATCCATACCCTTAATAAATTTTGACATTTTAATTCTCCTTAATTCTTATATCATTTATCCTTATATCATTTATTTACACCATGAGAGCAGTCCCAGTAATAGTCCCTGCTCTCAAAATGCGTAATAATATTCCTTACAACCTTAAAATGCTAGATTCCACGGAAACAGAATGTGAATTCCATTTTCTCTGAGGCATCAAGCAGATACTCCGGATGAGTATGTGAGCCCCAGCTGTCGTCTCCGCCTACACCCATCTGCTTCTTTGCCACACGGACAACAGTATAGTGTACAGGTGGAAGCTCGAAATGATGCGCTGCATTTTCCAGCTCATGTGGTGTATATGGCAGTGCCGAGAACGAGAGCTCATCACCAAAGAACAGCATGCCTCTGCCCTTCTTATCCATTACCTTTGCATATCTTACTCTGCACTTGTTGCCGCTCTCCTGCGGAACGAGGTACTCGGCAATGTTGTCTGCCACTTTATTCTCGTATACACCATACTTTCCGCCATGCTGTCTGTCCTCGTATGTCTCCTGTGGTCCGAGTCCGTACCATTTCACTGTATCATAATCGGCATCCAGCTTGAACATCATGCCAAACTCCGGCATATCGCCAAGCTCCTTTACCGGGTCATATGACAGAGTTGTCTCGATTGTTCCATCACCAAACACTCTGTATGTCACCTCGCATGAGCTCTGCGGTGTGGTAGGCATGAAATAAGTGTATGTGATGGCGATATTGTTATCATTTTTTTCTACCCTTGGTGATGTATCTGCAAAGCGCTGATCCTGTCTGGTGGTCACATACATGCTGGCAATCTTCCACTGTGCATAGCGCTGTGGCATCATGTTGCCGGAATCATTGTTGGTAGGTGTTCTCCAGAAATTCGGCAGTGGAATAGTATTTGGAAGCATCTCGACGCCACCGTATACATATGAAACCATTCCCAGATTCATTCTTGAGAAAAGTGCCTTAAAGTTCTCACCTCTTACAAGGATATTTCCGTTTCCAACAACAAGCTCAACTGATTTGTCGCATGAATACTCACTTACAGGCTTCTTTATCATATGCTGTCCGAATGCAATCTCATATCCTGCCTTTTCCCAGATGGTGTTTTCCTTCAATACAAATGATACGACAATACAGTACTCTTTTCCCACATCTATCATAGAATTTTTAAGAGTCACCGGCACCTCATAGCTTGCCCTATCCATCGGTGGAACAGATATCTGAAGCTTTGTCCTGTAAACCTCCTCACCGTCTGCAAGAAGAATGGCAAAAGCATCAAAAACCGATGTATTTACAAAGAGATTTTTGTTTGTGACTGTAAAGATGTAGTCGCTGTCAAAATCAACCGAGATATTCTGATAATTAAACTTCACCTCCTGCATCTTTGGAGAAGCCTCTCTCTCTCCGCCGTAACAGATGCCGTTTCCGCTGAAATCTCCATCTGTAGGCCTGTCGCCGAAATCTCCGCCATATGTGAGGAACCACTTGCCGTATCTGTCCTTTTTGTAGATTGACTGGTCAATATAATCCCAGATAAATCCGCCCTGATATCTAGGCTCGCGGTCTGTAAGCTCTGTATATTTGTGCATAGCACCGCATGAATTTCCCATTGCATGTGTATATTCGCAGCATATAAACGGTTTCTCAGGATGCTCTGCCAGGAATTTTTCAATGCCTGCAGCCGGAGTATACATCTGGCTTTCCATGTCACTTGTGTCATTGTAGCTTCTATCGTTAAACACTCCCTCATAATGCACCAGACGATGCTTATCAAGCTGTCTGAAAAGCTGTGACATCTCATATATGGTCTTGCCGCCAAACGACTCATTGCCGCATGACCAGATAAGGATTGCCGGATGATTTTTATCCCTCTGATAGCATGAGTTGGCACGGTCCAGCATCATTTCTCTCCACTGTGGCTTGTCCTTTGGCACAACAAAGTCAAGGTCAACATAGCCCTTATTATATGCCTCCCATGTGCCATGACTCTCAAGATTGTTCTCAGCTATCATATAGATTCCATAAATATCGCAAAACTCATAGAGCATGGAATCATCAGGATAATGGCTTGTTCTTATAGCATTGATATTGTTCTTTTTCATTGTGACAATATCCTTTATCACCTCATCACGGTTTGGCACACGGCCTGTTATTGAGCTGAACTCATGGCGGTTTACACCCTTAAATACAATACGCTTACCGTTTAGCTTCATAAGTCCGTCTACCATCTCAAATCTTCTGAAGCCTGCCAGCTGGCTGATAAACTCAGTCTCATTTCCATGCGTATCTTTAACTATAATTTTAACCTCATACAGATTCGGCTTTTCAGCGCTCCATAACAGAGGATTTTTCACATTACATGAGCCCTCGCAAATTTCCTTATTCCTAAGCTCTATATCAAACTCTTCCAATAAAAGCTTTGCCCTGTCATATTTTTCCACAGACAAATCGCCCAGCTCATAAAGCTTTACACTTGCAATACCATCACCATCTGCCTTTATTGACACACTAAGTGTGCCCTCGTCAAAGGTATCATTAAGTGTAGGAACAACTGACAGATCCTCCACATGTGCACAAGGAACAGCATACAAAAATACATCTCTGAAAATGCCTGAAAATCTGTAAAAATCCTGATCCTCACACCAGCTGCTTGATGTCCATTTCCATACCCTGACCGCAAGCTTGTTCTCACCCTCGACAATATAATCAGTCAGCTCGAAATCAGACGGATCAAATGTGTCCTCACTGTAGCCGACATAGTGTCCATTCAGCCAGAGTGCAAAACCGCTCTCCACTCCCTGGAACGAAATACACACCCTCTTGTTCTTCATATTCTCAGGAATTGTGAAATACTTCACATAGCTTGCAACCGGATTAAAAATCTCAGGTACCTCGCCCGGCTTTATAGACTCATCAGCCTCCCACGGATATGTGGTATTCGTATAGATTGGCACGTCATAGCCTTCCATCTGGATATGTGCCGGAACCCTGATTTCATCCCAGCCTTTGCAATCATAGTCAGCTGCCTCAAAGCCACAAGGAGCCAGGGACTGATTCTTTGCATATGCAAACTTCCATAAGCCGTTCATATCATATCTCAGGCTTGATTTTCCTTTAATTTTCTCCAGTTCATTTTTATAGCACACATGATCCGAATGAGCCGCAAGTCTGTTCTGCTCAAATATTTCCGGATTTTTAATGATATTTGAATCAAAATTACTCATATTTTTACACTCCTATCTACTGTATTTATTATTTGATACATGTATGTTTTAAACACAAAGCCTCTTATAAGACGAAGGCAAATAATAAATATTATTTGCCTTCTTGATTTTTAACAATATTATTTTACTTTTATTTAACAGATCCTGTAATTCCCTCTGCAAACTGCTTCTGGAGAACAAAGAATACGATCATTGTAGGGATGGAGCAGAAAAGAACGCCCATCATCAGTACACCGTAATCTACTGTATATCCTGCTGCGAGGTTTGCAATAAGCATTGGCATTGTGATAGCAGCAGGCTTATTGAGGATTACCTTTGGCCACAGGTATGAGTTCCATGCATTCATGAATGTGATAACTGCAGCTGCTGCATATGTTGATTTCTGTACAGGCATATACATCTTGAAGAAAATACCAATCTCACTGAGTCCGTCAATTCGTGCCGCCTCCATTATATCGACTGGGAAGTTTCTCGAATTCTGTCTGAACATCATGATAAGGAACGGCGTTGAAATAGCCGGGAGCATGAAGCCCCATACCGTATTTATAAAGCCGAGCTTTGACATCATCTTGAACAGAGGAATAAGTGTAGCTACCTGCGGAATCATCATGGCAAGAAGTAAAACTGAGAACAGCTTATCCTTTGCCTTGTCATGATATAGCTCAAAGCCGTAACCGGCAAGTGAGCAGACAAGCAGTGCTATAATTGTCTGAACTGTTGCATTGATAAGTGAGTTTTTCATTCCAAGTGCAACGTTCTGTGATGCAAACAGTTTCTTTAAGTTCTCAAGGGCATAGCCACCAAATGCAATTCTACCTCTTGCAACGTCAATAGACTTGTTGGTCGCTGCCGATATCATCCAGAAAAACGGAAATACTGAGATGAACGAAACTATTACAAGAAAAATGTATGAAGGTATAAGCCTTTTTTGTATTGATGATCCATGTTTTTTCTTAGTCACGCTTGTCACCTACTTTCAGATTGATAAATGCCAGTATAGCAACCATGATGAATACGATAACAGACATTGCTGATGCATATCCAAAGTTTGCAACACCTTCACCAAACGAGCCGTTATAGATATAATGTGACATGGTGATTGTCGCATTTGCAGGTCCACCCTTTGTCAGGTTTACAGACTCATCGAAGAGCTGTAATGTACCGTTTATTGACATGATGGTTGTCATAACAATTGTAGGTCTAAGAAGAGGAACCGTGATAGACCAGAAGGTCCTCCAGCCGCTCGCTCCATCTATCTTTGCCGCCTCGTAAACAGAATACTCGATATTCTGCAGACCAGCTAAAAAGAACACCATATTATATCCTGTCCATCTCCAGATAAGAGCTACTATGATAATAATCTTAGCGCTCCAGCCTGTACCGAGGAAGTTAAAGTTGCTCTCTAATATTCCAAGTTTAACAAGGATTGTATTGATAAGTCCCTGTGTTGCAAAAAGCGATTTAAAAATCAATGCATATGATACGAGTGATGTTGCACATGGTAAGAATACACATGTACGGAAAAGTCCTTTAAATTTAAGATGCTTGTTGTTAAGTAACTGTGCCAGTAAAATTGCCAGTACAAGCATGATTGGAACTTCGATAATTAAATATAGGAATGTGTTTCCGATAGATCTCTTGAAAACCGCATCCTGAAACATTCTTGTGTAATTGTAGGCAAATGGATTAGCCCACTGCATATTTGCACTTGAACCGGTTTTAAATGATGTAATAACAGCCTGGATAATAGGCCAGAAGCTCATTATGAAAATGAGTATTGTAGCCGGAGCCAGATAAATCCAGCCGGCAGCCCTTTGTTTACCTGTTATGCTCATTCCTTTTTTCTTATTCTTCACTATAAAGGCCTCCTAACTATAAGTCTTTGAGAAAAAACAGGGAGCCATTTAATGGCTCCCTGTACATTTGCCATCAAGCTAACAGATTAAAGTCCCATTGTGAATTTAAGGTCATCCTCTGCTGTCTTTATCTCTGAATCGATATCTGCACCGTTCTGAGTAATATTGATAAGTGCTGTAGCAAGCTTCTTACGTGCATCGTAATGGAAATCGCTCTGCTCGATTGTCTTAACATTTGCACCCATCTCAACGATCTTAGCGTAAATTGGCTGGTTGTTGAAGTACTCAACGCCCTCGTTGTAAACCTCAGACTTGCCTGCAGGTGTATATGTAGTGATAACACCACCATTCTTAAGAGCATTGTCATATGTCTCAGATACACCCTTGTCTGTATAAGATCCGCCACCGAATGTATATGCTAAGAATTTCTTAGCAAGGTCTGCCTGCTTGCAGTTGCTTGTGATGTAAAGTGAAGAACCACCGTTTGATGCATAGCCTTCACCACCCTCAAGTGTTGGAAGAGATGTAATCTCCCACTTTCCACTGTTGTCTGTAACCTTCTCGATTGTAGGAATGATCCAGTTTCCGTTCATAACGCCTGCAACCATGTCTCCCTGGACAGCCTGATCTGTGTAATCTGACCAGTTATTTGCAAGGTAAAGAACATTGTTGTCGATCATATCCTTAAGTACCTGCATGATTTCTTTTAATTTAGCGTTGTCTACAAAGTTTGGCTTGCCATCCTTAAACTGTGACTCACCCTCTGCCTGAAGCATCATGTAGAACAAATCATTTCCGTCGCCGTCCATGCAAAGTAAGTATTTTCCTGTCTTCTCGTATACTTTCTTACCTACCTCGATGAAATCCTTCCAAGAAATACCTGTCATATCATCGATTGTGTATCCTGCCTGCTCAAGAAGATCTGTTCTGTAAGCAAAGATAACTGTTCCGTTATCAACAGGGAATCCAAAGTGCTCTCCGTCGATTGTAGAGAATGATAATTTCTCCTGGCTGAAATCATCCCACTTAACATCTGCATCATTTGCTGATACCCATGCATCAGGATAATTTGTATGGTACTGCCGGAAGTAGTGATCCTGAAATAATACGATGTCAGGAAGTGTACTGTAATCTCCTGCTGAACCTGCTGTTGTAATTGCTGTCTCAATATCAGATGACTGTGACTGTTCCTCAATATTGAGTACAAAATCAGGATCTACATTTTTCTTGTAATCCTCTGCTGCTGCTTTGAGTGCCGGGATATTGAAGTTTGCATCCCAGGCCCATGCTGTAAGTGTATGACCGTCATCTACGGTCTCTACCTTCTTGCCTGTCTTTTCTGTGCCATCTCCTGATGAAGATGAATCTCCACATCCGGCTGCAAGTGAGGCAACCATTGTTGTTACGAGTAATAATGAAACTACTTTCTTTTTCATTTTTCTTCCTCCCTAATAAAAATGATGTTTCTGCAATACTACGTTTACAATTCATTCATAATCATATTATTTTAATTGGGCATTTTGACTACGAATATTTGTCCGTTTCTTAATTACATAGTCATTATAACCATATACGTTGTTTCTGTGTTAACAAATTCCACACAATTATATGCATATTCAATCATAAATGTACAAAATTATACGAAAACATGTATTTTCTACCATCCCTTTAGTGCAGATATCCTAAAATTCAACAGTTTATGCTCATAATTTTCAGGATTTATCTTCCACTGATATGGCGAAGTGTCCAAAAATTTGCGGAAATTACGGTTAAAAGTTGACTGGGTTGTGAATCCACACTTTTGTGCAATAAGCTCCATAGGCTCATTTGTTTTTTTCATAAGCTCGCACGCCTTCTGTACTCTTATCAGATTCAGATACTCCATAGGCGGCATATTGATGTATGATTCAAACAGTCTCCTGAAATGAGTCTCGCTCATGTTGCATAGTTCCGAAAGCTCCCCTGCCTTTATCGATTCGCTGTAATGCTTATTCATGTAGTCAAGTGCTGTGGCTATCTGTGACATATTGGTACCCTTTACGATATTATTATCCTCCTCCGGAAGCTCATCATACCTACGCAACAGCTCTATTACAATTCCCTGCACAAGGAGCTTTACCGTCCTTTGGCAATAAATCTTGTGTTCACGGGTTTCCCTGATTATGGCATTTATATACTCAGCCATAGCCGGGCTCTGATACACGTTAGTCATAAACGCTTTTTTTGATATAGTCGTAACTGCCTCATTCTGGAATGCCGTATTGTTTGGGAACATCTCTTCTATCACAGAACGTATGTCAATAAAAATATACTCCCAGAAATTCACCACCTCACCATAGCTGACTGTAACATGCGGAAAATTCTCAGGTATAAATGTGATATCGCCGTCATGATACTGGTAAATATCCTCATCCAGATACATATTTCCATCTCCCTCGCGGCAGATGCCGATTTCAAGCAGATTATGGAAATGCAGGTGAAATTCCTCATGACCATACACTCTCTTCCAGGATTCTCCGCACAACACAAGTGCAGATTCTCCCTGTGGCAGCTCATAAAATCTGAATTCCATCGTGTCTTTTTTTCTTTTTGCCATATATACTCTCCTTTGTAGCGAAATGCAAAATACGCTGCTGCTATTATAGCAGCAGCGCACCAATCACTACTTTAATCAAAATCGAACTTGTCGAATCTCTTGTACATAGCCTTGTACTTCTTGCGGACATCCTCGTTGCCCTGAAGTACCTCTTCCTCTGTACCTCTGAACTGACAGCGGATGCAGCTATAAATACCTGTTTCCTTATTATAGAACATATCAATATCGAGATCCCTCATAAAACATATAGGACATCTGTAGTTTAATTTGCCTTTTCCAAGTTGAGCCATGTTGCAAATACCTCCTTGTCTTTAATCTGTTTCTTGTAACCAAGCTTGAACATTGGAGAGAATGCATATCCTTCCTCAATGTATCCCTCTGCCTTTGCAGATGGTGTGAGCGAAACCTTTGTCTGAATTGCAGGAATTACTGCGCTTACTGCAGTTGCTCCGTCAACCTTTGCATCACGACACTTGTACTCATAATTGATGCTCTGTGGGTTTTCTCCCTCACATGTAAGTGTGATGCCTGTCATATCCTCTGGATACTCTGTTGTTCCGTAGCATGCTGTGATGTACTCATCGAGATAAACCTCTGCATTTGGATCACTCATGCTAAGGATATTACGCTCAATCTTGATGTTTGATGAGCCCTCCTCAAAGTATTCCTTTGTCTGAAGAGTAAGCTTAACATCATAAAACTCAATATCTACAGGATCAAGTGTAAGGATTCTTGTCTTCTTGCCATCAATAACTTCCTCTGAAAAATGGCTGTGTGTAGGACAGAGACACAGGTCAACCTCCTCACCGTTGTGTGAAAGCTTGGCACTTCTTACTGTTCCAGCTCCTGCATAGTGTGTAAAGTATCCTGCTCTATATTTCTCCTGAATAAGGAATGGATAAGATGCATCCTGTACATGCTTTGTTCCGATTCCTACCGGCCACTCAAGCTTTGCAACGTATGGACGAAGGTCTACGATTGCTCCACCCTGATCCATGTTTACGCATGCTCTCATGTATGGGTCACAGTACCAGAAGAGCTGCTTGTCTGAGCCGTAAAGGATATCTCTCCATGGTGCACACTCAGGCTCATTGTAGTTACCTGCGTTGACCCCCTTCTTCTCTCTGAAGTAATCAGCGAACTCTGACATTGTCATGTCGATGAGCTTACCCTCTTTCTTTAACTTGCCATAGTAATTACAGCCGTCTGTGTATGACTTTAAGAGAAGCTCATATGGCTGCTCCCAGCGTCCCATCTTGTTCATCCAGCCAGGACCTACGAACATCATGTTGTATGAATATCCGTTATTGTATTTTGCAAGGTCTCTGTACTGGTCAATGAGGTTGTAAAGATATGGATACTCCCATGTCTTTGTATCATAAATCATTCCACGAAGCACGTTCTGTGGATGTGTTCCGAAGTTTGAGCCGTTTCCGTCATAGCATGCAATAAGGTCACGTGAGAGATGTGGAATTGCTACAATTCCGCTATCCTCTTCCTTATTTGCTGCCGGCGCATGTGTGTTCTGCTTTGATGGAATCCATGGTGCCCATGGGCCTCCGTCGAAGAGTGTGTACCATGAGTTGTTACATGTGTGGTATGCCTTAGGGCCCTCCTCCCAGCATGTTGCAACTGCACATTTTACCATTGGGTATTTTTCTTTGATGTAGTTTGTAAGGTCTGCATCCATATAGTACGAGCCTGTTGACTCAGGATAGAAACCGAATCTGTCATGGAATTTCTCGAAAACATCATTTACGATAGCTTTCTTGTCCTCCATTGAGAACATCCAGATGCAGAAATCCTTTGTCTTATACTTCTCTCTAAACTCCTCACATGGAAGTCCAAGGAGTGAAAGTGCTATCTCATCACCGTATTTCTCGTGATCCTGCTTTGCAAGCTCTACTGCCTCATCATTAAAAAGTGAAGCATATGTCATCTGGATTGTAGTTTTGAGTCCCGCCTCATGTGCAAGTCTCTGCTGTGTCTTGAAGATGTCGAGTGACTCTGTGATAAGCTTCTTATCTCCAATATCCTCTTCTTTTCCCTGTCCTGTCACTGTTGCTGAGTACTCAGGCACCATCTCAGGGCGGTGAATGATGTTAACAATAAATTTGTCCATCCGTTGTTTCCTCCATTTGCTTGTAATTTAATTTATTTCTTAGGTGCGTTTTTCGCGCAACCGTTTGTTCTAAACTTAGTATATTACAGTATTATGATTATGTCAATGTGCAATTTCGACATTTTTTAACTTTTGTTTTCAAGCATTTTTCACAAACAAGGGATTGGGTGCGCGTTTTTATGCGCAACTTTTGCGCATTAGTCGCAGGTCGGTACGTAAGCCGGGGACTGTTGGGGAGACACGCACTTTCGCCCTCGCTACGCTTCGCGACTAAGATTCTGTACGAAATTATGCTTTTAGGTTTTCTATGCACGACGAAACCGTCGAAACTTATACAAATGTATATGCTAGATGGTTTGCTATAATCTCACAGTTTATAGTTACTGCTTCATTGTGTACGCTTTGGCGGTTACAAATGACACGCTACTCACAAGTTCTAGTACACTCCACAGTAGTTAATTCTCAACTAAGCCATCAATACATGTCTATAAGTCCATTTTTATGAGGCTTTACGGCTGGGTTTTTGGAGCTGTTTTTGGGATTTTTGCAGTTTCAGCTACTTTTTGCCAGGTCTTTTCCGGCTTTCTGGCTGGGTTTGGGTGCTGTTTTGGTGATTTCTGCAGTTTCAACTACTTTTTCTCGGGTTTTTTCCGGCTTTTGGGCTGGGTTTGGGGTGCTGTTTTGGTGATTTCTGCAGTTTCAGCTACTTTTTGCCGGGTCTTATCCGGCTTTTGGGCTGGGTTTGGGGTGCTGTTTTGGTGATTTCTGCAGTTTCAGCTACTTTTTGCCGGGTCTTATCCGGCTTTTGGGCTGGGTTTGGGGTGCTGTTTTGGTGATTTCTGCAGTTTCAGC
>OICM01000400.1_pt1 | contig 16361 bp, 10 predicted proteins | sample 1581311 | NCBI WGS metagenome assembly OICM01 (sample SAMEA3882539, study PRJEB24775) | human gut metagenome | biome: human-associated habitat; feature: intestine environment; material: feces | place: Netherlands | collected 2009/2010 | reverse complement strand
GAAATCGTGTCGATGAAGGCCGCCGAAAGCGACCAGCCCAAGAAGCCGAAGGCCAGCAAGCTCAATCCGTGGGCTGGTACCCCCGTTCAGGTTGGTCTGGAGCAGCGTTTCGGCACCAAGGTCTCCATCAAGGGATCGAAGAAGCACGGGCGAATCGAAATCGTGTTCAAATCGGAAGACGATATGAAACGCATCGTCGACCTGCTTATGCAGCAGCAGAGCTGAACGAACCGAGCCAATCGAGCTCTGCGAGCGATAATGATTTGAACGATTTGAGCCTTACTTGAGCGAATCGAGATAAGCCTGCGCATCCAGCGCGGCGCGGCACCCCATGCCCGCCGCGCTGATGGCCTGCCGATAGACGCTATCCACGCAGTCTCCCGCGGCGAAAACGCCGGGTTCGCTGGTACGCGTGCTGGCGCCATCGACCGTGATATAACCAGCTGAATCGACGTCTACAAGCCCGTTAAGAAAAGCAGTGGCAGGAGTGTGCCCAATCGCCATGAAAACGCCGTTAGCGGGGATTGCAGAGGTCTTTTCGGTGGCGGTGTTGCGCACCTCCACCTCCTGTACGCCGTTCTCGTCGCCGCGAATCTCCTGCACCACAGCGTCAAGCATGAAATCGATTTTCGGATTGCGTTGCGCACGCTCCACCATGATGCGGGAAGCACGGAACGTGGAACGCCTATGAATAAGGGTGACGGACGAGCCGAAACGGGACAGGAAATCAGCTTCTTCGAAAGCGCTGTCGCCGCCGCCGACCACCACAATCGGCTTGTTGCGGAAGAAGAAACCATCGCAGGTGGCGCAGTAGGAGACACCTTTGCCTGCGTATTCCGTCTCGCCTGGCACGCCCAGCTTACGATAGTTTGAGCCTGTTGCGATGACCAGCGCGCGTGCGTCGTACACGTCGCCGCCGTCAAGGGTGACGGTTGTGATGCCGGAATCGGCATTCGAAGCAACCGAAACAACATCGTCCCAAACGATATGCGTGCCGAACCGTTCCGCCTGCTTGCGCATATTGTCCATCAGATCCGGACCCATGATGCCATCGGGAAAGCCTGGGAAATTCTCCACTTCGGTGGTGTTGACCAACTGACCGCCGGGCGTCAGCGCGCCGGCGACGACCAGCGGCTCGAAGCCGGCGCGGCCAAGATAGATCGCGGCAGTATAGCCAGCCGGGCCGGAACCGATAATCACCACATCACGCATATCACTCATGGTTGCTACTGTAATGCAGTTTCCACGACGGTTGCGGGCGGTTTTGCAGATGGCGTTCAAAAAGGCGTTCAAAAAGGCGTTCAAAAAAGTCAGCTATCCGTCACGTTGTTTCACGTGAAACAAAAGGAGGGTGTGCGGAACAATCCGCACACCCTCCTTGTCTGCCGATGCGTCAGAAAATCTGCACCGAATCGATGTACAGCTGGTTGCCGGGAAGGCTGTCGAACGGCACCCACAAGAGGATGTCCTGGGTCTCCACGGCCTTGTTGAACTTGATTTCGGTGGTGCCGCTGGCGTCGAACTCGAACTGGGCGACCTGTTCACCCTGGTTCGGGCTGGACTTGGCGTTCACGCGAATGTAGCCCTGGCCGCCGGAAGAACGGATCTTGATGACCATGCGATACGCTTTCTGGGGCTGGCTGAGGTGGAGGTAATAACCGTAACCTTGTTGTCCGTCCGGATTGGACAGGAACTGGCGGTTGTCGATCTCATACGGAGTCGTGTTCTCTGGCATCTTCGGTTCCGGAACCTTCCGCACCTTCTTATCCGAAGTCACCACCTTGTCGACGTCCTTCTTGGCGGAATGGTTCTTCTTCGTGGTTTTCTTCGGCTTGCTGGAATCGGAGCTGCCGTTGTCGGAGCTGTTGGCATCGTTGGAATCGTTGTTTGCATCGCTGGCGGAGCTGCTGCCATTGCCGGAATCGCCATTATTGCCGAAAGGCACGTCGTCAAGGTTCATTTCCGGCCACGGATTGTTGGAATTCGTATTGGTGATGCCGTCATCCGGCTTCTTGGTCAAACCATGAATGGCGAATCCCAATGCGACGGCCACCACAATGAACGCGACCACAATGGCCACGACCTTGGTGGTGAGCTTGCCGAACAATTTGGCATTGGCGACCTCGGCCGGACTGGAGGAAGAGGCTTTAGGGGCAAAGCTCGGCGGCACCGCAACGGGGGCTCCGTTTTCGTTCTGATATGCCGCGTCGATCGCTTCCTGCTCCGCCTTCAACGCGCGTGCGGATTCCTCGCCCGGCTCGATGACCCGTCCGTCAGGTCCGATCACCGGAATGCGACCGGTCTTCTCCAATTGCGAATCGTCCGTATGATAATCGCCCTGCGGCGACGGCGTGGAAACACGGATGGGGAAGGAGAACGGCGAATCCACATCTTCGGAGGATCCGTCGAGGTCCTCTTCGCTGAGTAGTTCGCGGCTGTTGTTCCACAGCGATTTCACGGCACCGCCGGTCGCGGCCATACCCTTGGCCAAGGCTTCCTTGCTGTCGGAGAAATCAGTGTGTGGTTCAGGCGCTTCGAACGTCATTTCCGGAATGCTTCCGGTTTCAGCCAGCGTATCGGGCAAGGCGATGGCATCCTGCTCGAGAATCTGCAGCAGGGGCACGTTCACAATCGAGCATTCCGAATCCGCGGACGGTAACGCAATATCGGGGCCGTTAAGCTTCGCCAGCGGCTCGTAGTCGCCCAGCAACGCCTCCAATTCGGCGATGGTGGCCATCGGAACGGTCGGGAAACCGTCCTTCTCCTTGAGATCCAGACCACGCTTGCAAATCACGCGGAACTCCATCGGCACGTTCGGTGAAATCGCGTCAAGATGGTAGTTCGTGGACAGCGTCGACGGCGTGCGCGTCAGCAGGGAATACAGCAGGGAAGCGACCTGGCGAATCGCAAGCTGCTCCTGGTTTTCCACGGATTGCACGCGCGAAGTATCGGCCAGCATGATGCTTACCGGCGCGTCGGCGATTTCAATGCCGTTGCGGGTCAATCGCACGGTGTCCGTGCTGATCGAGAAATGCGTGAGATTGTCTTTCTGCAACACGTGCAGGGCTTCGACGACCTCACCAAGAATGGAACGGATCGCGGTGAAGCTCAGCGGCTTGCTGGACTGCGTGAGATACTCGCTCAACGACATGCCGGCATCGAGCTGCGTGATCACCAACGCCACCTCGCCCACGTGCTGAAGCTGCAGCACCTGCGTGAAATGGGCGTCGTGGGAAATCGCCAGCATGGAGGCCGTCGCATTGACGTCCTGCAAAGCCTTGCGGTTGTTGACGATAAAAAGCTGGCAATCCCGGGCAAGCACGTGATCTCTTGCCTTCCAAACCTGCAAGCCGGTTTCCTCGCGCAATGGCGAAACCAGCACATAGCGGTTGCTGATGGTATCTCCCAGTTGAGGTTTCATGGTTTCCTTCAACTCTGTAACGATTGTTCTACCTACGCTGTTATTCTTGGTCGCCGTTTTCGGCGGTACTTTGCTCAAGTTTACCGTTGGGGCTGGCCGTTCCGCCAGACTTAGGCTTGTTGCCAAGCCCTGGTATGCGGGCGGCGAGCATGCCCACGACCGAAGTGAGCTCCTCGGCACGCAGCGCCCACAGGCACGCCAGATAGACGATGGCGATGACGATGGTGAGCAGTATCGCGGACAGAACCGCCTGACCCCAGTTCATAGTGCCGTCGTCGGGGCCGATATGCGCTCCGACCAGCCGGTAGACGCCGTTGCGGCACAGCAGGCCAATCACGCAGGCGGCTATCGTGGCCACCAGCGCCTTCGCATAGGCGGTGATGATGCGCTTGTCGTCCACATCGCCGTCGAAACGGGAGCGGAGCATGTGCGTGAGCAGCGGATACGGCAGGATGAAGCTCACCGAAATCGCCAATCCGATGACGGTGATCCACTGCGTGGGCGGCAGAATGAACGTCGACGCGATGATGACGCCACCCTGGATGGCCATGGTGATCGCCATGAAAATAAACGGATGCTTGCCGTCTTCGAACGCGTAGAACGTGCGTTGGATGACCAAATACGAGCTGGAAAGTGGCAGGCCGATGCCCAAAGCGGCGAGCGGCGCGCTGATGAGCAGCGCCTCACGCACGCTGATGGACGGCAGCAGTGCGAGGATGATCGGCAACGGAAGCACGATGAACGCCGCTGCGAAGAAGCACATGATGAGATTGAGATTACGCAGGGCCGAGCTCAGATCCTTGCGCGCCTCGTCGATATTGCGGTCCGCGATGGCTTTCGATATTTTCGGGAAGATCGCAGTGGCGATGGACACGGCGATCAGCGAATACGGCAGCATGTAGATGGTGTACGCATTCTGATACGAGGCGTTGCCGGCCACGTCCAACTGGCTCATATGCAGCTGTTCCGAAGCCTTGAACGGCGCGCTGGTGGCCACGCGGGTGACGATGATGTTGACGATCTGATCGACGCCGACGATGCCGAGGCTCCACGCGGCGACCGGTCCCATCGAACGCAGTCCGATGCCGTGAACGCCGAATTTCGGACGGTATTTCAGGCCGATTCTCGTCAAAGGAATGAACAGCACCAGCGCCTGGAACGCCACGCCAAGCGTCCAAGTGCCGGCGGTCAGCGCGATTTTCGTCGGCGTCCAGAAGTCCAGCGGACGTTCCGTGGCCCTGCCGAACATCGCGATGAACGCGCCGAAACCGATGCAGCTGATGATGTTCGCGCCGACCGAGCTCCACGCATACGTGACGAAATGGTCCTTCGCCGCGAGAATCTGCCCGATCACCGTATACAGGCCGTAGAAGAAGATCTGGGGCATGCACCACAAGGTGAAGGAGGTGGCGAGGGCCATGGTTTCGGCGCTGCCGTTGACATACAGTTTGGTCAACAACGGCGTGGCAACGGCCATGAGCAGCGTCACACCCAACAACAAGGTGATGGCAAGGGTGATGAGCTTGTTGAGCTTGGTTTCGGCGTCCTTCGATTTCAGCGTGCGCACGATCTGCGGCACAAGCACCGCGTTGAAGATGCCGCCGGAAACCAGTGTGTAGATGACCTGCGGAATCATCGAACCGGCCTGGTAGGCGTTGGCGGCATAGCCGGTGGTGCCCAAGGCCCAGGCAAGCAGGATGGTGCGGATTTGGCCGGTCACGCGCGAAGCGGCGGTACCGGAGGCCATGATCAGTGAGTTACGGCCAACGGAAGAACTCATTCGTCGGGATCCTTCTTACGGTTGAATTGACGCCACAGTCCCACAGCGCCCAAGAGCACGGCGAAGCCGATGATGACGAAACCGCTCTTGTCGCTGATCTGCAGCGCGCTGGTGATGTGGGTGACCTGCGTGGCTCCAAACGCTGCACCATTCCTGTCGAACAGGCTGATGGTGGCGTTGGCGGTGCCGGACGTGGATACACGGATGGTGAACGCCACCTGTGCCTCGCCGTGGGGCGGCACCTGCACGGTGTCGAATCGGGACGTGACGATCTGCATGGAATCGGTCAGCGACGAGACCTTCACCTTTACCGGGTACGGGTGGCTGTTGCTGATGGTCACCGGCATTTTCGCGGTTTCGCTGACCACGTTCACGCTTTCCGTCGGCGTGATCGCCACACCGTTGATCAGCAGGGCCGCGAGCTGGTTCGCGCCTTCCGCCATCGTGCTTCTGGAAGGGCTTTCGCCGCCCAACGCGTGCAGGGCCATGATGGTGTGGGCGTTCGTCAGCTGCCTGCTCCAGGTGTTGACGTCGGATTCGTCTTTTCCGTTCGGCTTGACGAGGATCGACATATTGAAACGTTTGATGTTGCTCGATGAGTTCGCCAGCGCGCTCAGAGTCTGCTGGACGTCGCTGCGCATGCTATCGGTAAGGCCGTCCGTTTGGGGAAGGTCGGTTGACATGCTGGCCGCATCTTCGGAGATGTCGGCATCCTTCAACGTGGCGAGATCGGTGAGGTTCAGCCACGGCGACTGCTCGATGTCGCTCATCAGCGCGTCCACAACACTGGGGTCGGAATCCTCGTTCAGACAGACCAGCAGGTTGCGTTCCGCATAAGGCTGTTCCATCTGGTAGAACGCGCTTTGCGCGACGAATCGCGCCAATCTGCCGGCCGTGGTTCCCTCGCTGTCGGCGTTGGCATCGTCACTGGTCGCCTTGCCTTGGGCCAGGCCGGAAAGCACATTCTGCGCGGAAAGCACGGTGATGTCCCCGGCATCGGTGGAGACCACCGTCTTGCCGGTACGTACGGTAGCCGCATCGTCCTCTTCGAAGTCATGCGTGGCGATGACGGTGCCGTACCCCTGCTGGCGGGCCTTCGTCAACGCTTGTAGGGTCCAATTGCCGTTGCCCTGCCACGCGTATGCGGTGATGTCCGCGTTGCTGTCACCCAATGCCGATTGATAGGTTTTCCGGGCTTTGGCTGCGGACCATTGACGGTCGTTGATACCGGCTGCGCTGTAGGCCGGAGCGTTGTTCATGGCGCTGTAGGCGGTCATGTCGAACAATGCGGGCTGGGTGATGCCGTCGACCCGCGTTGGCATCGCCATCGCCTGCAGGTAGGTCGGATCTCCTACGACCTGCAGCATGTCGTGCTTGGCGAAGGTCTGCTGCAACGATTTGAGCCGTGCGTCGTCATCCTTGCTGGGCATGGCGATTTTCGCCAGTTTCGAGGAGGAAATACCCCCTTCATCGACCAGCTGTCCAAGCAGCTTGCTGTCGGTGGTCCACCCGTTGGCGGCCAGCGGCTGGGCGACGGTGATGTGCAGCGCCGGCGTGCTGGGCGTGTGGAGTCCCGCGCCGGTGCGCGTCACGAACGTATGCGATTGAGCAAGGGGGGTTCCGTTGGCGGAATAGCTCAGCAGCACCGGCTTCGGCCCCCAAGAGTTGATGGCCGCGAGCGATTCCTGATGGGCGTCCGCGTCGATGCTCACGTTGGCGCTGGCTCCCGGCTGCAACGCGGGCACATCGGCCTGTCCCACGGATTGCGGGGTGGGGATTCGCCCGTTGCCTTCAGACCAATCCTGGATGTCGTTGCGCGAAACGAACGTGTAGAAGGCGTTCATGGCCAGCGTCAGCGTTCCTGCGGGAATCTCCTGTCCGGTCGTGTTGGTCACCGTGGCGTTCAGATGGTATCCGGAGGTGTCCGTCAATACGGCCGTGGAAGAGTTGATGGACAACATACCGTCCGTCGACTCCGCCGATGTGGTCGATTCCATGGCCCTTGCCGATGGCGTGGGTGCGTATAACAACATCAACGCCATGGTCAATACCATGGCGAGGATGGATGATAACGCGCGAAGGCCACGCGAAACGTGCCGTTGTGCGGATTGATTCACTATTACGCCTGTCTGTTGAGTTTCCTTGCGTACAACCATGCTATCTTCCGTTCGTTCGGATAGCTCAGCACATCGTCCAAATCAGCAAAATCCACCCAAATGGCGTCTTCGGCCTCATGGTCGGGATCGCCTTCGACGGTCAGCTCGCCGCCGATCTGCCGCAACGCGAAGTGGTGCACCAGCTTGTGCACGCGTTGGCTGGTACCGGTGAACCAATAGTCGATGGTGGCGATGGAATCGACCACCTCGCCCAGAATGCCGGTTTCCTCATGCACTTCGCGCACGGCCGTCTGCTGCGGCGTTTCGCCTTTTTCGATATGTCCCTTCGGCAGGCACCATTCCAAATGCCCGCTGCGTGAATGACGTGCGATGATCGCCACGCGACCCTTGTCGTCGAACACCAGCCCGCCCGCCGAATACTCGCGCACCACCGGCAGCTCCTGCGCGTCAAGCGATGCGAACGTGGTCGGACCATCCGCGGTGCGCCGGCGCGGCATCATCGCCGGCGTAGGCGCGCTCGGCGTGATGATCGTGCGCTGCTGCAATTGCTGTAGTTGTTGCAGCTGCTGCAGCGAAACCGACTGCGATGTGTACAGCAGTTCGTCCGGTTCCAGCGGATTTTGGGCATGGTCGTCCGCAGCATGGGCAAGCATGCGTGCAAGGTCTGCGGGCGTAATCATGATTCCAACCATACTCAATTCTGTGTGCAGGTGGGGTAACGGTATGCTGGTAAACGGAAAACTTGTGGTGCTGAAAGGTATGGCGTGAACTTCGAAGTGTGGCCAGAGGCCATTGAATTAGGACGTATGTTTGCTGCGGAAGGCTACGAACTGGCACTGGTCGGGGGTCCTGTCCGCGACCTGCTGCTGCATCGTAAATCGCATGATTTGGATTTCTGCACATCGGCGCGTCCCGAGCAGTTTGAGCATATTCTGCGCCGTTTTGGGCATGATGGCTTCTGGGATATGGGCCGCAAATTCGGCACGCTCGGCGCGATGCGCAGGCGTGAGGACGGCACCGAGGTTAAAGTGGAGGTGACCACCTACCGTTCCGACACGTACGACCCCGACTCGCGCAAGCCGGAAGTCAATTACGGCGACACGCTGGAAGGCGATCTTTCCCGCCGCGATTTCACCGTCAACGCGATGGCGTTGCGTGTTCCGGAACTCGAATTCGTCGATCCGTTCGGCGGTGCGAACGATTTGGCCAAAGGCGTGCTGCGTACCCCCGTCGATCCGCGGCAGTCGTTCGACGACGATCCGTTGCGCATGATGCGCGCCGTGCGTTTCGTGGCGCAGCTCGGCTTCCGCATCGAGCCGGAAACCGCCGAAGCGCTGTCCGACATGGTCGATCGCATCGAAATCGTCTCCGCCGAACGTGTGCGCGACGAACTGGTCAAGCTGCTGCTGTCCGATCGCCCGCGCGCCGGCATCGAAGCGTTGGTCGATTCCGGTCTTGCCGACATCGTGCTGCCGGAAATTCCCGCGCTGCAGCTGGAAATCGACGAGCACCATCGCCATAAGGACGTGTTCGAACACACCATGATCGTCATCGAACGCGCCGTCGCCCTCGAAACCGGTCCCGACGGTCCGGTGCCGGCCCCGGACCTGACGCTGCGTCTGGCGGCTCTGCTGCACGACATCGGCAAGCCGAAGACCCGTCGTTTCGAAGCGGGCGGCAAGGTGAGCTTCCACCGTCATGACGCCGTCGGCGCGAAGATGACACGCAAGCGTTTGAAGGCACTGCATTTCGACCACCACATGGTCGAGGACGTCAGCGAGCTGGTCAACCTGCATCTGCGCTTCCACGGCTACGTGGAGGAGCCGTGGACGGATTCCGCGGTCCGCCGCTACGTCAAGGACGCTGGCCCGCTGTACGAGCGTCTGAACCGCCTTACGCGCGCCGACACGACCACGCAGAACAAGCGCAAGGCCATGATGTTCTCGGCGGCCATGGACGAGATGGAACAGCGTGTGCGCGACCTGAAAGAAAAGGAAGACTTCGACGCGATCCGTCCTGACCTCAACGGCGACGAGATCATGCAGCTGCTAAGCATCGAACCAGGCCCGATGGTCGGCAAGGCGTACAAGCACATGCTGGAATACCGCCTCGATAACGGTCCGGTGGAGCGTGACGTGGCCGTTGCCGAGCTGGAACGCTGGTACAAGGAGCAGGGCGAATAGCGATTGACATGCGGTGGTTTCGCCGCATGCATGGAACAGTGTGCTTGGAACAGCTCGAATACGAAAACCCGCGTTCCCGATTGGGGGAGCGCGGGTTTTTCATATTGCCTATATCGATTTCGATTGGCGGTCAGCTTTGCGGATTCACCGCATCATGTTCGGGCGCCTTGGGCAGGTCGGTCATCTTGTCCACCGCGACGCAGCCCTGGATGCCGGTGATCGCCTTGCCTGCGGCGGGAACCTTCTTCGTATCCTGCAGATTGTCGAATGTGGCGCCCACGATGACGTCGATCAGCTGGTCCTGACGGTCGTCCATAACCAGCATGGCATCGGTGAAATTGCTTGCCACGGTGTACGCCTGATTCACGCCGTTCTTGCCGAAGACGATCATCGTGCGATCCACCTTCTTGGTGTAGTTGCCCGGCGTCTGGGGGTTGAACTCGCGGTTCTGCAACGCGTCGCTCACCGCCTTGGCGAAGCCGGAGAACTTCGTGCCGTTGAGCACACGCAGCGTGATGTTGCGATTCTCCACATACTTGGCCTTGTTGCCGTCGGCTTCCTTGATGGGGCACGGTGCCTGCTGGCCGTAGTTCGGCTGTACGGCGGCCGACTTGACGTTGCCCAGGCCTCCGACATGGAAAAAGAACAGCAGGGACACCACCATGGCGACCACCATGACGGCTCCGACGATGCTGAACACCGTCTTCTGACGGCGGCGAATGTACTCTTTGCGCGCGGCGCGCTCGTCGTTAGCCTGGGTCATTTACGAATTCCTTTTGAACAAACCAATTGCCATCAACTTTACTGTCATGCGGTGATATGTGTCATGCGGTGATATGCACAATCGGTCGGGCTGGGGCGTTCGTGGCGATGATGCGATCGACGCAACGGCTGTCCTGCCATGCCCGCTGCACGGCGTCCGCCGCATCCTCCGTCGGCACGAACGCGATGACGGACGGGCCGGAACCGGAGACGAACGCCTGGCTGGCTCCCGCACGCAAGGCTTCCTCGATCGCCTGTCCGCTACGCGGATGCAGGGAGACCGCCGCCTTCTGCAGGTGGTTCTCATCGCCATCGCTGGCACCGATCTGATCGAATGTGGCATACACTTCCGGCGTGCGCAGTTCCGCACGGTATGCGCCGACCAGCAGATGGCCGGTAAACCCACGTTCCGTAAGATCGCGTACGATATCGCCATCGTCATCAAGCTGTTCGATGCGTTCGCCGAAACCGGTGCCGCGCGCGTAACCGCCGGTCAGACAGAACGGCATGTCCGCGCCCAGCGTGGCCGCGACTTCCTGCAGGCGTTCGATCGGCCAATCGAGATCCCACAACGTGTTCAATGCCAGAATCGTCGCCGCCGCATCGGCGGAACCGCCGGCCATGCCCGCGCCGACGGGGATGCGCTTGTCGATGTTCAACGCCACGTCCGGCTCATGGCCGCTCGCTTCGGCCATGGCGAACAATGCCAGCACGGCGTGGTTGCGGCGCATATCGCTGCCGGAAGAGGCTAGGTCGCCCAGATACGCGCCCTCGAGATTCAGCGAGAAGCCGCTTCCCGGCGCTTTGCGCGTGGCGGTGACGGTGTCGTATACGCCGACCGCGCAATAGATGGTGTCGAGTTCATGACGGCCGCCCCATTCGGCATGCGACGGGCCCACATGCAGGGTCAGATTCGTTTTCGCCGGGCAGTCCACGCTCACGGCGTTGATGGTGGCCGTTCCGATGGCAGGCGAATCAATGGTGCTCATGACGCGAACACCTCATCCAACGCGCGTGCCAACGCCACGAATTCGTCGATGGTGAGCGTCTCGCCACGACGGGTCGGGTCGATGCCGGCCTTCTCGAACGCTTCGGACGGCACGATTTTCTTCAATGCGGCGTGCAGGGTCTTGCGGCGCTGCCCGAAAGCCGCGTCGATCAAACGGAACACGGTTTCGCGATTCACCACGGAACCGTCCGCATTGTCCGCGGCGGGGGTGTGACCGCCCGGGTAGCGCTTGAACAGCACCAGCGCGGAATCGACGTTCGGGGCCGGCCAGAACACGTTGCGGCCGATGACGCCCACGCGTTCCGCGGTGCCGTACCATGCGAGCTTCACGCTCGGCGTGCCGTAGATCTTCGAACCGGGCTTCTCGCTCAAACGGTCCGCCACTTCCTTCTGCACCATCACCAGGAAGGTGCCCAGATTGTCGAAACGTTCCAACAGGGTGAGCAGAATCGGCGTGGCCACGTTGTACGGCAGATTGGCCACCAGCGTGAAGGAATCGTCATCCTTGAAATCGGGCAGATTCTCCGGATTGACGGTAAGTGCGTCGCGGTTGACCACACGGAAGCGGTCCACGGCGTCCGGCATGAATTCGGCGATGGTTTTCGGCAGGCGTTCGGCGACCGGCGGGTCGATTTCCACAGCCGTCATCGTGGCGCCGGTTTCCAGAATCGCCAGCGTCAGCGAACCCAGTCCGGGACCGACTTCCAGCACATGGTCGTCGGCGGTCACGCCGGCCTCGCGCACGATGCGACGCACGGTTCCCGGATCAATCACGAAATTCTGCCCGAATTTCTTCGTCGGGCTGATACCCGCGTCGGCGGCGATGCGTCGGATGTCGGCCGCCCCCAGCAAATGGCCCTGCGTATGCTCGTTCACGTTTTCCGTCATTCCCTCTTCTGTCATTCCCTCATTATCCGTTCATGCCGGTACGAAAATCGTTGGCGATTAGCCGGATCAGTACCATCCGGTCTGTTCGGAGTGCTGCCACGCCGCGGACGGGCTGCCGTACCGCTGTGCGATGTAGCTCAGACCCCAGTCGATCTGCACGGCGGCATCGTCCTTCCAATTCGCGCCGAACGTGGCCATTTTGCTGCCCGGCAACGCTTGTGGAATACCGTATGCGCCCGAAGACACGTTTTCCGCGCTCCAGCTCCATCCGGATTCGCGATTCCAGAGTTTGACCAGATCCGTCCAGTTCTGGCCGGTCCAGCCGCGCTGCGCCGCCGCGCCGGAAGCGTAGGCCTGTGCCTGTGCCGCGGAAGGATGGTACAAGCGGCAGCCTGCGGAAGGATTGCTCGGCTGCGGCGTGGGCTGCGGTTTGGGCTGGGGTGCGGGAGTCGGCTGCGGTGCAGGGGTTGGTGTGGGGGTCGGTGCCGGATCGTCCTTCTCGGTGTTGTTGGAATTGTTATTCGAGTTGTTGTTCGAATTGTTCTTATCCGAGGAATCCGACTTGTTCGAATCGGTTTTGTCGGAATCGGACTTGTTCGAATCGGACTTATTGTCGTTTTTATTCGAGTCGTTCTTACCCGAATCGTTCTTGCCGTCGTCCGTCTTGCCGGAATCGCCGTTGCTGTTGCTGTTGCCGCTGTTGTCGGATTTGTCGGATTTGTCGGTATCGTCCGTAGTTTTTTCCGGTCCGACCGCAATGACTTTGTCGATGGCGATTTTCGTGGTCTTCTCTCCGGTCAGCGTCTCGCTTTCCTTCACGCCATCCACGTAGGTGACGGCGTACGTCTGCTGGATTTCGCCGTTTTCGCCTTCCTGCCGTACCGTGACTTCGCCCGGCTGCAGGTTCGGGTCGATGATGGTCTGCGTGCCGAACGGCACTTCCTTCGTGCGGGTCTCCTCACCATGCGTCACGCGGCGGACGCGCAGAATGGTCGTCTTGCCGTCCTTTTCGACACTGACGCGATCCTCCTTGCCCAACGTGATGCCTTTGGCGTCAAGAATGGAGGCAGCGGGCAGCTTGCCGTTCGGCGCCATCGAGCTTTTCCCGTCCGCGATGACGGTGACGGGCCCCTTCTGGTTGATGATGAGACCGCCGGTGAGCTTGTTGTAGACGTTGCTGATATTGACGGTGATTTTCGCCGCTTCGGTTTCGTTTTGGTTGAAGAAGTCCAGCAACTGCTCGGCGCTGGACGCGACCGTCCAGAACGGCACTTCCTGGCCGTCGATGGTGATGGTGGTCTGGTATGCGCTCTGCACGTTCACCACATCATGGTTCTTCAGCATGCTGGTCGGGCTGGTCGATTCCACCAGGTCGTGCGTTTTGACTTTCACGCCCTGCTCCTGCAGCAGACGGTCCACGCTCATCGCATATGTGGTCACCGTGGTGGTCTCCCCATTGACGGTCAATGCCAAGGATTTGCGCGCGCCCACACCAAACGCCAACGCCGAAGTCAAAGTCAATGAGGCCACGCATGCCATGACGCGGACACGACGAAGCGTCACGAATCTCCGAGGGGTCCACCTTCTCGTCATTTATCCTCTTTTCAGCGCTGCCTACAACGCCGTTATTGTAACGGCTCAGCTGGAACGGTCGCCGTGCTTTCCGATGGTTTTATCCATACCGCCACATTTTTGAAAGCAGGTGCGAAAAGCGAAAAATAAAAAGGGGGCAGGAGAGAAGGGGATGTCCTGCCCCCGGTCGGACGAGACAGGTTGGGGGACGTCTCGTCCGCTTTGCCAGAAGTCTCAAGTTGGGGGAAGACTTCTGGAGCACTTACCCATGGTAAGAGGTCCAAGCCCGTCATACGGGTTCGAGCCTCCTGTCGGGATCGAACCGACGACCTGCCGCTTACAAGGCGGCCGCTCTGGCCATCTGAGCTAAGGAGGCATGTCCTCTTTTGCTATGAAAACAACAGAGGAACGATGAATAGCATAACCAGCGCTTCCACCGCAGTCAACTTAGTATTGCGGGTTGAGACACGCCGGCTGCCCGTAAGGGGTTATTCGCCCGTGGTGACGGAAATCGGTCCCTTCTTGGCTCCGATGGACGGCATCTTGCCGGCAACGCCGACTTCGCTGTCCTTCAGGCCGATCGATTCCAACAGACCGTCCTTAACCGTCGTCTGGGCGGTGGTCAGCTGGTCCATATCCCAATACTTGCCGTTGATGATCACGGTCGGCGTGGTCATGCTGCCCTTGTAGCTGCCGGACTGATGCCACAGTTCGGAACGCTTCGGCGTGTAAGTGTCGATCGCATCAAGCCATTCCTGATAATCGCGGCCAAACGCCTTGTCCGCAACATCCTTGGAAACACCCGCGGCGATCATCTGCTCCTTGATCTTGGCGTCGCTCACCGACTTGTATGCGGAGCCTTCCTCCGGCTGGAAATCCTCGGCGTAGACCTTCTCCAGGAAGGAGATCAGATGGTTCGGGTCGCTGTCATGCTCGGCCAGGTAGATGGCCGCGTTCGCCGCGCGACTGGAATACTCGTCGGTGGACCAACGGTCCATGAACGCCATGAAATGCAGGTCCAGATTGATCTGGCCGGCATCGACCATCTTCTGCAGGTCGGCGTCCAACTGGCGGTGCAGGTTGCCGCAGCCCGGGCACAGGAAATCCATGTAGAGCTCGACGGTCGGCGCGCCCTCCACAGCCTTGCCGTAGCCGTTCTTGGAAATCAGCAGGCCGCCCTTCTTATCGACGAGCTTCGGAGTGTTCTTCACTTTCTGCAACGCCGTGTACGCTTCCTGCACGGTTTCGGTGGAAGCCTTCGTTCCGGCCTTCTTATGCATGTTGTGGTACACGGTGAACGCGCCGATCGCCACCAGAATCACCAGCACCGCCACCACGATGCCGCCGATGATCGTCTGCTGCTTGCGTTCCTTCTCCATCTGCTCGGCGCGCGCCTTCATCGCCGCGGCCTCAGCGGCCCTACGCTCGGCGCGGCTGGTACGCTTCTGCGCATCCTTGCTGTTCTGGGCCATCGATATTCCTTTCGACCTCACGTTGTTATGCTGGGCACCATACTAGCGATGCCTTGCTATCGATTCGCCGGGAATTCCGTATTGCCTTGCGATTGCGTCGGCAGCTCGCTCAAGTGGCGCAGATACGGCTGTTTACGCAGTGCGCCGCCGCCCAATCGCAGTACGATCGCGCCCGGAGCGGCCACGGCCACAAGCCAGCCGATCGCGCAGAACGCAGCCTGCGCCAGCCCGCTTTCGGAAAGCGGACCGCCAAGCAGCGTCGGCATCGGAATCGTCAATCCAAATATCCACGTATCCATCACGGCATACGGAAGCTGCAGCACGACCGTGGTGAGCGACAAACCCAGCGCGGCCACGGCCAACATGATCAGCGTCCGCACGATGGCGACGCCGAAGCCCTTCACGATGTGCCAGGGCAGTCCCGCCAATCGCAGCAGCCAGTCGGAACTTTTCTTCTCGCCGCCACGTTTGCCTTCGCGCTCGAGCTGCGCCTCCGTGTTGAATCCGATGGTGGCCAGCGCACAGGCGAACAGCAACGCGGCTGCCATCGCCGTCCACAGTGAGAACAGTCCGCAGACGGCCACGGGAATCGCCATCAGCGCGCAGGGGAGCATGCCCCGGCCCAACATCGCGCCACGCTTCACATCGGCGGGATTGGGTGCTTCCGCAACGTTCGGCCCATCCATACCGGGTACCGGCGGGAATGACATTGCGGGCGATTGCTGCGCCGCGGCCACCGTGGCCTGCGGTATGACGGACGGTGGCTGCCGCATGGCGATGCGTTGCAACGCGGGTTTGATGGTCGGGTCGACTTGCGTCGGCGCTTCCGCTGGATTCCATGCGTTCTGGGCCGGCAGCATTTGTGTTGACGGCATGGATTGCGGCATTACCTGCGTGCCTGTCGGCATCGCCCGCGTGCTGCCCACGTTGGGAAGTGCGTCGGAAAGCACGCTGGTCTCGGCATCGTCAACAGGTGCGATCACCTGCGTTGCGCTCGCGTCGGATTGGCTGGTCACTTGTTTCCCGATTACTTGAGTTGCGCTCACATCGGGCTGCCCGATCGCCTGCGTTGCTTCGCTGAGCCTTGGCATCGTGCGCGTGCCGATGGCGTTTTCGCCGGTTATATCGTCCTGCAATCGCCACAACGTGCGCGGATT
>OICM01000390.1_pt1 | contig 16605 bp, 10 predicted proteins | sample 1581311 | NCBI WGS metagenome assembly OICM01 (sample SAMEA3882539, study PRJEB24775) | human gut metagenome | biome: human-associated habitat; feature: intestine environment; material: feces | place: Netherlands | collected 2009/2010 | reverse complement strand
ATCATTTTTTATTTGTCCCAGAGTAAGTGCACGGTTTCTGCACTGTTTTTGCACGGTTTCAAGGGATGCAATGGGTACTCTGATTTGCAAAATACGACAAAGGGTGCAGAAATTGCCGGGCAGAAAATCACGATGCTTTGCGCAAAAACGACGTAAACTCAAAACTTCTAAAATCAGAGTGTTCTGCCCGGTGGGCTCTTTTAATCAGAGGGCCAGGGATTCGAGTTCCCTCAGACAATCAGGCCCCGGGTGGTGGCTTTGAACGACAACACGGTTTGCGGAACAAAGTGATAGACCATCTGACAGAGATTTTCAAGCATTGAAAATCATGGTGATAAAGTGGATTTTTGTTACAAATCAATAAAAATGTTGAGGAAAAAATCCTTCTGTGGTAAAATAATTAGAAAGATGCTGCTAAATTGCGGAGGGAGGAGCTGTGCAACATGCACCAGCTCCATAAACGCCTTACAGGTGCAGCCAACAGTTCCATAGAAATCATCATTGCTTGGAGTGAGCTTTTGCAGATGCGTAAGAGACTGTTTGTTAGAAACTGGATCCGAAGGCTTTTAAGGTATCTTTGTATTCCGGTTGGGTTCTTCCTGGTCGTGGTTCCTCTGTATAGCCTGATGATCCGCCAGACGATCCAAGCGCAGTCCTCCAGCACGATGGAAATGCTGGCGATCGGCACCACCCAGTTGGAGCGATGCCTGAGCAACATCCGCAGTACAACGAACAAATTGTTCAGCGAAACGGAGTATACTCTGCTTGCCAGCAGTTATGATAACAGTATTCTGGGAGATTATCAGACACTGACGAGAGCAAGCAAATCGTTACAGGATAAGACCTACGATTCCTCTGTGATCACATACAGCTATATTACATTTGAGCGGAATGGCATCATATTGGATGACCGGAGCACGTATGAAAGCCATAGCAATTTTTACCCGGGAGCACTTGAGTATGAGGATGTGTCTCAGGAGGAATGGGATGCACAGAATCAGATCGACGTAATGACGATAAAGCCCGCCCATGTTGTCAAACTGATGCATTCCAGCTATGGCAATTCGTATGTCACAGTATATCAGCCCTATGTGAACACGGCGGGCCGCCTTTGCGGCGCAATGACGGTGCTGATTAAGGAAAAAGATGTCGTTTCGATGTTTCTTTCGCAGCAGCAATGGCGCGAGGAAGGCCTTTTTTGCCTGATTTCCGATGACGGAACGATCCTGGCGGGAAACAACTATGACGGAACGACACTTTCCCTGACGAGTGATGATACGGGTTGGGAGACCTATCAGGGAAAGCGCTATCTGATGGCAACGCGATATGTGGCATCTCTGAATGCAACGGCGGTCATTGGAATGCCGCCGTCGCTCTACGAAGCGGGTCTGTTGGCAGTACAGCGTGCAATTTGTCTGTATCTGATCGTGGGCGTTCTGGGCTGTGTATTGATTAGCGTCTGCATGACACTGGAGGATATGAACAGCCTGCGTCCGATGCTGGACACGCTGGACGAGTCGGATCTGGCATCACGGAAAGTGCTGAATGAGATCTTTCTCCGTAATGTAAACAGCCAGCATGAACTGGCGCGGGAACTGGAGCATTCACGCAGCGAGCTGGAACACGGCAAAATGGAAATTTTGCTGCGCACAGGATCTGTAAGTCAGGAAACCCTTCAGCAGCTGACGGATGCGGTGCAGCTGAAAGCCTATAACTTCCTGCTGCTGATCCCATCTCTTCAGGAAAACGCCGAGTGCTCACTGAAAGAAGAGCTGCGTACTGTGGTGGTGTCAGAGCAGATACGTCAAATTTACGGGCAGAGATTTTATGTACAGGCAACGGTAGATGACCTGATCCTGGTGATCCTGACGCAGGAAACGGATGAAGCAGAGGAACTGCGGGAAATGTGTTTCCGCACAGAGCAGCTGTATGATGCGCTGCATCTGACAACTCCCCTGATATTGAGCGATCCTTTTGAGAAAATGGAGCAGCTGTCAGATATTTACTGGAAGGCCCGCAATGTGGCGGCCTATGCGGACCCGACACAGAAGATCTGCTATTTGGGGAACAGCAGTGCGCAGCGCGGTACCACGGTCAATGCAACCAATGCAGCGCGGCTTCGAGAGTATCTGCTTTCCGGATGCACGGAAGAAGCGGTTTCGCTTCTGAGTGAGTTGTTCTCGGTGGATAATCTGGACCCGGAAAACTTCAAGCAGGATTTTTACACGGCAGGCGGCATTCTGCTGAACACGGCGGAAAGGGTATGCTGTCCGGATATCGCCTATCTGTGCAGTTATGACTCTAAACTGACTGCCCGCCAGATGCTGAGCCGGTTGCAGGACTGCTGTGTGGAGATCTGCAACCATGTGCAATTCCTGAAACATAGCCACAATGATGCGCTTCAAAAGAATATTCTGGACTGGCTGGCACAGAATTTCCAGAATCCGGAGATCAATGCGGCGATGACGGCAGAGCAGTTCAAGATCTCGAAAAAGTATCTTTCGCAATTCCTGAAGGAGCAAACCGGAAAGAGCTATACAGAGTATGTGGAAGAATTGCGTCTGGATCATGCGATGCAGCTGCTGAGAACGACAGATCTGAATATTACGGATATTGCAGAACAGTGCGGCTTCTCCACGGCGAATACGTTCTATAAGGCATTCCGGCGGAAGTATCAGCTCTCGCCTTCTGCAGTTCGCAAAGGAGATAACTGATTTCAGCGCAAAAAAACGAACGATGTCATCCGATCTGGACGGACATCGTTCGTTTCTTTTTACAGGCGGATTCAGGAATGGATGCTTATGGTCACGGTGCAGGGAGCATCCAATGCAAAGGTCAGCTCAAGCAGCCCATCATGGCGTGTGACCACGGTGCAGGGCACAGAGGCTGTAACAGCTTTGGGACCCGGCTGCAGAACAGCCAGAACAGTGCTGCGGCCCGCTGCGGTAAAATCCAGTGTGGCATTTAAGGCGCTGTTGTCCGGTGCCCAATCCGTATGCCGGACAAAGGCATCAAAACCGGTCGTGAGGGTGCCGGGGCGGTAGTAAGCGGAAAACAACTGTACAATGGGAGAAGAAAGCCCGCTGAATTGGTGCCAGCCGGCACCACGGCGGCTCTCGATCATAAAGTGTTCAAAACAACAGTAGCTTTCGGTACACTCGTTCTGCCACAGGGTAAGAACGGTGTCGGCAATGCGGTAAGCAAAATCGGCAAGGCCCGCATCCAGTGCAGATTTGAAGAACATCCACTGATAAGGCATCCATACAGCGCCGTTCCAGTAGCCGTCACGCCGATAGTACGGCGCACTCTGATCTACAGTGGAAAGGCCGCAGGCACACCACAGGTGTTCTGGGCTTTGCAGTTTCTGCCACAGAAGCTCCTTCTGCGGTTCTGTACAGGCACCTGCAAACAGCGGCGAAGCGCCATCCAGGCCCATATCGTAGTTCAGACCCTGCTCGGTGCGCAGAATATCCGCAGCATCACCGGAAGGATCGTGCAGGAGGTACCCGAAGTAACCGCTTTCCTCGTCCCATGCAGTCTGCAGGGAGCGCCCTAAGCGAAGCGCATCGGCATCAAATGCATCTGCGTCGGCTGTCTCACTCAACAGGCGGGCGGTGTAAGCCAGGATCTTTGCGCAGCGTATCGCATGGGCAGTTGTGACCACGGGCGCGCAGTTGGCCTGCAAACGGCGGCGCTGGACCTCCTGCTGTGGGGGATAATCGTCCCATCCACCGGAATTATAGAAATAATCCCAGGGGCGCAGCAAGCCGCTGTGCAGGTTGGCGGTCGTGGAGCCGCCTTCCTGCCCGGTGAAGAAGCGATAGTACAGCTTTAGGCGTGGATAGCAGTAGGCGGCAAGTTTTCTGCTGCCGGTGCGATTCAACAGCTCGGCGTACAGATAAAACTGCGTTGGCACCATGGAGCCATGGTGTAAAAAAGCAGCATCCACAGAATCCGGGGGCATCAGGTAGGTGTTCAGGCAGTCAAAGGCGTTGCGCAGGCTGGTCTGAGCCAGACCCATTCCAATGAATCCGGAATCCCATGTGTAGACACAGTCCCACCAGCGTCCGGGAGTGTAGTGGCGGATATACTGTCCCCGCGTGTACACCGGATACACAACGTTGGTGCAGAGAACAGCATTCATCAACTGTTGGCCCAAGGCAAGCGATTCGGCAGCCGGCAAAGCGGGCGGTGCTGCAAGGGAGGCAGAAGCCTGCTGCCATACATGCTCCCAATCACTGCGCTGAGTCAGCAGCTCATGGCAGCGCAGCGCGGCGGCAGAAGCATCCGGAGCAGCACAGACCGCTCCATAGATCACTTTTGTCTGTCCTGCCTCCAAGGGGATCGGCCCCATAAAGAGATTGACGTAATGCCCTTTTCCGTTGCCGCGCAGCGTGGCATTTACATGGTCGTGTACGGTGTCACGCAGAAAGATATCCAGTTCGTCGTTTTCGATCGTGCGAATATGGGTGGTGATATCATCCCACAGGATCCCGTAGCACTCCTGAATGTGGGGATACTGCAGGGTCAGATAGTTCTCATCTGCGGCGGGCTCGGCCTGAGGCCGGGAGCCATCTCCGCGCAGGGTAACGGTAAAGTTACCAGCGTCCGCTTGCTCGCACAGAGCGAGACAATCCAGCTTCGCCCCTCCAACACCGGCAGCAGTCAGGGTCAGAGTGAATTTTCCGGCGGGAATGGAAGCATTCAGCGGCAGGATGGCAATAGAAGGCTTCTGACAGGGCGGCAGCCGCAGCGTGTCCTGACCATTGACATCGTACTCGGAACTTTCATCTGCCGGATTCCAATACCGTACACAGAGACAGGGGGTATGCAGGGGCGCGGTAAGGGAAAGCGTAAAGGTAACGGTGTCCCCTTTTCCACTGGGCATGACCTGCCCAAAAGGTCCTTTGCCTTCGGAACAGCCGAACCCCATGCCAATGCCGTATCCCTGACCAAAGCCGGGAACGGCTTCTTCGCCCCGGCGCAGACCATCCCAGGTCAGACATTCGTTGGGACGGTGGATGGAAAAATCCAGGGTGTCATAATCCTTTGCCCAGACAAAGGCGGCGTTTTCCGGCAGGGATACCTCACAGCCCGGCAGGGAGAAACCGCGGTAGGACGGAACGGGATCCCAGGCGGATGCCATGTAATGGAGCACCAGATTCTGCGGAGCATCTGTATTGTTGTGGAGTTCAGCACGGATCAACCGGGCATCCTCCCCCAAGGGGGCAAAAGAGATGTCTGCATACAGCTGATCCTTCCACAGGAGCTCGTGGCGGAACGTGTAGCAGCTCAGATCCGGAGCCGCAGCCCAGGGGTGAAAGCCGCTTTCAAACCGTACATTGGGCACATCGACCCGGCGGCGGTACATTCCCGGAAAAACGGACAGGTCAAACCGAACGCCGTCGTTGGCCGCAGGAACATGGGAAATGCCGCTGTAACGTTTGGTGTAGGGGCCCCACACAGGCAAGGAAAGATCATGTGATTGCATGGTGTGGTATCCTCCCATCAGCCCTTGACTGCGCCAATGGTAACACCGGCAACAAAGTACTTCTGCAGGAACGGATACAGGCACATGATCGGCAGGGTGGAAACCACCATGGTGGCATATTTCAGACCATCGCCGATGACCTCGACATCACCGGTGGAACCGGCCATGTTGCCGATGTCGCTTTGGATCAGAACCTCGCGCAGGATCATCTGCAAAGGGTACAGAGAACGATCCCGAATGTACAGCAATGCCGGGAACCAGCTGTTCCACTGGGCAACGCCGTAGAATAGCGCCATAACGGCGAACACTGCACCGGAAAGCGGAAGAACAATGCGGAAGAAGGTCGTGATATCGTTACAGCCGTCTAATGCTGCGGCCTCGATCAGCTCATTCGGGATGGTGTTTTCAAAGAAGGTGCGCATGATGATCATGTTATAGGTACTGATGGCGGAAGGCAGCACCAGCGCCCAGATCTTATTCAGCATGCCCAGCTTCTGAATGATCAGGTAAGTGGGGATCATGCCGCCGTTGAAAAACATGGTAAAGATGAAAAGGCTGATAAAGACATTGCGCCCGAACAGATCCTTGCGAGACAGGGGGTAGGCGGCGCAGGCGGTAAGGGTCACGCTGATCAGGGTGCCCAGCACGGTATACAGGATCGTGTTCAGATAACCCTTCCAGATGCTGGCATCCTTCAGAACCTTCTCATACATGGAGGTCGTAAAGCCTTTGGGCCAGAAGGAAACATTGCCTGTCAGCAGCTGCATGGGATCACTGAATGAGCCGCTGATGATGTGCAGAAGCGGCAAAATGATGGTTGCGCTGATCAGGATCAGCAGCAGATACACAACAATGGTATAGATTCGTTCCCCGATGCTTTCCTTCACTTTCGTGGGGTGATTCATCGCATCAATATTTTTTTTCATCACCACAGGCTCACCTCACTGATCTTTTTGCTGAACTTGTTGAACAGCATGATAATGGTAAAATTGATCACAGAATTGAACAGGCCCACAGCCGCGGAGAAGCTGTAATCGCCGCTCTCAAAGGCACGGCGGTAAACGTAAGTGGAGATCACATCGGCAGTCTCATAGGTTGCAGGGTTGTACATCAGCATGATCTTTTCATAGCCGACCGAGAAAATAGAGCCCATGCGGAGGATCAGCATGATGATGATCGTGGGCAGCAGGCCGGGCAGCGTGATGTGGATCAGCTTGTCCCATTTGGAAGCACCGTCAACGGTGGCGGCCTCGTAGAGAGAGGGGTCAATGCCGGTCAGTGCCGCCATGTACACAATGGAACCGTAGCCGGCGCTTTGCCAGATGTCAGAAAGAACATAGATCGTCTTGAAGTACTTGGGCTCGGCCATAAAGTGGATCGGCGTACCGCCAAAGGCGGTGATCAGCTGGTTGATCAGGCCGCTGGAAGGAGAAAGCAAGGCGCTCAGAATACTGACAACGACCACAGCGGAGATGAAGTGGGGCAGATACACCACGGTCTGTACGCTGCGTTTGAAGAATTTACCGCGGACTTCGTTGATCAGCAGAGCCAGAATGATGGGAATGGGAAAGCCCACAATAATTGAATACAGGCTGATGCCAAGTGTGTTTTTGATCAGACGGCCAAAATACTCGGATTTAAAGAACTGGGTGAAATATTTGAAGCCGACCCACTTGCTGCCCGTGATGCCCAGTACGGGAGAGAAATCACGGAAGGCGATCTGCGCGCCGTACATGGGCGCGTACATGAACACGATATACCAGATCAGGGCGGGCAGCAGCATCAAAAGCAGATAGCGGCTGCGCCAGAACTTTTTGCAGGCATGATCAAGGCGGTTCGCTGTTGGCAGTGTGATCGGTTTTGCTGCGGTGGCAGTTTTCATGGTGGTATTCTCCTGTTTTCGTTCTGAAGAACCCAGGAAAAAATAGGCCGGGAACAGGGTGTTCCTGCCCCGGCCGTTATTTTACTGGATCAAAAAATAGGTGCCTGCTGAGGCATCAGCCATTCAGCGTCTTCTGGTAGATATCGACGACTTCTGCAATGCCCATGCCATTGACCTTTTCAACGTAGGTGTCCCAGTTGGACAGCGGTTCACGGCCGGAAACAAACTTGATGATCATCTCGTCAACGTAAGTATCCACGTCGGCCATTACTGCGCGACGGACGGCATCGTCCTCAGAGGAGAAGGAGGTGGAGCCGGGAATGACGTACTTCTTGGATTCTTCCAGGAAGGGAATGATGCAGTCCTGCTTTGCACGGTTGACAGACTCATCATCCAGCTGCGTGACCTCATCCTGGCTCAGAATGAACGGGCCGGAGCTCTGTGCAAAGGTGAAGGTGCCGATGGCATTCTTGGGAGACAGGCCGTCAGGGTTCTTCATCACATAATCGGTGAAGATCGGCTTGCCGTTCTCCATGGTGTAGTGAGTGCCCTCAATACCCATGTTGATCAGCAGGGTGCCCTCTTCGCTGTACATGTAATCCAGCAGAGCGACCACGCGGTCAACGTTCTTGCAGCTTGCGGTGATGGTAGCCGCTGCGACTGCACGGGGCTCCTGATCAATATAGGAGTGGATCTGTGCATCGCCCTTGGGGGGCACGGTTGCTTCCACATGGAAGCCGGGGAAGGAAGCAGGCATGGTGGCATTCTGTGCAGCCAGCATACCGCCCAGCGGGCCGTAGAAGGAAGCCACCGCGTTCTGGGCCAGCTTCGGCACGAAGGAAGCGTAGTCCATGGTGATGATCTCGGGATCAATATAGCCCTTCTCATACATATCGTGCATCCAGGTCACAGCCTTTTTATACTTGGGGTCAATGGGGCCGTAGTGGACCTTGCCGCCATCGTCCGGATCGGTATAAAAATCATCCAGGCAGCCGAATGCGGTGCAGAAATTCCGCAGGCCATCCATGTTGTAGGAGCTGAAGGGGATCTCATCGTTGGTGCCGTTGCCGTTCAGGTCGGTGGTCTTGACCAGATGCCAGTAGTTCTCCCAGTCCTCCAGGGTCACAGGGCTTTCGATGCCCAGCTTTTCCAGCCAGTCGGTGCGGACGATGTAGGGCATATTGCCGGAGACCTTCTCATCCAGCATGGGCATATAATAAATATTGCCGTCGCTGTAAGTCAGTGCTTTTTCGACACCGTCCCGCTTGTCGATCTCCTTCTTCAGGTTGGGCATGTTGTTCTCGATGTAGTCGTTCAGGGACAGGATCACGCCGGACTCGCCGTACTTCAGAACTTCGGTGGTGGGCATATCCATAATGATATCCGGCAGCTGAGCATCCATCATCACAAGGTTCAGGCGCTCGTTGTAGTTGTCCTGCGGGGGATTATCAAATTCAAAATCCATATTGAATTTTTCGCCCAGGACCTTCCAGACATCCATCTGCTCGGCAGCAACCTCATTCGCGGCCTTGGATTTCAGGATGCGAACAGTGATACGCTCGTTGGAAGCAGCTGCTCCGGAACCGGCAGCAGAAGAAGCAGTCGTAGAGGAAGAGTTGCCACAGCCCTCCAGGACACCCAATGCCAGGGAAGCGACCATAGCGCTGCATACGGCGCGTCTGCTGATTTTTCTTTCTTTCATAAAATCTTTTCCTCCTTGATTTATGGAATGAGACGGGGAAGATCCCCGTGCTTCCATAACCTCCGTTCAGCTCGTACGCTGCCGACCAGTGGTTTTTCCTTACTCAGAAGCATATCATGTTCTTTTTGGAATTGCAACATTTTTTGATACAAAACGAACAAAAGATTTTCTCATTTTTGGGTGTGATTGTTGCACAATATCCACAAAGTTGCGATTGTTCTTCCTTTTGTCATGGTGCGGGACGAAATGTCATGCTCCTTCACCTTGACGATTTCGGCACAAAAAGATATGCTGGAAACAAAATTGGAATCGGAGATCCGTTCAAAAGAAAGGAAGAGAGATACTATGAGTAAGCAAATCACGGCCATCATCGTGGGCGCGGGCCATCGGGCGATCCTGTACAGCCTGTATGCGCTGGAACACCCGGATGAGCTGAAGATCGTGGGTGTAGCAGATCCGGATCCGATCCGGCGGAAAAAGGTTGCGGAGATGCATGGCTTCGGGGAGGAGATGTGCTTCAGGAGTGCTGAGGAGCTGGCAGCAAGGCCCAAACTGGCAGACGCGGTGATCAATGGAACCATGGACCGCCAGCATGTGCCCACTGCGGTTCCGCTCCTGCGTGCAGGATATGATATGCTGCTGGAAAAACCCTTCGCGATCAGCGAGGAGGAAGTAAACTATTTATATAAGGTTGTAAAAGAGACCGGGCGGAAGGTGATGATCTGCCACGTTCTGCGGTATGCGCCCTTCTATGTCGCAATCAAGCAGAGACTGCTGAGCGGGGAGATCGGTGACATTATCAATATTCAGGCCACGGAGCATGTTAGCTACCATCATCTGGCCGTCTCCTTTGTGCGCGGCAAATGGGGCAACGAGGAAAAATGCGGGGCACCGATGCTGCTGGCAAAGTGCTGCCATGACATGGATCTCATTATGTGGCTGAAGAGCGGCGTTTCGCCCAAACAGATCGCTAGCTTTGGAAGTGACTTCCAGTTTGATCCTGCCAAAAAGCCCGCAGGGGCGGGCAAGCGCTGCCTGGTGGATTGTCAGTGCGAGGAGACTTGTCTGTACTCTGCCAAAAAGCATTATCTGGATCACCCGGATCGGTGGGCGTTCTATGTATGGGACTGCCTGGAGAATATTGAGAATCCGACGCTGGAGGACAAGCGTAAGTCGCTGATGACAGACAATATCCATGGACGCTGTGTGTGGGATTGTGAACATACGGTGGTGGATCATCAATCGGTGCTGATGAATTTTGCGGATGGTGCAACTGCGACCCTGAACATGATCGGCGGCACAGCGAAGCCGGAGCGCAATATCCACATCATTGGTACGAAGGGTGAGATCAAGGGCGTGTTTGATGATTCTGTTTTCACTGTGCGCACCATAGATACCGCCAGCGAGAAGGGCTGGAACGAGGAAGTGGTAGACCTGAAGATCGGTGGAGATAAGAGCGGCATGACAGGCTCTCATGGCGGCGGCGACCTGCGGCTGGTGGAAGACTTTGTTCATGTGCTTCAGGGGGAGGAGCCTTCCATCTCCTGCACGACGATCAAAGATTCGATCAATGGGCATCTGGGCGTTTTCTGCGCAGAGCGTGCTCGCAAGGAGAGCGCCGTCATAACGATGCCGGACATCAGATAATGCAGTGCTGACATAAAAAACGTCCCCGTGCAGTTTTGATATCCTGCACGGGGACGTTTTGCGATCTTTTTATTTCCTCATTTCCGCATTCACCCATTCCCGCACGCGGTCAGGCCGGTTGGTGACAATGCAGTCAGGGCCAAGGGGCAGCAGGGAACGGACTGCGTCCTGGGTGTCCACGGTCCAGAACGCGGCCTGGATGCCCATGGCGTGGAGCTGGTTCACAAGCTCGGGGTTGGAGTAGGCGGTGTGGTACTCGCAGCTGACGATGTCCACAGGGAAATCCAGCGTTTTGATGTAGGCAGCCACATCCGCCTGCTCCTCCAGATGGCCGATGACCTGCTCCACGGTCTCGCCGGGGAAGTTGGCACGGAGCATATCGACCTTGTCGGCCACAGTGCGGTAGATGAGATTATTCCGCAGGTCGATGCAGTTTTCCTCGCTGAAGGGCTCGTCCATGCTGTTTACAAGACCCAGATCCTTCCACACCACCGGCGGAGGCAGCACCATGCTGAGGAAAGCGCCGTAGGTCAGCGCGCCCACCTTCAGCTCGGGCATCAGCTGCTTTGCCTGCCGCAGCTGGGAGTGGTGGAAGGAGATGAGGGTGAGCCGGTCGGTAAGCCCGGCGGCGCGGACTGCATCCAACACCCGGGGCACAAAGTCGGGGTCGTCCTCCAGTGGGCTTTTCAGTTCCAGCTGCACCTGGGTGCCCTCCATGCCGGCGCAGAGCTCCAGCGCTTCCTGCAGCGTGGCGATCCTCTCGTTGGCGTAGATGGCATCTTTCCAGCTGCCGAAATCCAGAGCCTTCAGCTCGCCCATGGTCAGGTCGTAGATCTGGCCGGAGATGTCGGTGTGCATGTCCACCATATAGTCGTGGTGGATGACCAGCTCGTTGTCGTAGGTCTTCTGTACATCCATTTCCACGCCGTCCGCGCCGATCTCCATCGCCTTGCGGAAGGCGACCAGCGTGTTCTCAGGGGCCAGATAGGATGCACCGCGGTGCGCAATGATTTGGGGTGTCGTCATCTTGTGCTATGATTCCTTTCCTCACAGTTGGCTCAGGCCAGATCTTCGCCGTCGGAGGCGATGACCTTTTTATACCAGTAGAAGCTGTCCTTCCGGCTGCGTGCCAGCGTGCCTTTGCCTTCATTGTCCTTGTCCACATAGATGAAGCCGTACCGCTTCTTCATCTCGCCGGTGGAAGCACTGACCAGGTCGATGGGGCCCCAGGTGGTGTAGCCCAGCAGGGGCAGGCCGTCCTCGTTGATGGCCTTTTCCATCTGCTCAATGTGGGCCCGCAGGTAGTCGATGCGGTAGGTGTCGTGGATGGAACCATCTGCTTCCACCTTGTCCACCGCACCCAGACCGTTCTCCACGATGAAGAGCGGTTTCTGGTAGCGGTCATACAGGCTGTTCATGGTGATGCGCAGGCCCACCGGGTCGATGGCCCAGCCCCAATCGCTGGCCTTGAGGTAGGGGTTCTTGACGGCATCCATGATGGCATTGCCGTTGGCCTTGTTCATCAGTTCGGGGTCCACAGTGGTGCAGCGGCTGGAATAGTAGCTGAAGGAGATGAAGTCCACAGTACCCTCTTTCAGCAGCTGCTCGTCGCCCGGCTCCATTTGCAGGGTGATGCCTGCACGCTCCATCCGCTTTTTGGCCCAGACAGGGTATTCGCCGCGGGACTGGACATCAATGAAGAAGTAGTTGTCGCGGTCAGCCTCGGCAGCGGCCTGCACATCGGCAGGGGCGCAGGTGCGGGGGTAGAACTGACCGGCGGCCAGCATACAGCCCACCATGGCATCGGGCATGATGGCATGGGCCAGCTTGACGGCCTTTGCGCTGGCCACCAGCTCGTGGTGAGCGGCCTGATACTTGACCTGCTGCACGTTCTCGCCGGGCGCAAAGAGCAGACCGGCTCCCATAAAGGGCATGTGGAGCAGCATGTTGATCTCGTTGAAGGTCAGCCAGTACTTGACCTTGCCCCGGAAGCGCTGGAACAGCACCTCACAGTAGTGAGCGTAGGCATCCACCATCCGGCGGTCTTTCCAGCCGCCATATTTTTTGATCAGGGCAATGGGGGTATCAAAGTGGCACAGGGTCACCAGCGGCTCAATGCCGTACTTGTGGCACTCATCAAAGAGTTCCTCATAGAAGCGCAGGCCCTCTTCGTTGGGCTGCGCGTCATCGCCGTTGGGCAGGATGCGGGTCCAGGCAATGGACAGGCGGTAGCAGCGGAAGCCCATCTCGGCAAAGAGCTTGATGTCCTCCTTGAAGTGGTGGTACATGTCAATGGCTTCGTGGGAGGGGTAGAAGTGCTCGGCATCGCAGTCCAGCATCTTCAGCTGGCCCAGCGCCACGGGGAAGCGGTCGGGGCCAAAAGGCACCACGTCCACACTGGACAGGCCGCGCCCACCCTCGTTGTAAGCGCCCTCGCACTGGTTGGCGGCAGTGGCACCGCCCCACAAAAAGTCTTTCGGGAATTTGCCCATAGGTCTTACCTCCTGATGCAGTTGAATTCTGATACTTCAATGATACCATGTTCTGAGCCGCTGTCAACCGGGAAAGTACGACTTTAGCCGTCAATTCGACGAAAAATGTTGCTGATTTTTGACACTTTTCACGAAGAAATCGAAAATTGCGGGCGATTTTCCTTGGAATCTGTTTCTTCCAAACGGACAGTAAGTGTGATAGACTGAATAGGTAAACGGAAAACGGCTCACCCTGCCCTTCGTTGCTTTGCAATGCTGGAGCGGGCGAGGACGTTGATGAAAGAGCTATCAGGAAAAATGGAGTGTTTGCTATGACTGAATTCAAGCCCATCAAGGAAGGCAAAGTCCGCGAGATCTATGACAATGGCGACAGCCTCATTATGGTTGCCACCGATCGTATCTCTGCATTTGATGTGATCCTGAAAAATAAAGTGACCAACAAGGGCAAGGTGCTGACCCAGATGAGCAGATTCTGGTTCGACTACACCAGGGATGTTCTGCCCAACCACATGCTGAGCGTGGATACCGCCGATATGCCCGAGTTCTTCCGCACGCCTGCCTTTGAGGGCCGGAGCATGAAGTGCCGCAAGCTGACCATGCTGCCCATCGAGTGCATCGTGCGCGGCTACATCACCGGCAGCGGCTGGGCCAGCTACCAGAAGACCGGCAAGGTGTGCGGCATCCAGCTGCCCGAGGGCCTGAAGGAATCCGACAAGCTGCCCGAGCCCATCTACACTCCCTCCACCAAGGCCGAGATCGGCGACCACGATGAGAACATCAGCTACGAAAAGAGCATTGAGGTGCTGGAAAAGCAGTTCCCCGGCCACGGCGAGGACTACGCCACCAAGCTGCGGGACTACACCATTGCCCTGTACAAGAAGTGCGCCGCGTATGCCCTGAGCCGCGGCATCATCATTGCCGACACCAAGTTTGAGTTTGGTCTGGATGAGAACGGCAACGTGGTGCTGGGCGATGAGATGCTCACCCCGGATTCCAGCCGCTTCTGGCCGCTGGAGGGCTATGAGGCCGGCCACGGTCAGCCCTCTTTCGATAAGCAGTTCGTCCGCAACTGGCTCAAGGCCAACCCCGACAGCAACTACGATCTGCCTCAGGATGTCATCGACAAGACCATTGCCAAGTACGAGGAAGCTTATGAGCTCCTGACCGGCAAGAAGCTGTAAACACTCTGATCTTCTTTCTCCCCTCTGCTGTATGACGGCAGGGGGGATTTTTATATCAGCAGACCTGCCCGGAGGGACGGCGGGGTGTTCCACAAAAAAATCCCCCCGCCCATGAACAGATGGGGCGAGGGGAAAGCTAAGGGTTGGCAGTGTTACAGGATGCGCACCCGGATAACGGCAGGGATGGCGGCCAGCTTCTCAGCCAGCCTGCCGTCCACGGCACCGGTCGCGTCCAGCATGGTGTAAGCCATGTTCTTTTTGCTCTTGTTCACCATGTTTTCAATGTTCAGGCCCGCTTCGGTGGTCAGGGCGGTGATCTGGCTGATCATGCCGGGCTCGTTCTTGTGGATGATGCAGATGCGCTTGCCGCCTGCACGGGGCTGATGCACCTCGGGCATGTTCACCGAGTGGGTGATATTGCCGTTCTTGAGGTAATCGCTGATCTCCTGCGCGGCCATTGCGGCACAGTTGTCCTCGGCCTCCGGCGTGGAAGCACCCAAATGCGGGGTGCAGACGATGCCGGGCTTGCCCAGAATGGCCTCAGTGGGGAAGTCGGTCATGTAGCCGGAGACCTTGCCCGTCTCCATGGCCTCCAGCAGGGCTGCGGTGTTCACCAGCTCACCGCGGGCATAGTTCAGGATCTTCACGCCGTCCTTGCACAGGGCAAGGGTCTGGACGTTGATGGTGTCCTTGGTGGTGGGCAGGTAGGGCACATGGATGGTGATGTAGTCGCACAGGGGCAGCATGTCGTTCAGGTTCACGCAGTGGTGTACCTGGCTGGAAAGGTTCCAGGCGGCATCAATGGAGATGTAGGGATCGTAGCCGTAGACCTCCATGCCCAGCTCAATGGCGCAGTTGGCCACCCGGGAACCGATGGCACCCAGACCGATGACACCCAGCGTCTTGCCCTTGATCTCGTTGCCCACAAACTTTTTCTTGCCCTTTTCCACGGTCTTGGCCATGGCGGGGTCGCCGGTTAGGCCCTGGCACCACTGGGCGGCGGCGGCCACATTGCGGCTGCCTGCGATCAGCATCCCAATGACCAGCTCGGCCACGGCGTTGGCGTTGGCACCGGGGGTGTTGAACACCACGATGCCCTGCTCCGAGCAGCGATCCAGCGGGATGTTGTTCACACCGGCACCGGCACGGGCAATGGCCAGCAGGTTGTCGTTGAAGGTGGTGTTCAGCAGGTCGGCGCTGCGTACCAGAATGCCATCGGGGACATCGGTGTCCACCGAAACATCAAACAGGTTCTTGTTCAGCTTTGCCAGGCCCACCGGGCTGATGGCGTTCAGGGTCTTGATCGTAAACATACTTTCCTATCTCCTATACACAAATCAGGCATTTGCCTTGCGGAATTTCTCCATGAAGTCCACCAGCTTCTCTACGCCTTCGGTGGGCATTGCATTATAAATGGAAGCGCGCATACCGCCCACCAGACGGTGGCCCTTCAGGTTGACAAAACCGGCTTCGGCGGCTTCGGCGCAGAACTTCTTGTCCATGTCAGGGTCGGGGCTGGTAAAGGTGACATTCATCGTGCTGCGGTAGCGGTGCTCCACAGGGTTGTGGAAGAACTCCTGACCGTCCAGATAATCATACAGGATCCTGGCCTTGGCTTCGTTGATCTTCTGCATGTTCTCCAGACCGCCGATGTCATTTTCCAGATACTTGAGCACCAGACCGGTCATGTAGATGCACCAGCAGGGGGGCGTGTTGTACATGCTGTCTTTAGCCAGCAGGGTGGTGTAGTTCATCATGGTGGGCACGGTGTCGGCGGCGTGGCCCAGCAGGTCGTCCCGGACAATGGCAATGGCCATGCCGGCGGGGGCTACGTTCTTCTGCACGCCAAAGTAGATGCAGCCGTACTTGTTCACGTCCACGGGTTTGGAGAGGATCATCGAGCTCATGTCCGCCACCAGCGGCACACTCTCCACCTGAGGTACCTCAACGTACTGGGTGCCGAAGATGGTATTGTTCTGGCAGATGTGGATGTAGCTTGCGTCCTTGTCGTAGTCGATGGCGTTGACATCGGGGATGTAGGTGAAGTTCTTGTCCTTGCTGGAAGCAACGATCTTCACCTCGCCGAACTTGGCGGCCTCCTTGGCAGCCAGGTTCGAGAAATTGCCGGTGACCAGATAATCGGCTTTGCCGGTGGTCATAAAGTTCAGAGGCACCATGGCAAACTGCTGGGTGGCACCGCCCTGGAAGAA
>OICM01000386.1_pt1 | contig 16730 bp, 7 predicted proteins | sample 1581311 | NCBI WGS metagenome assembly OICM01 (sample SAMEA3882539, study PRJEB24775) | human gut metagenome | biome: human-associated habitat; feature: intestine environment; material: feces | place: Netherlands | collected 2009/2010 | reverse complement strand
TGCCTCCGCAAACCAAAGTGTCCACACCGTGCTGCATCAGGAAGCCTGCCAGTGCGCCGTGACCGCTGCCGTTGGTGTCAACAATTTCCGCATGGACGATTTTGCCGTCCGCAACTTCATAAAGCTTGAACTGCTCGGTGTGACCGAAATGCTGAAAGATTTGACCGTTTTCATAGGTAACTGCAATTTTCATAATGGAATCTCCTTTGCAAGTTTTGCCTGATTTTTCCATGTTGGCTCTCTGCATCCGGCAGCAACGGCCGCAGTGAGCTGCCTCCTGTCCTCCGCAGATGCGGTAGTTTCCACCGGTGATGTGCAGCGGTTTCCCGTGGACAAGACACGCTGCGATCTTGCTCCGTGCGCCTTCGTAAATCTCCTGCACGGTAGAGCGGGAAATGTCCATTTGAGTGGCACGCTGCTCGTGGGTTCGCTGCTCCAAGTCAACCAGCCGAATGAGCTCGTATTCGTCCAGCGTCAGCAGGATCGGCTCGGTATTCTCGCACCCGTTGGGACAGAATGTATCGACCTGTGGTACGCCACAAATTCGACGGCACCGTGGCGGTCTTGGCATGGGAGCTTTCCTCCCTTTGTATTCGGTATATTCCGATAATAGCACTTTGAGCAGAAAAAAGCAATTTTTTCAAAAGCTGCTACATTTTCCTTCCTCATATGTGTGCCGGCTGATATTCGGTGTCAAAGACTACGTGTGAGGCATTGTCTCCCTCAATTCATCCTGCCTCCGTCATCTCTGCGTCACTTGCTGGTTAGCAATAACCAAAGCGCAATTCTTTTGGAATGGTGCAAAAAAGCGGTGGAGAACAAGCTCCACCGCCCAAAATGCTTAGACCTTGAATTCTGAAATTGCTCTCCAGAACTCAATCAGCAAGACCTGATAGAGATCTTCATCCACGCGACCGTTCACGCGGCTGCATTTGTTCAGGAGCGATTCATGCCGAACAAACAACTTTTCCACAGCGTCCTCATCACCGCGCTTTGCGCGCAGAAGCAAATCCTTGAAACCTTCCATAGTATTATTCCTCCATCGCATTGCGAATCTTGTCGCGGGCATTCTTGTGATGCGTGCTTACGGTACTATCATCTACCTTCAACTTGGCTGCGGTCTCCCGCACGGAAAGATGATCTACATATAAGGAAATCATAACCTCGCACTCTTTCGGCGTCAGCTTGTGCAGGTACTTTTTGATTCCTTCCCACATCAGCTTGGACTCGACGCTTTCCTCAATCGGGTTCATCAGGCGTCTATACACTGTGTCTACCTCGTCACGGCATTCCTCAATGGAAATCTCATGCTTTGCCTTAACCATCAGTGCACGAATGTAAGAAGCGCGCCGGGCATACAACACCTTGGTCATGAACTTTGTAAAGCGTGCAGCCAGTTGCGCGTCCTCACCACTAAACCATAGCTTATTTTTCTTTGCCATCGTAAACCTCCTGAATTTTGGGTTTCATTGAATAGACCTCAAAATTTGGAGGCGCGCGGGTCGGGTAAGAATTACGGCTGCGCATCTTAACATTAAGCGAACGCAAAAAAGGCCCGACAGCCGTTGTGGCTGTCGGGCCAAAAACAATCTGTAATTGTCTTTATAACCGATTACTTATCGTTTCTTTTCTTGCAGACAAATACAACTGCAAGTCCGAGCAGGGATGCCACCAGAAGCACGACATACAGCGTGGGATTGGAGGTATCGCCCGTTTGCGGCATTGCCGTTATGGTGGACGGCTTTGAAGTGCTTGCCGGGGTGGGGGCCGGTGTGGGAGCAGCTACTTCGTTCTTCTTGGTTTCATTGTCGTTCGAACTGCTGTTGCTGCCCGGATTGCTTCCGCTGCTCGGCACGGCGGTGTCCTTATAGGCAATCGCGTAGTCGGAGAAGCGGTCGCTCTTAAAGGTCAGCGTCTTGCTGGCTGCGTCAAACGCGGTATCCAGCACATCCATCGTACCTTTATGGGTTCGCACAATGCAGTAGGTGCGGTTGACCGCGCTGTTCGTATTGATGAGCGCGTCCGGCACCACAACGGAAATCGTCAATGCATCCTTGGTCGTGTGCAGGGGAACACCGGCCTGTTGGCTGCCGTTTACCGTCATGTACTTGAACAGACTGATGTCGAGATACTGCCCGATGGTACAGCCCTTGGCGGCCTGTGCCATCGCCGTTTTGATTTCAGCGGAAACATTGGCCTCTTTCACGGTCAGCGCAATGTCCACGCTTGCGCCGTCGGCGATCTGTGCCAGCTCGTCGGCGGTAATGTCGCCGCTGTCCACCAGCATGGCAAGCAATTCGGCTTTGTCGGTCAGCAGGGTGGCGGGCGGCACAGTGCCCTCAGACTTGACAACCACTTTCACCTCGCCGCTGCCGATCACAATCTCCTCGCCGGGGGCATCCTCCGCCTTGGCGGGGATAATCACGTAGGTCTGTTCAACAGTGCCGGTATAGTTGCCCTTGGCGGTGATGGTCAGTGTGTGGCTGCCGGGGTCGGTGGCGGTGTTGCCCGCCACGGTGTAGGAATCTGCGGGGAGTTCTTTGTCGTTCAGCAGGACTTTCTCGACCGTTTGGGTCTGTTCCGCGCCGTTGGCGGCAAGACCCTTGCCCAGCACAACTGTTGCGCTCTGGATGGACTTCGGCTTGATGGTAAACGTACCCTTGACAAACGTGACATCGTAGTTCGGGTTTGCGCCTGCATCAGCGGTGCCGGTGATGTCATACTCGCCGGCATTCTCACCCTCAGCACGCGCCAGCGTGATACCTTTCAGCGTTTCACCACTCAGTACACCACTGACTATGTAAGTCAGTTTGGGGTCTTTTTCCTGATATACCTTGGACTTGTTGTCCGGGGTGACGGTGGCGCCGCGCTTGGCAACAGTGAATGTGGCGGTAGCGGTGTTGGCAACCAATGTGTAGTTGGCGTTTGTAGTGGACGCTTTGATGGTGTAAGTGCCGGCCTTGGTAGGCGGCGTGGTGCCGGTGTACTTGGTGCCATCGCTGGCTGTGCCGGTGTAGGTCAGCGTGATTTCCGGGTTATCCTCGCCCACAACATCGTTTGCCGTAGCGGTGGCAGGGGTAATGGTCTCGCCGTAACTACCGCCGTTGGGCGTGATGCTCACAGTAACCGCCTTGGGGTCGACCGTAACGGTTGCAGTGCCGGTCGCAGTTGCATATTCTTCGTAGCCCTTGGCAGGGGTGAACGTCCACGAAGCCGGATAGTCGCCCGCAGCTGGCTTGAACGTGCCATTCGTCCATGTGAATGTACCGTCAATCGCCTTGCCGCCAGCTTTCATCTTACCTGCGATTTTACTGTCATTCAGCGCTTGACCATAGGTAATATCGCTTGCGCTGATGGTGCCGTCCGGCACAGGAACATCCTTGTTTTTGGTTTTCACCCCGATGGTTAAGTAAAAATCTCGATAGTTATCCGAGGTGACGCGGACATCAATCGTGCCGACAGAACTTACCTTATTGTAATCCACTGCCGGAACGGTCAGCTTCAGCTTATACTGACCATTTTCCTCCATAACCTTGACCTGAACGGTGTCCTTGTAGCCGTCCGTCAGGTAGGTACCCCTCAACGAATAGCTGACGTTTCCATACTCACAGGGAGAACTCAGCTTAGGCAAGTAGTCGTTGGACAGTACCATTTCATAGGTTTTTGCCAGATCGTTGATGACTGTCACCGCAGGGCGGAGACCGGAACCGGGCGCAGCGGCCTTGGTGATGCTGCCAGTAGTGGTGAAGCTGCTCTGCTCCAAGGCGTAATTCTTCGCTGCCGGTCCGATCAGGGTCACTGTGGCAGTGACGTTCTTGCCGTTGCCCACACTGGCATCGTCAAAGCTGGCGGTCACGTTGTAGTCTGTGTCTCGGTTCAAGATCACGTTGTCGAAGGTCACGCTGGTGATGCCCGCGTTTTTCGTGCCATCATAAAGCTTGGACGCAGCCGTTACCCCGGTGATCGTCAGCGGCTTCTGCCCAATGCGGACCGCCACGCTGGCGGGTGCGGTATCGTTGTGGTTTGCATCGCCAATCACCCGATACCACACGGTATATGCTCCGGCATCGGTGCCGGTAGGGATGTCCTGGCTGTATGTGCCGCTCTCGGTCAGGCTGTACAGCATGGTGCCATGGTCCGTCATGCCCGCAGTAATCAGCGCCTGCTCCTGTCCGGTATAGGTCAGATTTTCCTGCGCCGTGGGAGCGGTGAAGGTGGGGGTAGCCTTGTTCACCTTGATGGTCACAGTTCCGGTCGCGGGGGCGTATTCCTCGTAGCCCGCAGCCGGGGTGAACGTCCACGAAGCCGTATAGTCGCCAGCTGCGCCGGGTTTGGCTTCAGGGTTCGTCCACGCGAACGTGCCCTTGACCTCTTCTCCGGTGGCGGGGTGTTTCATCGTGCCGGTGGCCGTAAGCTTACTTTCGTTCAGCATCTGGCCGTAGGTGATATCCGACGCGCTGACGGTGACGCCCGATGCATTGGGGGGGATCCTTTCGCTAATGTAGACCTTGATGGTAAACTCGAACTTCTGATAGTTCGTGGTCACAACCGGGACGGTTATCGTACCGATTTGGTCGCCAACCTTTGCCGTGCTTGCGGCCACGGTGCTCAGGGTCAGAACGCCTTCCTTTGACACGGATACAGCGTCGTTGCCGTCGAGGTAGGCATTATCCGTAAAATTGTAATTGTGCCCTTGATACTGGATACTGCCGTACGCGCAGCCCTCAGACAGCTTCGGCAGGAGCTTGGCCAGATCGATCGTGTAGGTCTTTGCCAGATCGTTGAAAACAAGCTGCGTGATCTCACCCGGTGAGGTCACAGTGGCTTGCTTGATGGTAAAGGTCGCGCCGCCGGATTGTGTGATTACCTTCGATGTTGAAGGAGTGTCCTCACCATAGGTCTGAAGCACATAGTTGTCGTCGTTGAGTGTTATTTTGAAGGTGATCCCATACTTCTCACCGGCATCCGGCGAATGGATGGTTTCTTCACCGCTCTTCTCAACAAAGTACGCATCCGAAATGGTGTAGGCTTCACTCGGAACATCGACGACGCCAGAAGCAGAAAGCGTTTTGAATGTCAGAACCCCTGCCCATTCTTCCGCAGTCTTAGTGACTGTCGCCGTGCCGTCATAGGTCTTGGAAATGTCAGAGGAAACCATGACGCTGTCGATCTTCATCGGCTCGATCTTCCATTCCACGTCTTTGATCTCGCCGGAATAGTTGCCCCCACCCTTGATGGTCAACTTGTAGCTGCCCGCGTCGGTCTGCTGCGTGACCTGCACGGTGTAGTCGTTATCTCTACTCAGCGTTTCATCACCGAGCTTGACCGTGACCGTCGGCTCCTGTGGGTTGCCGTTGTAGGTCAGGTTACTGACTGTGACCGTCGCGTCCTCAAGGCTGATCGGCGTAACGGTGATGGTGATCTCGGCGCTCTTGGAATAGTAGTCGCTGGTGAAGGTGACCAAGTAGGTGTGCGTCCCGGCAGGAAGATCGGCGGGCAGCGTGTAACTCGTGCCAGTTGCCCCTTCCAGCGGGGGGATCGCCGCATCGTCCGTAAGTTTATACCACGCGCAGCTGAGGTTTTCTCCGCTCGTTTCGCTCAGTTTGCAGCTTGAGACCAGCGTTACCTCTCCCGTCGCACCATATGCTATGGTCAAGATTTTCTGATTGTTCTTGTCCTTTGCGTACATATTGACGCTCTGGATAGGAGCCTTCTCAACGGTGACAAACGACCCCTCTGTTGTTTGGAGGTAACTGTCATTCGCCCAGTAACCGTTTCCGTACTTGAAGGCATAGCCCTCCTCCAGCAGACTACCGAGGGTCAGATCGGTCACCTTTTCATTGACAACCGTCACCTTACCAATTCTGCCCTTCGTCGTACCGGAGTCCTTGATTGTCGCTTTGGCATCCACGCTCAGTGCATAGACGCTGTGACCGTTCAGATCAAAGATGAACGGATTACTGATCATCACTGTCGTTCCGGTCACGTCCGCCAGCAGCTTGAGCGTGCAGCCGTTGTTCCGGGTCGCATAATAGAGCGCGCTGCCGAAGGTATCATAATAGGTGACATCCTCGCCCGCCGTCACGCTGGCGGCGAACCGCTTGTTGCAGATCTCGCAAACGCCGTTCTCGTTTACCGAAGTATGCGGGCAGGTGTAGCCGCAGGCGCACGCGCCGTCGGTAAAGCTGTGCGTATGCTGCTGAACCTGAACGTTATACAAAAACGTTTCGCTAATTTCAGCAGCGTTGACGAGGTTGTTATCCTTGGTGTAGAAGAAGGCATACCCATCCGCCAGCAGATCAAGGAAAGAACCACCGGACTTGGGATAGAAAAGCTTCGTGAATGTGCCGCCGGAGAAGAAAACGGAATCGGAATCGCCTCCACGAAGGTCTACCTCTTGCTTAAAGATTCCGCCCTCTATGGTCAGCTTGCCAACGTTTATCGTGATTTTTCCATCGAAGGTACCACTTTGGATAATCAGATCGCCCTTTTCCTGCACATTCAGAAGATAGGTGCCAGCCATCCCCCCGTTTTTCCCAGTGCTGTTGTCCTGGACGATGACCTTCGCATGAATATAGAGTTCTGCTTCTGATTGGGTCGTGATCGTTTTTCCGTTAAGGTCCAGCGTGATCGCCGCCGTGAGCCAACGCCACTTCGTAATCTCCGCATCACCTAACAGCTTGACAGTATCGCCGTCCTTCGCCGCGTCCAGTGCATCGTCGAGCGAGGTGTAGTTGTTGGTTACGCCGTTGCTCGTCGTCACGCTGGCGACATACGATGCGCCGCAGGCACACTTGCCGTTTTCAAAGCTGTGGGTGTGGGGCCTGACCGTTACATTGGTCAGCGTTTTTTCAGTGCTGTTCTGCGCGTTGTCGCCTTGGTAGAAGGCATAGTTATCTGCCAGCAGGGGCATGAGCGGGCTTGAACTGCTTGCGTTGGTGTTCGTAATTGTACCAAACGTGCCGCCGCTGATGGCGATGGTTCCACCGTTATTACGGAATTTTACATTACCGAACGTACCGTCTGTGATGTTCAGCGTACCATCGTTGTACCATTTGCCCGCGTGCCCTGTGCCGCCGGTGACGGTAACGGCTGCGCCATCGCCTACTGTGACGTTACATACCGTGCCGCCGCTGATGATCACGCTGCCGCTGTTCCCGTCGCAGGTAAGGTTGCTTCCGTCATCATCTCCAATCCGGCCGCCTTGAATCGCCAGGGAACCTTTTACAAATTCGAGGTCCTTGATTTTGCCGTGGATGCCCCCTTGAATGTTATCTACGACGGTCAGGTTGCCGTCGTAGGACTCAAGGATTCCGCCCTCCTCGTCAGAAACCACATCGCCCACAGTGAGATAATCCACCGTCATGCCGTTCAGGTCGAGCGTCAAGGTTTTCCTGACGACAGCCATCTGCTCGTCGCCCGCATCGACGTTGTCCCAATTTGTCGTATGGTCTGCCAGCAGCTTCACGGTGTCGCCGTCCTGCGCCGCGTTCAGTGCTGCCGGGAGAGAGGCGTATGTGCCGCCGTCCGTTCCGTCCGCTTTTGTTACCGAAGCGGCCTCAACGACAGGCTCGTTGACCGTGAGTTCCACGGTTGCTGACCTTTCCTCTTTGTAGTTCTTGGTCTCGCCGGTCTTGGCATAGACGTAATATGTGCCGGGCTCGCTGATTGCGGTGTTTTCGTCGATCTTGGGCATGGCTTCGCTGCCCTCTACGTCAGAAGAGCCCGCCCACCTTTTTAACTCGGAAGCCAGATAATAATATGTCACCTCGGCGTCTTCCGGAGCACCCACGACAGACAGAAGCGGCAGGAGCTTTTCGCCCACCGTGCAAGCCGTCTTGGAAAGAGATACGGTCAGATCGGGATAGGCCTTGTCGATGTAGCCGCCGATCGTAAACGTTTCTTCGCCCGCCTTGAGCTTGTACTTCGCCGCGGCATCACCAATCAGCGCGATTTCCACAGTGACGGTATGCCATCCCGCGTCCGCAGAATCGAACGTCTTCTTGGCGGTAAAGCCCGTTCCTTCTTTGAGTTCGATTTCATTTGTGCCGTCTGTAAACGTCAAGTCGATTGGAATCCTGCCGCCGTCCGTCGTACCGTCATAGCCGCGCTGAATGGAAGAGGGTTTCATTTTGCACCAAATCTCCGTCCGCGTGTCTTCTTCGGAAATAGATGTGCCGCCCGCTTCGCCGTTCTCACCCTCTGCGGCGTTCTGCTCCGCATCGTCAAGGCCAAGGGCGAGGGGTTCGTTTTTCCCCTCCGCAGTCGGCTCATTCTGCCCGGCTTCTTTGCCGGGTTCTTCGTCTGCGGGATTCTTTTCGGGAGCCGCAGGCGTATTCTCTGTCGGTTTTTCGTCGGGGCTTGCGGGCGAGGCATTCTCATCCGCGCCGTTTTCCGCAGGGGCGGTCGGTTCCTCTTTTTGCGGCGCGGGTGTCGGGGTTTCCGTCTCCTGCGTTGCAACGACCGTTTGTCCCGGCAGCGATTCCTCTGCCAGCGCACCCGTGGGGGTCAGGGTCAGGCAGAGGGTAATCGCCAGAAACAGGCTCAATACACGTTTTTTCATCAGGTTTTCCTCCGTTTGGCATCAGTGGTTGGAAATAAGCCACAGCTTTTTGGCTGCGGTTTTGGCTTCGCTGCGCCGCTTTACATCCAGTTTTTCCAAAACATGGCTCACATGGGTCTTTACCGTGGGCAGCTTTATATTCATGATCTGCGCGATCTCAGCATTGCTTTTGTCCGCGCAAATCAAGCGCAGTATCTGTAATTCCGTAGGGGTAAGCTCCTCCGCCGCCGCCATGCGCGGGGCGAGAAAGTGCGGATAATAGGTCGCCTGTGTCCGCACGGCGGCCATAAGGCGCTTGTACCATTTTGTATCATCGTTCCGGTTCAGCTTTTCCAAAAGGGGCAGCACGGCGGCGCTGTACACGCTGACGGGCGTGATAAAGCTGTACTCTGCCGCCGTATCCAGCGCTGCCGTAAGCCGCGCCCGCCATGCGTCGTCCTTTTTCCGGTACAGGGCAAGGGCGCACAGAATGTTCAGGTGGATGCCGTCAATATGCCGCCCGCAGCCCTGTATGTAGCGTTCCAGCGGCGAAAGCGTCAGCAGGGCGGCGTCCGGGCGGTTCTGCTCAATTTCAACCATGGCTTGCGTCAGGTATTGATACCGCTTCATTACATTTAGGTGCATGGGGTCGCGGGGCGCTTTTGTGCGGTACCACTCGTCGGCACTGTCCTGATCGTCACAGTGCAGTGCCATCCGGCAGAGCATCGCGTCCATATTCGGCAAAAAGCGGGTCTGACCCTGCGCTTCAAACCGGGCGCGCAGCGTTTCGATCGTGCGGCGGGCATCTGCCGCCTGCCCCTTGGACAGCTGGCAGCGTGCCAGCAGCCCGTTCACGGCAAACTCTATATCCGGCGTTCCCTTTTGCTGGATCTCACTCACCTGCGGGATAAGCGCAAGCATACGCTCGGTGATGTTTTCGCCCTTTTCAAATTTGCTTTCGGCAACGGCGCAGTCCGCCAGCCCCACGCCGTCTTTTTTCAACACGGCCTCTACCGGGGTGCGAAGCGTCCGATACAAAAGGTCGTCCTTTTTGCTCCACTCTGAAAAATCCTTGCCGCCGTTCATAATGCTGGGCAAGGTACTGGTCACGGAAAAAGGCGGCAGCGTTATTTCTTTATCGGTCAGCAGCCGGAACACGGCCGGGAATGTTTTTATCATCCCCTCCACACCGCGCTGCGGCAGCGAAATATCCAGCCATGCAAGGCGGCTGCGAGCCTGTCTGGCGGCAGGGTCCTGTTTTTTGCGGCAGTCGGCAAAGCTTTTCAGCGCCCCGTACCACCGTTCCGAGCCTTCGTAGTCCATTGCCAAAGCGCAAAGCATACTCATTCCCTGCATCAGGGAAGGCGAAGCCAAAATTTCGCTTTCCGGCAGGGCGCGGTAATACTTTTCCATCTCGCTGTAATGCCCCATGCCGGGGTGCTGCTCGGAATTGCGGATCAGCAGCTCGGATATTTTGGCGTGATCCCCGCTTTTTGTGTAGCATTCCAGCGCGTGGGCATAATCCTCTTTCAGCTCGTAGTAAAGCGCCCCGCGGCTGAAAACGGCGCGGCGCTTTTCCTCGCTGCATTCTTTCTCCATCTCCCAGAGAAGGAAGGCGCGGAACTGCGGCCAGAAGTGGAAGTGCCGCACATCGTCACAACGCAGCATCGTTGTGTTGTGCAGCAACCAGTCCAGCAGATTCCCGGCGCGGGGGTCGCCGCTGACCATTCGCGCCATTTCCAGATCAAAGCGCTCAAAGGGGGCAAGATCCAGCAAAAAATGCCGCATAGGAAGATCGAACCGGCGATAGATGGCATCCTCGAAGTAGTTGAACACCTCCCGGTAAGCCTGCGCTACGATTTCCGGGGCGAACGGCTTGCCGCCAGACATACACCGCGCCGTAACAGCGACGCCCAGCGGGTAGCCAATAGATTCTTTCAGGATGCCGTTGATTTCGCTTTCCGTCACGGCTGCCTTGCGGGCGGCAAAAAAGCCGCGTATATCCTCGCGGTCAAAAAGAAGGTCGTCCGGCTCCAGCGTGGTCATAAGACCCGTGTACTGGAAGGCCGTCAAGTACGACGGCGGCACCCCGCGGGAGAGGAACACAAACCGGCGTGCCGGGTTGGCACGGATCAGTTCACAGAGCGTCTGCGAGGTTTCCTGCTCCTGCAAAAGCTGAAAGTCGTCAATCAAAAGGACATCCCAGTTTTTCGGCAGTGTGCGGAGCGTAAAATCCGGCGCATCGGCACACAGCCGCAGCGTCCGATGCCCGCGCAGCAGCGCATTGGCCAGCGCCGTTTTGCCAAAGCCGCAGGGCGCACTGAAAAAAAGGATTCGACCGCTTTGCATAGCGCTGTCAAATTTTTGCTGCACAGATGGCTTTATCAGAATATTTCCGTTCAATTTTAACTCCTTTTGGGTGAAGGACGGGGAAATGCCATACTATAATAGTTAAATTATACCATCCGAAGGGGAAAAGTAAATCATCCCAAAGTATGAGATTTGGTCCTTTTGAAGGGCTCGCGCGGCGCGCTTATCTTCGGCTTTACGATATATTCTCCCGAAAAAAAGCACTTGACAATTCGAGCGGTTCACCCCATAATTTAAATAATCATTGTGGTGCTGTCAGCGGACAGCAAAGAGCGAAGGAGACAAGATGAAAAAGCAAATCGTAAGCACCCTGCTTGCCCTATGTATGCTGCTGTGCCTTATGCCAACAGCGGCTTTTGCAGAGGAAAGTGCGGAAACCTCGCCCGTATGCAGCTGTGAAACGGCCTGCACGGCGGAAAGCATGAATACGGATTGCCCCGTCTGTGGAGCGGAAAATGCCATACCGCAGAACTGCGGTCAATACATCCCTGTTGAGGACCGAACCGGCGAAAACGGCAGCACCGAGAGAGCCGATGATCCGAATGGTCCCACAGAGCTGAGTGCCGCAGATCAGGTACAGGCCATGATCGACGGTTTACCGAACGCAGAAGAAATCACTGAAGATAACGCCGAAGAAGTCAAGGCGCAGCTTGAGGCCATCGACGAGGCGAAGGCGCAGCTCTCCGACGAGGAAATCGATGAGCTGGATATGACCCGGTATGCGGAAGCTGCCGCTGCATTGGGGGCGCTGGCTGCGCCAATGCTATTGGCTAATGATTCGCCTGACGAGCAGTTTTCCCTCACACCGGGCGGCACCTATTACTTTGACCTCTCCGGCGCGAGCATTCCCGGCACAGCAAACAGCGGAAACTCATATGGTGCGGCTTCTTTGCCGGATACGTCGCTGCACTATGTTCCCTTTACCTATGCGGGAACAATAGAAGCCTACAAGCTCACGTCTGCGATAGCGACCACCAAGGAGTATGCAGAGCAGAACAAATATCCCCACAGCCTGTTTGTGGCGGACTATGCCGTAACGCATGCGGTAAGCTGGAATGGCCTGAATGACGAAGGTCTGATTTTCGGCAAAAATTATGCCAGCGGCGGCGTGGACTATACCCTGCGCGCACCGTCTGTGGGAAGTAACTTTATAGGTTTGGGCAATTCCGAACGCGGCGTACCCCAAAGCAACGAATGGGACACGATGCTGAATAAGAACAGCGGATATATCCAAAACTGGAATGATATGTATTTGTATTTGTGGGGACAGGATACTGTTTCTCGCAACGCGTCGCGCCGTGCGGTTCGCGGGTGCGCTTCGCCCCGCTTCTGGATCAACTGCGATGCTACGTACTCCGACCCGAGCGTCGGTTTCCGCCCTGTCCTTGAAGTCCTGAACCCTGACACACTGGGTTCTGACGGGCTGAAGGTCGTTACCCTTGATCTTGGCGGCGGCACGCTGGGTAATAGCTCCGAGGATATTCAAATCATCGTGAAAAACGGCAGTACATTTACCGCTCCCGCATCCGATGGTCTGACCCGCCCGGACGGAGATACCGATAATTATTTTATGTGGCTTGACGGCAATGGCAATTCCTACGAACCCGGCGGCAGTGTTCCTTCTGATGTGACGGAACTGACGGTGCAGTGGACAGCCCCGACCTACGCCGTAACCTTGAATACGAACGGCGGCACGATCAACAACGGCAATGTCACCTCCTACACCTACTGCGTGGGCGCAACACTCCCGACAGATGTGACGCGCACCGGGTACACCTTCAAGGGCTGGTATTACAACGAAAATCTGACCGGCTCTCCTGTTACGGCAATCAGCAACATCGAAACGGGCAACAAGGAATATTGGGCGAAGTGGGAAATCAATCAATATACCGTCACAGTCAAGCCCGAAAACGGCGAAGCGGATATTACCATCACACAGGACTACGGCACAGCGATTGCCGCCCCTGCCGACCCGACAAGAGAGGGCTACACCTTTACAGGTTGGGACAGGGATATTCCCGCGACCATGCCTGCCGAAAATATGACTATCACGGCAAAGTGGAAGGTAAATCAATACACAATTACCTTTGACTCCAACGGCGGCAGCGAAATTGCACCCATCACACAGGACTACGGCACGGCAATCACCGCCCCTGCCGACCCGACAAGAGAAGGCTACACCTTTATCGGCTGGGATAAAGCGATTCCCGCGACCATGCCCGCCGAGGATTTGACGATCACGGCTCAGTGGCGTGATATTGCAGTGCCTACAGGCGAAATCAAGATTGCCGAAAACGGCTGGAAGTCTTTCCTCAACACCATCACCTTCCGTTTGTTCTTTAAGGATACGCAGACGGTAACCGTTACCGCCGCGGACAACAGCGGCAAAGCGGTTAAGATCGAATACCTGCTGAGCGATAAGGCGCTTACCGAATCGGAACTTGCGGGCATGACTTTCACGGCATATTCCGCACCGTTCAGTATCAATCCCGATAACGAGTATGTTATTTATGCAAAACTGACCGATACCAGCGGAAACGTTGCCTACATTAACACAAACGGCATCGTGCTGGACGCAACAGTCCCCGTTATCTCCGGCATTGAAGCCGGCAAAACCTATTGCGCAGCACAGACTATTACCGTTGACGAAAAGTATATCGGCACCGTGAAGGTGAACGGCACGGAAGTCAGCCTTGATAGAAACAGTCAATTTGCTCTTTCCCCCGCAAGCGGCAAGCAAACGATTGTTGTGACCGATAAGGCAGGCAACGAGACAAGGGTTACCGTGACCGTAAATAACGGCCATACCTACGAGTGGCAGAGCGAAAACGGACAATATTGGCAGAAGTGCAAATTCTGCAATCACGAAACTGCGAAAAAGGATATTCCGACCATTAACATCAGCGGTGCCGACAAGGTTTGCAGAACGCAGGATTACAAATTCAGCTTTACTTTGCCGGAAGGAGCTACCGGCGCAGCCTACGGATACGAATTTATCGGATTTGGTGACGGTCCTCTTACGCCGACCGTTGAGAACGGTTTGTACAGCGGTACCATAAAAGCATCCACATATCCGGCGACAGAAACCAGCTTTAAGCTGATCGTGAGTGCAAAGACCGCTGACGGCTTTGCGTTCTCTGCCGAAAAGAAGGTTACCATTCAAAACGAGCACACCGGCGGCACAGCCACCTGCAAGAACAAGGCGATTTGCGAGGTCTGCGGCGAAAGCTACGGAAAGCTTGACTCGAACAACCACGCCAACCTCAAGCATATAGATGCAAAGGCGGCAACAAAGACTTCTGAGGGCAATATCGAATACTGGTACTGCGACGGCTGCAACAAGTATTACAAGGACGCCAAAGCAACACAGGAAATCACCAAGGCTCAAACCGTAACGGCAAAGCTGCCCCCGAAAATCACGGCCGGTGATGGTGCAACGGTCACACAGGGCGAGAAAAAGGAACTGACCTTCACTTCTGATGCATCCTTTGCCGATTTTGTTCGTGTAGAGCTTGATGGCACTACGCTGGATGAAAAGAACTATACGAAGAGAGAGGGCAGCACCATCATCACGCTGAACCGTGATTTTGTTGCCACACTTTCCGTGGGTGAGCATACGCTTGCGATCGTTTCTAAAAGCGGTACGGCTACGGCTAAGTTCACCGTCAAGGCAAAGCCGGCTGAAACGGCAACTCCGCAGCCTACTGTGACACCGCAGCCCACGGCACAGCCGACGCAGACGGCACAGCCCCAGCCGACGGTGCAGCCTGTTTCCCCGATTCCGCGCACCGGCGACACCGCCAACCCCGCATTGTGGTTTGCGCTGCTGATTGTCAGCGGCTCCGCGCTGGCGGCAATTTTCGTACTGCGCAGGAAAGACAATCGCAAGTAAACAAAATGGGTACCGGCCTATATCAGCGCACGGAAACCATATCCATAGGATTCACACGCACGCCATTCTGCATTACCTCAAAATGCAGGTGGTTGCCGGTGCTGTCACCGGTACTGCCCACATAACCTATAACCTGCCCTGCCGTTACCGTTGCCCCTGCGGTAACGGCAGTTTGCGTCATGTGGGCGTACCGCGTGGACAGGCCCGCGCCGTTGTCCAGCAAAACTTGGTTGCCGTAGCTGTTGTTCCAGCCGGAGATAATGACCGTGCCGCTGTGGGCGGCGAGGATCGGCGTACCCTCCGGCGCGGGAATGTCCGTGCCGCGATGCCCGGCGTTGCCGAAGGCGTCCACTTCCCCGAAGTGGCAGGATATATAGGTGTGACCCGGCAGCGGCCAGCATAACTCGCCATCGGCAACAGCAGTCCCGCCGCACAGAGCAAGCAGACTGGGGCGCATTTCCTCGGATAGCAGCTGGTGCAAAATGTCCCGCTGGTCTTGCGTAAAGTGGTACAAATCTGCCAGCGCGTCCACCGATTTGCTGCTGACCGTGATGTGCAGAATGTACTCCGTGACCGGCTCCGGGTCAGGTTCGTCCTCAGTCGGTTCCGGTGGGACGGTTACTTCCTCCACCTCGGCGCTTATTTCGTGCATCGTCCAAAAGGTGTCCTGAATCAACTGCTTCTTGCCTTCGTCTATGACGACCACATCGCCGTCGTTGTTCAGGTTGTTCTGCACGGCAAAGACGGCCAGCACTTCGGGCCAGTAGCTCGCCCAAGTGTGACCGTCCTCGTAGTCGTATTCCATCGTGGTTTCGCTGCATTCCGGGTGCGCCGACACAATGTCGTTGATTGCCGTGCCGAAGTCTGCATTGGTTTCGGCAACGATTTCAGCAAGGCGGATGCTGTTCGGGTCGCCGGATTCATCGGCAAACAAGATGCCCATCGGGGAGCCAATCACCGCCGCAGCCGAGCCTATGACCATCGCCAGCAACAGCACCACGCCGCCCGCGCCAAGCAGCGCCAGCAGCGAACCGGCTGTGCGGCGTATCGTGCGCGCCAGCACCGCTTTCAGCCGCAGCCACGCAGCTTGCAACACCGTGCGAACTCTGCCCAGGGCGGCTTGCCTGATACCACCGGAAAAAGCAGGGACAGTATCGGGCAGTCTGACGCCGTTGCCAAGCACCGTGCCGCCCACCTGCTTTTGCAGATGGCGACGCACCGTTTCGCGCGTGAGGTGTTGGCGTTTCAGCGCCTGCATTTTGTCACGGTAGGAATCGGGCGTTTTGATCTCCCGCTTATCCAGCGCCTTTTGCCGAAAGCGCTGGCGCTTGAAGGTTTCTCTTTTGTCAGCGGATTACGCCAAGGGGGTATTTTCTGTTTCAGCGGGCTGGGCAACGTGTGTGGTTGGCACACGCTGGCGCTTTTCCTGCAAAATTCGGAATTGACGGTAGCTGATTCGTCCTGTGTCCAGCGCCTTGCTTTGAAGGTTCTCTGCCGTGTGTATGGCTTTTTCGGAAACAACCGTCTGGGCGTATTCTTCCGGCGTCTGCTGCTCGGTATCTGCTGCCGATTCCGCCTGCCGCACCGTCTGCTTGTGCTTGCTTTCGGCTTTTTGCAATACCGCGCGTATCAGCCGCTTGCGCTTATACTCCATACTCAGCGCTCCCCACGGTTGGCGGCGCTGCGCTCCTGCATCAGGTGTTTATACTGGTCAGGGGTGCATTTCAGCTTAACAGTGATAAGGAAGTAATTCAACTTTCTACTGTTGGCTGACAGATTCGGGTGTGCAGGGCAACCGTAAGGTTGCAAAAGCTGTCTGTTTCCAACAGAAACAGACAGCTTTTAATTTGCGTTGAAAGCATCTCGCTGTTTTCTCTCGAGCGGGGCGGTCTTCCCACGGACCGCCCCGCGAAGCCGTTACGGCTC
>OICM01000376.1_pt1 | contig 16891 bp, 9 predicted proteins | sample 1581311 | NCBI WGS metagenome assembly OICM01 (sample SAMEA3882539, study PRJEB24775) | human gut metagenome | biome: human-associated habitat; feature: intestine environment; material: feces | place: Netherlands | collected 2009/2010 | reverse complement strand
TCGGATTGCGGCTTTCCAAAGCGGTAGCATCCACAACAAACCGTTCGTACGGGCGAATAATCGCCAAATCGGCCCGCAATACCGGCGTTATATCGCCACGATCGTCAAGTCCCACAAGCCGTGCGGTGTTGCACGACATCCACCGCACGACGTCGGCCAAACTCAAGCCGCGCCGCATCGCACCCGTCAACACCGCGCGGAATCCGACCTGCAGACTGGAAACGCCACCCCACGCGGTGGCGAGCGTGCCGGCTTTCATATCCGCGCTGGCCGGGGAATGATCGGTGACGACACCATCCAACGTGCCGTCGGCAAGCCCCGCCCATAGCGCGTCCTGCTCGCGCAGGTCGCGGATCGGCGGGCAGCATTTGAATTCGGTGGCGTTGTCGGGAATATGGTCGCAATCCAACGTGAGGTAATGCGGACAGGTCTCCGCGCTGACCGGCAGTCCTTCGGCCTTCGCCCGCCGCAGCACGTCCACGCTCAGACCGCTGGACACGTGCAGAATATGCGTGCGGCAGCCGGTGCGTGCCACCAGCCGTACGATCTTGCGCACCGCGTTCGCCTCGCATTCGGCCGGGCGCGATGCCGCGTTCAACAGTGTTCGCAACAGTCGGGGATTTTGTTGCCGCGTTAGTCGCCCATTTCGCTGGTTTGGCACCGTTTCTTCTATGCCGAATCCGCCCGATATGCGATGTTGATTGTGTGGGGTAAGCTGTTTTTGCCATGGTCGGTCATCTCCTGATGGTGGGTCGCGTTGCCAAGAGGCGCCGCCATTGCCTGTGATGGATGCATTTCAGTGCTTACGGCATCTGAAATTCTTCATTCGTCGTAACAGTTGTCGGTGGCCAAACCTGGTGAAACCCGGAAAGCAAGGGGTAGCATCGTCAGGAGAGCGGATGCGCCGCGTGAGAATGTACTGCAGGGAAGGGCGATGAGCGTGACTTCTGGAATTATGCTTTCAGACAATATGGGGGCTTCGAAGGACGCCATGGACGAGGAAGGCAATGCTGCCGCGGACCTCGGCTTGGTGGCGCGCATCCGGGAATCCTTCGATTCGCTGACTGCGACGGAACGTGAGGCCGCGCAGTTCATTCTGGGTCATCTAACCGACGTGCTGGTCTGCAATTCCGTGGAATTGTCGCAGTTGAGCGGCATCTCGCAGCCGACGCTCAGCCGCCTGTACCGCAAGCTCGGTTATTCGAATGCGGGTGAATTCAGACGCGACGTGCGCCGTATCCACCGTCCAGGCGCTCCGGAAACCGTGCGAAATGTTCGCTGCGATGATTTGCTTGCCGACCATTTGCTCAGGGATTCGGAAAGCCTGAAACATACGTTTGAGGACATCGACCGCGCGCAATTGGATTCCGCATGCCGGGACATGGCCATGGCTCCGCATGTCGCGGTGGTCGGTTACCGCAATGGATATCCCGTGGCGCTTCATTTGCGTGAACAATTGCTGCAGCTGCGTGGAAACATCGATATTCTCCCGCATCCGGGGCAATCTATCGCAGAGGAATTGACTGACTACTCATCGGACGATGTGGCCGTCATCGTCGGCGTGGGTCGGCGTCCTCCTTTTTTCGCCCGACTTGTCGACGTGTTACTCGAACGTGGGGTCACCGTGGTGGTAATAGGCGACGTCGCGGCACGCAATGCCCTTATCGGACGCAACGTCGTCTTCTTCAACGTGGCGTTGAACTCGCATATGCTTTCAAGCTTCACTGCGGCGTTCGCTTTGGTTGCCCTCTTCGCGGACGAGGTGGGGGAACGTCTCGGAAGCGATGACGTCGACGTGCGGAAGCGCATTGAGGACATCAACGATTGTTTCGAAACGCTTGGCGAGCTTGGTGATTGACGGTATAGCGGCGGTCGGCCGGAACCATGGAGGCGAAAACGGGAATGGAGGCATTGTGAACAAGATAAACGGAGCGTTGGCGTACGACCTTCCTTCCACTGGACCGTGGGCTGCCTTGGTCTTCCTCGTATCGCTGAATCTGCGTCCCTCCATCGCGGCGGTCGGTCCGGTGCTCTCGCAAATAGGTACTGGCCTTCATTGGGCCGAGGGAGTGCAGGGCGTGCTGACCGCGATTCCCCTACTCGCCTTCGCTGCGGTCAGCCCGCTGGTCACGTTCCTTGCACGCCGCATCGGCATCGACATGTCGATTCTGCTGGCCCTGCTGTGCATCGCGGCGGGCGACGCCATCCGCTCGTTCGGCGGCGGCGTTGGCATCTGGCTGGGCACGGTGGTGTTCGCTTCCGCCATCGCCGTCGGCAACGTTCTGGTTCCGGTAATCGCAAAACGTGACTACGCCGGCCATGTCGCGATGGCGACCGGCGTCTATTCCGGCTGCATCACCGCCGGCAGCGCCACCGCAGGTTTGCTGTCCGCGCCGCTTGCGCAGATGTGGGGCGGTTGGCGTGCGTCACTCGCCTTCTGGAGTGTGCCTCCGCTGGTTGTCGCCGCGCTGTGGGCGTTGCGTATCCTGCACAATCGCAAAGTCGTTATCGCTTCCGCCGGCGGCACCATCGAAACCAGCGATACTGGCGATATCGATGATATTGGCGATCGCAGCACGACGGCCAACGCACAAAACCCGCATTCTGCACAGCGACCGGCATGTTCCACGCAATCGTCGCATGGCGTGTTCGCCCGCGTGCTGCGCCGTCCGATGACGTGGTACGTGACGGCCTTCATGGGACTGCAATCATCCGCCTTCTACACCATGTCCAACTGGATGCCGTCCATCTCGGCGTCCATCGGCTACGATGCCTCCACCGCCGGCGTGCATCTGTTCATCTTCCAAGGCATCGGCATCCTTTCCGGCTTGGTCATTCCTAAGCTCATGAACGTGCGCGGCAACCAGGTCTGCGCGGCGCTTACCGCCAGCGCTCCCATGCTGATCGCCGGCCTTGGCATGCTGCTGCTGCCGCATCTCATGCCGGTATGGGCGTTCGTCGGCGGCTGCGCGCAAGGCGCGTCCCTGGTGGTGGCGCTCGCATTGATCGCGTTGCGCGGCCGTGACAGCGCCGAAACCGTGGTGCTGTCGGGCGTCGCGCAGTCGTTCGGCTATCTGATCGCGTCGCTCGGCCCGCTTATGTTCGGCGTGCTGGTCCAGGCCACTGGCGGCCACCATGTGCCGCTGATGGTGTTCACGTTCGTCGCTTTCCTGCAGTGCGTCGTCGCGGTCATCGTCGGCAGGCCTTCCAAAATGTGACTTTTCGCGTCTCATGAAATCGAAAGCGTCCGCAGAGGGAAGTACCGTTAGCCGTATGACAAGCCCTAAGACTGACGGTACTATACATCTGCTCGATCCTGCTCCCTTCGGACGTATCCTTCCGGCCATGGTCACCCCCATGAAGGCTGACGGAGCCGTAGATTTCGAAGCCGCGCAACAGCTGGCGAGGCAGCTCGTGGCGGATGGTGCCGACGGTCTTGTGGTCAACGGCACCACCGGCGAATCTCCGACCACCCACATGGAGGAGAAGGTCGAACTGGTTCAGGCCGTCAAGGAAGTCGTGGACGTGCCGGTCATTTCCGGCGCCGGTTCCAACGACACCGCGCACACCGTGCGCATGGTGGAGCAGACCCAGGAGGCGGGCGCCGACGCGGTGCTCGTGGTCGCCCCGTATTACTCCCGTCCGTCGCAGGAAGGCGTGTTCCGCCACTACAAGGCGGTCAACGATTCCGCGGACAAGCCGATCATCATCTACGATGTGCCGGGCCGTACCGGACTGCACATCCAGCTGGAAACCTACCGTCGTATGGCCGAACTCGACCACGTCAAGGCCGTCAAGGACGCCACCGGCGACATCGCAGGCGCGGTGCGCAAGCGCATGGAGACCGGTCTGACCTGGTATTCGGGCGATGACGGCCTGTTCCTGCCGTTCCTGTCCGTCGGCGCCGTCGGCATCATCTCTGTGATCGCGCACGCGGCCGCCGGTCCGATGCGTGACCTCGCCAACGCGTTCGATCGTGGCGATATCCACGAAGCGCAGCGCATCTCCGTGCAGCTGGCGCCGCTCGTCGAAGCGATGAACGGCAATGGCTTCCAGGCCGTGATGGCCAAAGCCTCGCTGAAGGTGCGTGGAATCCTCGACTCCACCGAAATGCGCCTGCCGAACGTCGGTCCGGGCGAAGCGGAACTCGTGCGCGCGGAAAAGGGCATGCGCGCCGCGGGACTGCTGTGAACCGAATCGCATGATGCGACTGGCCTGTCGCGCATGAACGCCGGCAGGCACCCAAATTCCTCGTTTCCGCATAGGCGGAGACAATTAGTAATAGAAATCCAACTAGGAAATGGCTACAGAAGAAACCACAAAGACAACAACACACAAGCGCGGCAGCAAGGCTGCCAAGCGCACTGAAACCGCAGTCAAGGCATCCAAGACCACCAAGGCCGCGAAGTCCGAGAAGACCGCCATCAAGAAGGCCAAGTCCTCCACCCGCAGCCGTGGCAACGGTGGCTCGCGCAACGGCGGCTCCCGTGGATCCCGTGGCGGCAACGGTTCGAACCGTCGCCCGTCGCATTCCGCGCCGCAATCCACCGCGCCCCAGCAGGACGAAGTGCTGATCGCCCCGCCGAAGTACCGCAAGGGCTCCATGCGTATCGTGCCGCTCGGCGGTCTGGGTGAGATCGGCCGCAACATGAACGTGGTCGAATACAACGGGCATATCCTGCTCATCGACTGCGGCGTGCTCTTCCCGGAAGAGGAGCAGCCGGGCGTGGACCTCATCCTGCCTGACTTCCACTACATCAAGGACCGTCTCGACAAGGTCGAGGCGCTCGTGCTCACCCACGGCCACGAAGACCACATCGGTGGCGTGCCGTACCTGCTCAAGCTCCGCCCGGACATTCCGCTGATCGGTTCCAAGCTCACCCTCGCCTTCGTTGAGGCCAAGTGCAAGGAACACCGCATCAACCCGACGCTCGTCGAGGTCAAGGGACGCGACAAGCTCAAGGTCGGCCCGTTCAACCTGGAATTCGTGAACGTCACGCACTCCATTCCGGACGCGCTCGCCGTGTTCGTGCAGACCCCCGCCGGCTCGCTCATCGACACCGGCGACATCAAGCTCGACCAGCTGCCGCTCGACCACCGCATCACCGATCTGGTGGAATTCGGCAAGCTCGGCGAAAAGGGCGTGGACCTCCTGATGATGGACTCCACCAACGCCGAGGTCCCGGGCTTCGTCAAGCCGGAGACCTCCATCGGTCCGGCGCTCGACCAGGCGTTCGCACAGGCCACGCGCAAGATCATCGTGGCCAGCTTCTCCAGCCACGTGCACCGCGTGCAGCAGGTCGTCGACGCGGCCCACAAGTACGGCCGCAAGGTCGTGTTCGTCGGACGTTCCATGGTCCGCAACATGTCCATCGCAGCAGATCTGGGCTACCTGCGTCTGCCCGAGGACACCGTCATCGACCTGAAGCAGGCCCATGACGTGCAGGACGACAAGCTCGTCTACATGTGCACCGGCTCCCAGGGCGAGCCGATGGCCGCGCTCGGCCGCATCGCCGACGGCAACCACCGCGACATCACCATCAACGAGTTCGACACGGTGATCCTCGCCAGCTCCCTGATCCCAGGTAACGAGCATGGCGTCTACAAGGTCATCAACAAGCTCGTGCAGCTCGGAGCCCGCGTGGTCAACCGAGACAACGCCGCCGTGCACGTCTCCGGCCACTGCAACGAAGGCGAGCTGCTGTACATGTACAACATCGTCAAGCCGAAGTGCGCCATGCCTATCCACGGCGAAAACCGCCACTTGGTGGCCAACGGCATGATCGCCGTCAAGACCGGCGTCGATCCGCAGAACGTCGTGCTGGCCGAAGACGGCGACGTCGTCGACCTGTACCACGGCCAGGCCGCGGTCGTTGGCTCCGTGCCGTGCGGCTACGTCTACGTCGATGGCGATTCCGTCGGCGAACTGACCGACGAAGAACTCGAGAAGCGCCGCATCCTCGGCACCGAAGGCTTCGTGTCCAGCTTCGTGGTCGTCGACACCGAAACCGCGGATGTTATCACCGGCCCGAAGATCTACCTCAACGCGGTCGCGGAAGACGAAAGCGAGTTCGACAAGGTCCGTCACCAGATCGTCGAGCAGCTGCAGGACGCGATGATGCAGGGCACGCGCGACACCTACAAGCTGCAGCAGATCATGCGACGCACGCTCGGCGGCTGGGTGGCACGACAGCTGCACCGCAAGCCGATGATCGTCCCCGTCGTCGCCGACATCGCGCAGGACGTGGACGACGCGATGGGACTGAACGCCGCGAAATAAGCCGTAAATTTACCATAAATTGAATCAAGGCGACGTGATCGGCACAACTGATCGCGCCGCCTTCTGTTACCAGAAAGAAGGAGTGACATGCCAGGAGCAAACCTCACCCGAATCGAAGCGGAAGAACGCAAAAGCATCATCGCCGCGCCAATCCATTACACGGTCAAGCTTGACCTGACCCGCGGAGCCAAGGATTTCGGCTCCGAAACCACCATCACCTTCGACGCGAAGCCGGGGGAGTCAAGCTTCCTTGACCTCATCGCCAACGAAGTCAGCGAAATCACCCTCAACGGTGAAACCCTCGACCCGGCTGAAGCGTACGTGGACAGCCGCATCGAGCTGAAGGGCCTCAAGGAGCACAACGAGGTTACCGTCAAGGCGATGTGCCAGTACTCCAACACCGGCGAAGGCCTGCACCGCAGCGTCGACCCGTCCGACGGCAACGTCTACCTGTATACCCAGTTCGAAGTGCCGGACGCCCGCCGTGTCTACGCCGTGTTCGACCAGCCTGATCTGAAGGCCGTGTTCGACTTCTCCGTGCTCGCCGCCAAATCCTGGATCGTCACGTCCAACATGCCCACCTCCTCCGTGACCGACAACGAAACCGTCACCGAGGAAGGCACGCTCGGCGATCACGCCGCCGAAACCACCAAGCTGTGGGTGTTCGAGCTGACCCCGACCATGAGCTCCTACCTCACCGCCATCTGCGCCGGACCGTACGCCGAATGGCACACCGAATACGCCAATGAGGACGGCCGCACCGTGCCGATGGCCATGTACTGCCGCCAGGCGCTCGCCAAGGCCTTCAGCAAGGACGTCGACTACCTGTTCGACATCACCAAGAAAGGCTTCGCCTTCTACGCCAAGACCTGGGGCGTGCCGTACCCGTACGCCAAGTTCGACCAGATCTACGTGCCGGAATACAACGCCGGCGCCATGGAGAACATCGGCATGGTCACCATCCGCGACCAGTACGTGTTCGAATCCAAGGTCACCGACGCCTATGCGGAACGCCGTGTGGTCACCGTGCTGCACGAGCTCGCCCACATGTGGTTCGGCGACTACGTGACCATGAAGTGGTGGAACGACCTGTGGCTCAACGAATCCTTCGCCGAGTTCACGTCCACCCTCGCCACCGCCGAAGCCACCGAATGGAAGGACGCCTGGGCAACCTTCAGCTCCGGCGAAAAGAGCTGGGCGTTGAATCAGGACCAGCTGAGCACCACCCACCCGATCGTCGCCCCGATCAACGACCTCAACGACACCTACGTCAACTTCGACGGCATCACCTACGCCAAGGGCGCCTCCGTGCTGAAGCAGCTCGTGTACTACGTGGGCCGTGAGAAGTTCTTCAAGGGCATCAACAACTACCTCAACAAGCACGCCTACTCCAACGCCACCCTCGCCGACCTGCTCGCCGAACTGGAACTCACTTCCGGCCGCGACCTGAAGGCGTGGAGCGCCCAGTGGCTTGAGGAATCCGGCATCAACACCATCGCCACCGAAGTCGAAGAGAACGAGGACGGCACCATCAAGCGTCTCGCCCTGCGCCAGACCGCTCCGGCCGAGCATCCCGTGCTGCGCGCCCACCGTCTCGCCGTCGGCTTCTACAACGAGGATCCGGAAACCGGCAAGATCGTGCGCACCGACCGTTTCGAACTGGACGTCGACGGCGAACTGACGGTCGTCGACGCGGCCGCGGGCAAGGCACGTCCGTCGCTGATTCTGGTGAACGACGACGACCTGACCTACACGAAGCTGCGTTTCGACGACAAGAGCCTCGCATTCGCGACAAGCAACCTGTACCGCTTCGACGACGCGCTCGCCCGTTCCGTGATCTGGCTCGCCCTGTGGGACATGACCCGCGACGGCCTCGCTGGCCGCGCTCGCCACCGAACACGAGTCCACCACCTTCCGTTACGCGCTGGCACAGGTCAGCACCACCGCATGGCATTACACCGCTCCGGCAGAGCGTGCCGAGATCGTGAAGCATGTGGCCGCCGAACTGTTCAAGCTGGCGGGTCAGGCCAAGGCCGGCTCCGACGAACAGTTCCAGCTCGTCACCGCCTACCTGGGCTACGGCGAGCCGGGCGACGAGGCGTTCGTCGCCAACGCGAAGGGCCTGCTCGACGGTTCCGTGGCATTCGACGGTCTGGAAATCGACAACAACTTCCGCTGGACCATCATCAACGCGCTGAGCACCGTCAACGCGATCGACCAGGCGGGAATCGACGCCGAACTGGCCAAGCGCGAAACCACCGAGAACCGTGAGTTCGCCTATGGCGCACGCGCCGTGGCCGGTACCGCCGAAGCGAAGGCATGGGCTTGGAACGAGGCCCTGCACAACGACGAGCTGACCAACATGCAGCTTGAGGCTGTGGCCGGTGGCTTCGCAGCCACCCCGCGCGCCGACTTGGCCGAACCGTACGCCGAGAAGTATTTCGAGGTCGCCGACTGGATTTGGGAGCACAAGACCTTCCACATGGCGGAAGCGCTGCTCGAAGGCCTGTATCCGGGCTATGCCGATCCGGCGAAGCTCGTGGAGCTGGGCGACGCCTGGCTCGCCTCCCATAAGGACGCGGACAACGCCTTGCAGCGCATTGTGCGTGGCAACGTCGAGGCTTCTCACCGCACGCTGAAAGTGCGCGACTTCAACGCCGCGCTCTGATAGCAGGGGCGACAGGAACGTTCCCGCTTAAGAGCCGTCATGTCGTCGCACGACTTTGATTTTGGGTGCGATTTTCAAAGTCATGCGACGGGCATATCGGCATTTATGCCCCCTAATCCTCGTTTTCCGCTTGAAAATAAGGATTAGGGGGCATTTTGCGTCGAAGGCTGTCGCACGACTTTGATTTTGGAGGCATTTTTCAAAGTTGTGCGACAAGCGTGCTGGCTTTCATACCCTCTAACTCTTATTTTTTGCTGGTTTTCAACGGAAAATGATAGTTAGGGGGTATTTCTTTATCAAGTGTTGCCGCACGACTTGATTTTCCGCCTTGAAATCAAAGTCGTGCGACACGAAAAGGGCATTGCGCGCCGTGAAATGCTTTGAATTGTGAAGTGTTATGCGATTGCGTCGTCACCTGCTGGTTTCGGCGGCACGGTTGAGTACGATAGGTCACGGAAATATCGTTTGCAGATAGCGAGGATTTGAGACTCATGCCACGTATGTTCGGAACCGACGGCGTTCGAGGATTGGCGAATAGGGATTTGACGGCACAGCTGGCGCTTGATTTGGGTGACGCCGCGGTGCGTGTGCTGGGCGATGACGAGCGGAGCGAATTCGAAAGCCGTCGCCGTGCGCTGGTCGGTCGTGATACACGAGTTTCCGGCGATTTCCTCGCCGCCGCATTGTCCGCTGGCATGTCCGCCGGCGGCTTCGACGTGATCGACGCCGGCATCATCCCGACGCCGGGCGTCGCATACCTGACGTCCGTGCTCAACGTGGAAATGGGCGCGGTGATCTCCGCATCCCACAATCCGATGCCCGACAACGGCATCAAGTTCTTCGCCCGCGGCGGCTTCAAGCTGCCCGACACCAAGGAAGACGAGATCGAAGCGGTGCTCGGCCAGGATTGGGATCGTCCTACCGGCGCCGGCGTGGGTCGTGTCAGCCATGACACCGCCACCGCCACCAACCTGTACATCGACCATCTGGTTTCCGCCATCGCGCCGGTCGGTCCGGACAAGTCGCAGCCGACGCCGCTGAAGGGCCTGAAGATCGTGGCCGATTGCGCGAACGGCGCCACGTCCGTGGTCGCTCCGGAAGCCTTGCGCCGCGCCGGCGCCGACGTGACCGTCATCAACGCGTCGCCGGACGGCTACAACATCAACAAGAACGCCGGCTCCACCCATCCTGAGCAGCTGCAGGCCATGGTCAAGGCCTCCGGCGCCGTCATGGGCGTTGCCTTCGATGGCGATGCCGACCGTTGCCTTGCCGTGGATGAGGACGGCAACATGGTCAACGGCGATCAGATCATGGGCATTCTGGCACGCGCCAAGAAGAACGCGGGCAAGCTCAACCATGACACCCTCGTCGTGACGGTGATGAGCAACCTCGGTCTGAAGTTGGCCCTGCGTTCCATGGGCATCAAGACCGTGCAGACCAACGTGGGCGACCGTTACGTGCTTGAGGAGATGCTGCGAGGCGATTATTCGCTCGGCGGCGAGCAGTCCGGCCACGTGATCAACCGTGAATTCGCCACCACCGGCGACGGCACCCTGACCGCGCTCACCCTGTGCAACGAGGTCGTCAAATCCGGTAAGAGCCTGAAGGAACTGGCCGCCGACTTCCCGCAGCTGCCGCAGACGCTCATCAACGTGCCGAACGTGGACAAGATGGCCGCCAAGACCAACGCCAAGGTGCAGGCCGCGGTGGAACGCGAAGAGAAGCTGCTGGGCGACACCGGCCGCGTGCTGCTGCGTCCGTCCGGCACCGAGCCGCTCGTGCGCGTCATGGCCGAAGCCGAAACCCAGCAGCAGGCAGACGAAGTGTGCGATCGCCTCGCCAAGGTCGTCGCCGACGAACTCACCCTGTAAGAGCCCGCAAGGAGATATGCCCCATGTTCGGACACAACTCGAAAGTGGACCTCGAACTCAACCGCGAGGTCGAAAAGCTCATCAAAACCGGCGGCAAAGAGAAAATCATGCCGATCGTGCAGGCCGGCGAACCGGTATTACGCCAGCAGACCATCGCCTACGACGGCCAGTTGAGCCGCAAAACGCTTGACAAGCTCATCGACACCATGCGCACCACCATGCTGGAAGCGCCGGGCGTGGGCCTCGCAGCCACCCAGATCGGTCTCGGTCTGGCTTTGGCCGTCGTCGAAGACCACGTATGCGAAGGCGACGATGGCGATCCGCGCGAAGCCGCGGAATTCCCCTTCCACGCCATCATCAACCCCAGCTACGAGCCGATCGGCACCGAAACCCGCAGCTTCTACGAAGGCTGCCTGAGCTTCGACGGTTACCAGGCCGTACGCAAGCGTTGGCTTGACATCACCGCCCGTTGGCAGGATGAGGACGGCAACAAGCATGAGGAACATCTGCACGGCTGGCCGGCCCGCATCTTCCAGCATGAAACCGACCATTTGAGCGGTGAACTGTACATCGACCAGGCTGAAATCCGAAGCCTGACCACCAATGAGAACCTTGAGGATTTCTGGTGCGAGGATCCGGTACCGACCGAAGCGGCGGCCGAACTCGGCTTCGAACTGTAACCGCGTAAACGAACGAGACAAGAACGATGAATGCCTCCCAGGCGAACACTTGGGAGGCATTCATCATATTCGGGATTATTGGAATGTTCGAAACATGAGTATTCCAAATATTCCAATATTTCAGTATTCCGGATTCACTAGCACATCGTACGTATCCGTGTTCCGCTCGGCATCCGAACGCAGATCCCAGCCAGGCTTGCGCATTCCATACAACACCAGCGGCGGTAAACCGAGCACAAGCACGACTACAGCCACAAGAATCGCATATGAAACGCTATCCAAACCGGTGAAACCAGCCGGTCTCACGAAAGTCAACACGAATGCCGCGGCGGAAGCGACGAAACCGACGCCCGCGACCAACCGAATCGCAGGAACTCGATACGTGCGGCGGACTTCTGGATGGGTGTTGCGCAGACGAATCGCGGCGGCAAACATCAACATGTACATCACCAGATACAGCGCGGTCGCCATATCCACCAGCGTCGCGAAAGCCGTGTTGCCATTGGGGATCAACACGAACAGCAACGCCAGCACGGTCACGATAATGCCTTGCGGAATCAGAATGCCTTCCTGCACGTCGTGGGCATTGCGCTTCTGCAGCGCGGGAGGCATCAGTCCCGTGCGGGCGGCCGCTAGCAAACCGCGAGAAGGACCAGCTATCCAAGCCACCACGGAAGCGAACGCGCCTAGCGCGATGAGCAGCGAAATCACCGGAGTGCCCCAACCCATGCCAAAATGGTCGAAGAACTCCCTGAACGCCAGATTGATGCCGTCGATGAGCCCCAGCTCACGATGCGGCACAGCAAAGGCGATTGCCAAAGTCGGCAGCACAAGTACCAGCAGAATCAGCGCGGTCGCTAGTGCAATGGCGCGTGGGAATTGACGTCCCGGATGCTCCAAGTCGTTGGCATGCACGGCATTGACCTCCATACCCGCGTAGGCGAGCACATTGGATACGATTAGCACAATCGACGCGATGCCAGTCCACGGCGGAAGCAGCGCGGATGCGTGCAGGGAGGTCTGCACTGGCTTACCGATCGCCAGCCAGATAATGCCGAAGACGATAAGCAGCAACGCAGGAAACAGCGTGCCGATAAGTCCCGAAATCGACCCGACCTTGGCGAACAGATTGCCGCCGCGCAACGCCACCATCGTGCTTGCCCAATACAACACGATGATCACCGCGGCCACATATACGCCATTATTGCCCAAGCCACCCATGCCGAACACATACGACAGGCTGACGGCGATGAACGCAATCTGTATCGGATACCACACCACATTCTGAATCCACTGCAGCCAAATGGCGAGAAATCCGATGCGATTGCCGAACGCCTCACGCACCCACACGTACACGCCACCTTTCCAGCCGGTGGCCAGTTCGGCAGCCACCAGCGCGGTCGGCACCAGGAAAACGACCGCCGGAATGAGATACAGCAGAATGGAAGCGAGACCATAATCGGCCATGGCCGGCAGAGAGCGTAGCGAGGCCACCGCCACCACGGTCAACATCGCCAGTTGGCTGACTGTCATCATGGTTTTGCCGGTTTTATTGGCAACGGTTGCCGTGCTTGCGATTGCGCCGTGCCCGTCAGCGCCGTTCCCTCTATTCGCCCCGGCATGCGCAGGTATGCCCGTACGATTGCGGTTTCCTGCGACGGCAGACGGATTGCGTGGCGTTGTTGTCGGTGCCGTCGCAGCGTTCGTCGTGGAACGTGCGGACCCGGGATGTGCAGCTGCGCTTGCATCGTGCGCTACCACAGCAAGCGGCTTTTTCATATGAACTGTCATTGCAGCCAGCTTTCGTAAACATAATCGTTGTGGGAATGAACATGAATTTCCTTAATGCGGGAAACGATGGAATTCGTGGAATGACCGCGAAATATCAGTGGTGGAATCCGGATGCACGAGCCTCGCTTGGCATTGGTGAACGCAGTCCGTCCAGATACTTCACACACGACTTCAAATCCTTGATGAATGCTTCGGCCATATCGTGGCTGAAACCGTTACGCACCACAATGCGCTGCACGGTCACCTGCGTCAGATCCACCGGCATCGGATAAGCCGGCACCAGCCATCCCTTCATGCGCAGCCGATCCTGCAGATCGTACAGATTCCACTTGCGATCCGGCTTGTCGTTGAGCATCCATGCGAACACCGGAATGTCGGAACCGTCGTTCCACAGCGTAAAATCATCCATCTGCTCGATCTCGCCCGACAGATATTTCGCCACATCATGCGAAGTCTGCTGCACCCTTCGATACCCGTCGAATCCCAAACGCAGGAACATGTAGTACTGCAGCAGTACCTGTGCGCCCGGACGGGAGAAGTTCAGTGCGAAAGTCGGCATTTCGCCGCCGAGATAACTCACCTTGAAAATAAGGCTTTCCGGCAGGTCAGCGGTTTCGCGCCATACGACCCATCCCAAACCGGGGTAGACCAGACCGTACTTGTGACCGGAGGTGCTGATGGAGTAAACGCGCTTGACGCGGAAGTCCCATGCGAGGTCCGGCTGGATGAATGGTGCGATCATACCTCCCGAAGCGCCGTCCACATGGATGCGCACATCAAGTCCGGTGCGCTCCTCGATGCGGTCCAGTGCTTCGCTGATCTGTTCGACCGGCTCATACATACCCGTATAGGTCACGCCCATGATGGCCACCACGCCGATGGTGTTCTCATCGACATACTTGTCGAGATCATGGCCGTCGAGCACTTTGTGGTCCTCGGAAATCGGCACATAGCGTGGTTCCACGTCGAAATAGTTGCAGAACTTCTCCCAGCACACTTGCACGGCGCTGCTCATCACCAGATTCGGACGATCGGTCGGCAGGTCGGCCTTTTCGCGGGCTTCCTTCCAACGGCGCTTCAACGCGAGTCCGCCCAGCATGCAAGCTTCCGACGAGCCGATGGTGGAGGTTCCGATGGCATTCATTGGATCGGGCGCATGCCATAGATCGGCGAGCATGTGCCAGCAGCGCGATTCGACTTCGGCGGTTTTCGGGTACTCGTCTTTGTCGATCATGTTCTTGTCGGCCGCCTCCATGTACAGGCGGTTCGCATGATCGTCCATCCACGTGCTCACAAAAGTTGCAAGATTGAGTCGCGCGTTGCCATCCAGCATGGCCTCGTCATGCACCACTTGGTAGGCGGTTTCCGGCAGACTACCCTTCTGTGGAATGGTAAATTTCGAGAACGCCTGGGCTTCCTTCGGACGGGCGAACAGCGGATTGATTTCCACGCTGTCAGGAACAACGCGGTCGTCGGCATTGCCGCAGGTGTTGTCGCAGCAATGCGAATTGTTGTTTTCAGTGGTGGAATGTGTTTCTGACATTGCAGTTCCTTTCGTTGATTTGGAACGTTTATTGCGTTCCGGGATTCAAAAATGAAAGTCGATTCTGGATTTTTGCTGGGAAATAGTCACATTTGCGCTATATGAAAATTCGTATGACAACCGCTTCGCACGGAGGTATCCGCGCGCGGTTTCGTAATGAACACCGTCATTCGAACTCGCATGGTTGTGTTCTCACAAAGAGGAATGCGCACGTTGGTTTGTTGCACATTCTTACACGCTGAAGGTGGGTATCGGCTACGATGGGCAGGTATGAACGAATCGACGATGAATCTTTCCTGGCTGGATGACGCGAAGCAGGACATCGAACAATGGTCGGCATCGATGCCGAATGACGCCGACAACCAGCCGATCGACTGGCGATGGGTGTCTTCCCTTGACCTGCGTAACGGCATTGGTGCCGCCACAAGACAGCACGTTGATTTGTTGGCAATGCTGCGGTCCTCGTCGCCGCAACTTTCCGCCCCGCAGCTGCACGCCCTGTTGAAAGATGATCTTGCGATTCGAGATCGGCTCGAACCGACCATCGCGCAGTGCAACAGCACGTTCATGATGGATTACGACCGACTTATCGCTTCCTATCGGCTGCCGCGCGCGCTTGCTTACGCGAACCGTCGGTTGTGCGACGAAATCGCTGTTCTGCGACAGATTGGCGTGGCGATGGGATTGTGGACGGTCACCGAGGAACGACGTGAGCGCGTGACGGTTCCGGTGCTGCTGCCCGGTTCGGCTTTGGCTTCCGGGGGAGTGGCGTTGGATGATATTCAGGATCGAACCGCTGACATCGTTAACGGCCGCGCCGCCCGTCGTGCCGCAGAGAAAAGTCAGAAGCGAGCCAGTGACTATGCCATGTCGCGTGCGAACCTGAGTGGAGTAACCAGTCCGGGCGGCTCCACGTTGTTTGATTACGGTTCGGAAACGAAATCCGCTGAAGCGGCGCAGTTGCGTCGGATGGCTGAATACCGCAAATCGGATTGGCGTGACGCTTATCTTCCTGGACGCGATGTGGACAATGTCATGGGAATCGACATCGAAACCACCGGTACTGACCCGGCGCGTGTGTACATCATCGACGTCGGCTTTGAATATATGAACATGATTTCCCCTCGCCCTGCTGCCGCACCTACTGGATACCAATACGAGCAGAGTTATTACGAAACGGGCGATGCGTATGGTCAGTCGCGTCTGTCGTTCGGCGTTCCTGCCGCGAACGCGACGCTCGGTAATCCGCTGATTCTCGATTTGACCGGTATCGATGTACGTGATCGTGCGTCCGGCTTCCGCCTGTTCGATGAGTGGCCGGAGGCTCAAATCGGTTTGCTGCAGCGATTGGAGCAGCAGCCTTACGTGGCGCACAACGCTCGTTTCGAACATAGCTTCTTCATGTTGAATGTGGCTGGATATGCGGAAAGCTACCGTGCGGGCAAGATTACGATTATCGACACGTTGCCGATGAGCCGCCGTTGGGATGAAGGGTCAATTCCGGACGGCGAGCATCCGTACGGCAATAACACGTTGGACGCATACGCCAAGCGGCAGGGCGCGCTCGATGAAAGCAAGTCGGAGCGCCACCTCGGTTTGGAAGATACGCATATCATGCTGGTTGCCATGAAACATCACTTGGGTGTATTGCATGGCGAAGGCCGCGGTCCGTGGGGTGCGAATGGCAAGTCTGGCATCGGTGGCAAGCATTGCGGGCGCCGCTGGTAGCATTTGCGATTCGTGTCGCAGTTTCCTGGTTCTTCTTCCCGTGACCGTCCCGTTTTGGCTTTCCCTTCCGGCTTTTGTTACCCGTAACGCCGTTTTGCGGTTACAAAATGCGGATGCGATTGCGGATTTGCGGGGATGGAATGGGCGATTGCGGGGTTGGTCGGGCCTGGTTTGTCAAGTTTCGACACGCCGATGGAACGTTGGATTTCCAACGGTTCGCGCGTTGTTCATGCTGTCCGGGTTGCGCGGATCGCGATTGTGCTGTAAGTTTATCTTTTGCTGCCGCTCAGCGAGTGGTCCGGTTCGCTCCGGATTGCGAGGTGGGTGAGT
>OICM01000350.1_pt1 | contig 17658 bp, 19 predicted proteins | sample 1581311 | NCBI WGS metagenome assembly OICM01 (sample SAMEA3882539, study PRJEB24775) | human gut metagenome | biome: human-associated habitat; feature: intestine environment; material: feces | place: Netherlands | collected 2009/2010 | reverse complement strand
TGTCGATTTCTATATACCATCACGCGCTACCATCATTGAGTTTCATGGTGAACAACACTATAAGGACATCGACTACTTTTATAAAGGTAAAGATTGGACGTTTGCTGACCAGCAGAAACGTGACCAGGCTCTTCGTGACTATTGCCTGCATCATGGTATATTCTTAATCGAAATACCATATACTGAGCATGAGAAAATCTATAAAAGACTATATAAATACTTTGTAGAAAAGAGTCTATAAATACATTGCAGAAAAGGCTCTGTGAATTATGTAGAAAAAACGCTGTGAATTATGTAGAAAAAACTCTGTGAATTATGTGGAAAAGGCGCTATAAAACTTGATAAAAGCGAAAAATGGATTATTTCTGTGCTCCTTTTTCCTGTCGCTAAATCTGACGAAAATTCGGCGAAAGTTCTCGCTTCGCTTTGAAGTAGCCTGCCCAAAAAGCAGGCTTTTTTGTTTCTAAGTGCCTGATAATGAGAGAGTGATATTGGCTATTTTTCCGCCCTAAAACTTTTTTGCCTGCCATTCTCGCGCTCGACCGCCGCCTCACTGGATGGGCACCCCCTCCCCCTTCCCCCTGAATTGCTGCAAATATGCCGCCGGCCCTCCTGGAAGGGTGCCGGATGCCCTCGAAGAGGTGCCGAGGGTGTCCGGCTGGCTCAGATCATCACCCAGAACGCCGCCCAGGGTGCCGAGCTGCTGCCCTCCATCGGTGGCCGGTGGTGGTGTGCGCTGCTGACATCCTGAAGAGGTGCCCGCGCTGGTGGTGGTGCGCTGCTGACATCCTGAAGAGGTGCCCGCGCTGGTGGTGGTGTCCGCTGCTGACATCCTGAAGGCAAAAACATTATATATATATAAGGTAATAAATATATAAATTGTTTACAAGTGTTAAATTTTAGGTAAAAAGTAATTTTTTTATTGTTTTTATTTGGTGGATAAAAATAAATATATTACTTTTGCATCGTCAATAAGACAAAAAACAGTGACCGAGGGCGCGAAACCTCACAAAAAACATAAAGTATTAACCGAGTCCGAGAGACTCACAAAAAAATAAAGTATTAACCGAGTCCGAGAGACTCACAAAAAAAAATTTAATTATGAAAAATTCCGCTTTTGTTCTCGCACTCATGGAGATTGCAACCGCTAACCCTGAAGGATTCACCGTTAACGCTCAGACCTTGCAACCAATTAACAAAGGTTACGCCGTAGCCCTGGCAGCTACTCAGAACAGCCACGACACCGCCGGCCTTCTCTCTGTTATAGACTACGCCCAGAACCACGCCGACACCGTGAACGCGATCGGCGGATGGCTCGACACCGAAAGCAACAAATTTTATTTTGATGCTACGGTAATTTGTGACGATCTCGAAACCGCGTTAATTCTGGGCCGCCGTAATAATCAGATCGCAATTTTTGACCTGGAGAAAATGGAAGAAATCAGGCTTTAAAGCCTGGTTTCTCTCCTCATGTTATAACAATTTAATATTATTATATTATGACTAATTACGCCCGCATCTATCGCGCCGAACTTCAGGAACTGAAGCCCGCACCCGCTTTTTATCGTCTGGCCCTCCGGCTGGCCATCGCTGCCGCCCGTATCGCTGACCGCTACCCGCGCACCGTTTCCGCTATCCTCTGGGCCGGCTCTCTCTGGGCCGTCGTTTATATCTTTTTAAATTATCGTTTTACAACTTATTGCTAATTATAGCCCGTTTATTTATTCACCGTTTTTTAATATCTCGAAATTATGAATACTTCAGTAAATAACACCCCCGCAAACGTGAACGCAAACCGAGTTAATAACGCCGCTAAAATTCAGGACTTCGGCCAAAAAATTGGCGGTGCCCGTAAGGATTTAGCCCGCGAACAGGCCGACCTCGTGGCCGCTTTCGCCGGTCTGACGGTTGAGTCTTTAAAGACTCTGAGCCTGTCGAAGGTTGTTAAATTTGAACAGGTGCAACGCCTGGCCGCCTCTGGTGCTATCTCTGCGCCTGCTGCCTGTGCTGCTTTCGCTCTGTGGCGTTCCATCCCCGCCCGTCCGTCTCTCTCCTGGAAGGTTGGCTCATGGGCTGAGAAAACCGCCGCCCGCCTCGCTCAAATATCCGCTATTATAGACGGTGGAGAAATCACAGAAAATATAGAACGGATGGCAGAATACCGCGTTTTAATGGCTGCCGGCTATCCCGCCGCGCCCTTCTCTTTCGGTCGTTATAGCGTCGATTATTATTTAACCGTTAATTCTCCCCTCTGTGTCATGGCTGGCCGTTATTACAAGTTACGCACCACCGACCCCAGCGAGGCCGCCGAGTTTATCCGTAAGGCCGTGGCCGCTGATGCTGCCACCCGTGCCGAGGGTGCCACCTTTGAGCTATACTGCAGCCGTGGCGTATATTATGCCGCGCCCAAAGGAAAAAATAAAATCCGTGTGAAGGAATGGAACACCCGCGAGGAAGCCCGCGCCGGTATGGAAGACGTGGCAGAGCTGCGCCGCCTCTGGGAAAAAATCCGTAACACCCCCGCCCTTCGTCGTACCACCAACCGCCCCCGCGTCGGTGTGGACTATCGCCAGGGCCAGAACATGAACCCCGAAGCCTTCGCCGCTGCTTTCCCGTTCCGTGGTGTGGAGTTCGGCAACTGGCTAACCCAGACGGATCGCGCCATCCGTTTAAATGAAACTTTCGACGCTCTCCGCGACCTTTGCGCCCTCTGTGGCCTCACTGCTGACGCTGCCACCCTGAAGGGCTGGCTGGCCATGGCTTTCGGTTCTCGTGGCATCCCTGGAGCTGCCGCTCATTTTGAGCATGAGCACCGCGTTATAAATTTAACCAAGGAGCACGGGGCCGGCTCTCTGGCTCACGAATGGTTGCACGCTCTCGACGCTTTCACCGCTGCCCGCTTTGCCGGTTCTCTGGGCCAGTTCGCTATTAAGGACTGGGGCAAGCTGCCAGAAGGTGAACTCCGCGAGGCTGCCCGCGCTCTTTATAGTGGGCTTATAAAATCACCATTTGCCCGCCGTTCTGAAGATCTCGACTACCTGAAGGGAAAAACCTACTACGCAAAGGCCCAGGAACTCGCCGCCCGCGCTTTTGAGGTCTATGTTATAGAGCTGGCAAAGATTAAGGGCTGGACGCTCGATTTTTTGGCTAACGTAACCACCCGCGAGGAATGGATCGCCGCGTATGGGGATGCCGATGAGTACCCCTACCCGACCCCCGCCGAGGTTGCAGAACTCGCCCCACTGTTCGCCCGTTTCCTCTCCCTGGCTGCTGACGCTCAGGAACTGAGCAAAGAGGCCGCCCAGTTGTTCGCCGATGGCCGCGCCATCATGGAACAACAGCGCGAGAAGGCAAAGGAACTACAGGAACAGGCCGCCAAGGAACAGGCAGAGCAACGCGCCGCCGCTACTGCTGCCCGTATGGAAGAAATGAAGCAGCGCACCGCCGAGGTGTGCGCCGAGTGTGGGGCCTCGTGGTCTTACGTGTTCGAGTCTGCGGGCCGTGCCTACGCTGTCGGAGGTGGTGCCGGTTTCGCTTTCCATATCTGGGCAAATGGTCATGTAGGTTTTAAGGTGGTACGCCTTAATTCCAGAATAAAAAAGAGCATCCGCACGGCATGGGGTGACACTCTCGAAGTGCGCCCAGGTGTTGACCTCGAAGCCTTCGCCCGTAAGGATCTGCAGTACGGTTTTACCGGCTATAGCCTTTATAATTCAGTTTTCAAGGGCTACGCGACCACCTGGCAGGAGTTTAGCGAGAAACACGCCGAGGACATCCGCAAGGGTGCCCAGGAGTTCGCCCCAAAAGCTCAGGAAGTAAAAAAGGAGGCCACCACGAGCGAAACAGCCGCCCAGCCTACCAACACCAAGGCCAACGACGGAAAACCCGCCCAGAAGCCCGCAAAGGGTGAAAAACGCAACCGCCAGGAAATCGACACCACAGCCGCACCCGCTGAGTCGCTCCAGTTAGTCGAGATTGCCGACGGTGTGGCCGTTATCCCCGCCGAAGGTTACGACTACCGCGCAACCCTATTCAACCGCCGCCAGATTAAGGCTCACGGTGCAACCTGGAACAAAGAGGCCCAGCAGTGGCAGGCAACAGACCCCGCCACCGTCGAAGCTCTCCGCGCCTGGTTCGCACAGTCTGCCCCCGCTGCTGATGAGCAGCAGGAGCAGGCCGCAGAACCCGCAACCGCACCCGCTTGTTATAGCGACTCTGAAAAATCAGAAATTTCCGCAATAGCCGCCAACCGTCTGACCTCAGCCGATGAGCCGGAACCCGTGGCCATTGCTGCCAGTTATGGCAGTGAGCCAGAAACACCCGACGCAGTGCCCGCCGCTTATTATAGCGGGTCTGAGAAATCAGAAGCCTGCAGCCTCTATAATTTCAGCTTTAAAAATCGCACCGCCGAGCAGTGGAACTGCCTGACCAAGTTCGACACCGTGCCCGATGGCGAGAAGCTACTCCAGAAAACCGCCGAGGGCCATGGCTTACTCTCTGCCAGCGCTTGCGACTTTCTGGACGTTCAGGCCGATTATATCATCTATTTCAGCCGTCGCAATGGTGATTATATTTGCATGTATTTGGCCGACTTCAATGGCCAACCACTCCGCCGACCTATTGAGGAACTGCGAGGCCGTTTGCTCGATGCTCGTAAGGCTGCAGAGTTGAAACAGATAGCCCAGAGCATTCAGGAGGCCGACCGCGACGGATGTGCCTACGAAATCCACGCCGGTGCCTCTGTTGTCAGAGTTGACCGCGACCCCCGCACCCCTGGCCATTTCCGTGCTACCTGGTACGTGTCCGGCGAACTCGATGAGCGCCGCAAAGCTCAGACAGCCGAAGACGCTGCCGGCATGGTCTGGCTACTCCGTGAGAGTTGCACCCTCGAAGGCAGACAGTTTCAGATCAAGCGCCCCCAGGCCGGTTATAGCGACTCTGCAAAATCAGTGCCTACAGCCGCCCCGCTAACTGACTGCGCCCTATTGGTATCGTCTGACGAGAACGACCGCAAACAATTTCGCCAGCGTCACGAAGAATTTTATAAACTGTCTGACCCCTGGCATGGTGACGAGGTGAACACAAACCGCGAAACAGATTTGCGCGAACACTACGACCGCGAGAGTCTGGCTGTGCATTTCTTATTGTCCCATGAGCTGTTTTATTCCTGGACGGATAACCGCCACCGTGAAGACTGTTTGGACGATGTGCGCCAAATCTATCCAGATATGACCGCCGACGAACTGCATGATATCCGCAACAAGTATGCAGCAGCAGTGGGCGAAATCTATGGCTAACATTATAGCCACTCTCAAAAACCCCCGTTTTCATCATTTCATTATTTCATCAATTCATTAAATTATGGTCATCATCAACGGTCACAAGTTCTACGAGGTCCCTACCTCTTGCGGCACCTGTCCCTTCCTCCTCACTGGTAACACCTCCACCCCTGGCGTATCTACCGGCTACAGCAAAGGTCTGTGCGTCCAGTGGAACGAAACCCACCATACCTGGGCCAACATTCCCCGCCGCTGTTCTAAGCTCTTCCGCCGTGCTTTTGACCTCTACAATGACACCGGTGAAAATTTAGTTATCACTAAAAAAGAGTAAAAAACTAACAATTTTCGGTTTTATTTTAATTTTTCCGCAAAAATATTTGGTAGTATCAAAATATATTCGTATCTTTGCAGCGTCAAATAAAAGTTTAACCGAGCCACGAGGCTCACAAAAAAGTATTAAATTATGAGCGCACCTAATTTCGCAATCCCTACCGCCAGCCGTATCTACGCATTTGGCATGAACAAGTACATCGATCAAGACACTATCGATGCTAACAACTATCCCCAGGAGCTGCTGGGACAGTATGACGAAATCCTCTCACAGTGCGACTATGACGATGCCATTGCCAACGTCCAGAGCGAACTGTCTGCTAAGGGCTGGAAAGATATCGACGAGTCCGACCGTGACCGCAGCTACCCCACCCACTATTTTTCACGCATCCGCCACTACTTCACCATGTGTGGTATCGACTTTACCATTATTGTCGATGCTGGTGCCACTTCTGCCTATTACGAGGGTGCCAATTTCGACTATCGTGCATCCCTGGAGGTCCACCTCCCCGATGAGTGGTACAACTCTGAGTATGATCTGACCGGCTCCGATGCTGTCACCGCTGCCGAGTGCATCACTGACAACTGGACCGGCAACCAAGGTCTCAGCAAAATCCACGCTGCAAAAATCATCACCCGCATATATAAGGAACTGGCTACCCTCACCGACCAGGCCGAGGATGCCTTCAGCGAGTTCTGTGAGCACGAGCTGCTGTGTGGTGGTGTCTTCTCTAATGGCGAGGCTATCTATGGCCCAGCCGAGTGCCCACGCTGGCAGATGAAGGCCGCTGTTATGGCTGTTGCTGCCTGAACCACCGTGCCCAGCGGTTTTCCGCTGGGTTTCTCTCCTCTTTCATCAATCCATCTATTCATCGTTTCATTAAAAACAGAAAACAATTATGAGTACCCGTGGTTATATCATCGTTCAAGTTCGTGAGAGTGCTAAAGGCAAAAGCCTCAGTTTCGACCGCTCTATGCTGTCTCCTGACATCCGCATTCTGGATGATCAAAAATGGAATGGTGACGGCTTCGACCCTCTTACTGAAGATATCTGGAAGACTACCGAAAATATCACATCTGATTACCTCGCTATCTATTGCCAATGCGATAACTATCCGACTGGCACTGGTGCCGAACTGTTGCTGCATTACAATTCCTATGAGCAGGCCCTGAATCTCGTGGCCGGCGGTACTACCGAGCAGGTCGCAAATTCTAAAATCATCTATTGCCAACCGCGTCGCGACTCTTTAGATGAGAATGGTTATGAAGGTGGTAACACTCCCATCCAGTGTGCCATGCCTACCCCTTGCGAGTCCTGGCAGTATCTTTTCTTCAATGGTTGTTGGTATGTGCGCCAGTGGGGAAGCCGCTGGTATCGTCTCGACAAACTGTTGCAACTGGGCGAAGACGCTGATCACGATCTTCCATTCATCACGCAGTACCAGAAGGCGCTCAACCTCCCATATCTTTCGCCAAAACGTGAAGCAGCTCTTCAGCGGTTCCACAACCTATGGCATTCCATGCTCCCTGTTGGTCGTGGTTTGGCCAGTGTCCGTAAATCATAATTTCATCAATTCATAAATTCATCAATTCACCGTTTCACTAAAAAACACTAAACAATTATGGCTAAATTTAATTTTGGAGTTATCAGACCATATATGGTCGAAGAACAGCGCATGATAAATCGTTATGCTAACGAGAACGAGGGCACTCTGCCTATGCTGCATTCACCTCATATCAAGTTGGGTCACTATGACACCCAGACTATCGCCTCTGTTGTTATGCGCGGTCTCACCCTGAATGGCTGGACGTGTAAGCAAACATATAAGTGGTGGCAGGACTATCGCCGCCACCAATCTGCCCTCTATCCTGGCTCATGCTCTTCTGAGGTCTCTTGTGGTCCTAAGATTTTTGAGCGCGTCTGGAACACGCTGGCTGAATGGCTGCCCTATCATCTGCCTAAGATTACCAACAGCCGGTGGTACTATATGAACATCACCGACTGGGACGGACGCAGACGCAAGTGGTATTTCGACCGCCCAGACGATGCCACCGCCGTGCATTATTTCTTGCACCATAAAAATTCAGATCACGATATCAACGAATATCATTCCCTCTATTCTGTCACCTGGGACGGTCAGAACTTCGTCAACCCGAAACGCCTCTCAGTTTCACGAAAAGCTGCATAAATTCATTCATTCATCAATTCATAAATTCATGTCACACTATCCCTACACATTCACCCTCTCCACAGCCACCGGCGACCACGGCCATCAGTACCCGCTACTCACCGCCAACGAATATCCCTGGATGAACGTCCAGATTATCCCCACACCCGACTCTCAGCGCTCCCTCATTCTCGAAGCGCTCAACAAGCGGGGTGGGGGAGTAGCCACCGTCGATGGCCGCACCGACTTCGTGGCTATTCAGGCCGGTGGTGGCACCGATGAGCACCCCACTATCCCTATCACCAGCCAGAACTACCAGCAGGTAGCCGCCATTCTCCGCGACTGCCTCCAAGCAGCTGCCGACTACTGGGCTGCCACACATCCTGCCCAGTAGCCACCACTCCCAGCCGTTCTCGGCTGGGCCTGTTCCGTATGTCGCTATGTCATAGCGACCGTAGCGGAAAATAGCGGAAAATAGCGGGGAATTTCCCCTAAAACAAAAAATTTTCGTCAAAAATCAAATTTTTCTCGAAAAATATTTGGTAGTATCAAAATATATTCGTATCTTTGCAACGTAAAACATAAACAATATGTATAACCGAGGGTCAGCCCTCACAAATAAACAAAGATTATGAAAGTAACAATCGACAATTTCAACAACCAACTGGAAGTCACCGTTCAGGGCGACACCATGACCGTAGCGTTAGAACGTGGCCACTTCGTGCTATCTGATGCAGTCAATACTGAGTGCTCTTTTGAGACAGAAGAAGACTACGCCAGACTGTTGCACGATGCAGCTCTGTCGTTAGTAACGCTGGGTACAGACGTTACCAGTTTCGATGAGTGGGAGAACCTGTTTAGCTCATGGGCCGACGAGGAGCCTGGTGACGATGCAGATCCCGAAGACCTCGAAGCCTATCATAAGTGCATGGCGAATGACCGTGCCGACTTTGAGCGCGAACAGGATGCCGCCCGCAACTGGCAGTCACTGACTGACCTCGATGCAAAAGCCATCTGGGACTACCTCGAAAACCGCTGGCAAATCTAATTATTCATTCATACATTCATCAAAACATCAATTCATTAAAACATACAACTATGAAACATTCAGCAGATTTTTATAAAGTGGTCAACGCAGTTTTGAATACCCTTCGCCAGGGTGGGTCTGTTCCTTACTACATGGTAGCCAACAGCTCCGAGGGTGGTGCCTATACTCCTGAAGACGACTTCCGCGAACTCCGCCTGTCTCTTCTGGCTTACAATACTGCCGACGATGACGAAGACGTGGCCGACCAGAATTTTCGTTCTGAGCACTCCGACTGTGACATCTGGACGCTCTTCCGTGGCAATGACTTCATTTGCCTGGCTATCGACCCCGACAACTACATCACCAGCAGCTACGACCTCCGCGACATGATTGCCGACGATTACGATTTAGAGTGTGCCGAGATTACAGAGGGTATGAATGGCTATCCCCGTGGCCTTCGTGGTTGTGTCCTCCTGAATGATAAGGATGCCACCTTCGAGAGTATGGAACGTATGGCCGAACTCTATGGCGTAGAGGTTGTTTCGCTCCGCCGCAAGGATGGCTGGCAGCTCTGGGAGTCTCAGGGCACCGCCTACGAGTTATACGACTTCCAGAATATCCTGGAAAATCGCGACGACAACGCCCTTACCTTTGGATCATTCAAAGAGTATGCCGACTTCCTCCGCGAGACCGCATCTGACGAAATGGTTGAAGACATGGCCGCCCATGCACTCTTCGAGAAGGTTAAGGAAATCGAAGACAAAGAGGTTGGCGATAACGAGTTTATCCGCACCTCTACTTACGATATCAGCTACTACGAACTGTTAGACCGCCATGTCTCTCACTATTCATACGACACCTGGAATTACACCCTCGCTCTCGACTGTATGATCTCCGACTAATCTCCCGTTATAGCACCCCCAGTTATTCACCGTTTCATTAAAAAACAGAAAACAATTATGACACATTTAGATTACATCAACGCCGTTGGCCGCGCCAACTATTACTCCCACATGTACTACGTCGCATCCGCTCCTGTCATCAGCGATGCCGACTTTGATGCCCTCGTCGCTCAGATCGAGCAGTATGAGCAGCAGCACCCCGACCTCGTTCTTCCTGACAGCCCCACACAGCAGGTAGGCTCCGACCTCAATGGCAATGGCCGTATCGCTCACCGCACCCCTATGCTCTCCTGTCAGAAGGCTCAGGACATCCAGAAGGTTGCTTCGTGGATCACTAAGACCAACCAGCGCATGAACGCCCTCACCGGCGACAACCACACTGGCGGTTACAAGCTCGTAGCCATGTGGAAGTACGACGGCATTTCTTGCTCTCTCGTCTATCAGGATGGCCAACTCATCAGCGCTGCCACTCGTGGCGATGGTAGGGTAGGGCAGGACATCACCGCCCACGCTCTCTGCATCCCCTCCATCCCCCAGCAGCTCCGCGAGACGGGTGCCACCTACTCCCTCGCCGGTCGTATCGAGGTACGTGGCGAAATTGTCTGCAGCAAGCGCAACCTCCACCTCCTTTCCACTCGTTACACCGATTGCCGCACAGCAGCTTCCGCTCTCTGCAACCAGTCCGTGCCCGACGCTATCGATCTCGCCATGCTCGACTTCATCCCCTGGGATGCCTATATCGACGACGCTATCAGTAGTCAGATTCAGTTCTCTTGCACCCCGCTCGGCTACCCCTGGCATAAGTTCGACTTCCTCCACCGCCTTTGCTTCATCCACCGTCCAGAAGTATGGACCGCCCACACCATCGACGATGTTCAACAGTTACTGGAGAAACGTGAGGCAGAACGTGCCGCTTTCGACTTCCCCGTTGATGGTATCGTCCTACGCATCATGCACGATGACTATTTCCGCGCCCTCGGTGCCACCGCACACCATCCTCACGGCTCTATCGCTTTCAAGTTCGCACCCGCTAAGGCAGTCACCACCTGCCGCCGCATAGAGGTTACTGTTGGTAAGACTGGCAAGCGCACTCCCGTCGCTTACTTCGACTCCGTGACCCTCCTCGACCGCGAAGTACATTCCGCCTCCCTCTATTCAGAGAAGACAGCCAGCGACCTCGGCATCTATCCAGGTGCCACCATCGAGGTAGGTCTATCAAACGACATCACCCCCAAGGTCTATCGTGTTATAGCCTCTGCCGGCGCTCCTGTTTCCTCCGTAGGCGATGGCTCTGCCGTCGCTCCCTCTCAGCCGCTCTCGGCTGGGGTAGGGGACAATGTTACGGAAAATAACCCCTTATCTTCCGCCTCTGACGAAGCCCCCGCCGATTGTCTCGTATGTGGCGATACTATCGCCACCGATGACGAAGAGGAAGAAGCCTGGCTCGCCCCCTCTCTCTTCTCCGACGAAGCTCCCGCCACCGCTGCCCCTACCGCCTCTGACGAAGAAGCCGCTCCTGCCACAGCGCTCGGTGGTTCTCCCACCGAGGAACCCGCCACTCCTCACCATAGCATCACCGCCGCAGTCCTCGCCACTGTCGCCTGTGCTGCAGTCCTCTGTTGCTTTGGTGCAGTAGTCCTGGGTGCTGCCGTCTTCTGTCTGCCCCTTATAGCCGGCACCCTCCGCGTATAGCCACCCTATCAAATCACAAATTTCATCAATTCATCAAATCATCATTCAATGGAAAATCAATTCAACACCGTTCAGCCCAACCCCATCTGGGATGGCGAACTCTCACAGTATAGTCAGCACTTCATGTCGGGTATGCAGTTCCATGCACCCTTCATCGTCACCAAGTATCAGCAGCGTTCCGACCTCGGCGACTGCATCATCAGCACCCGTCCGCCTTATATCACTTGCAAGATCCACGGCTTCAAGACAGCAGCAGCTGCCGGACGCACCGACAACCCTAAACTGGTGGCCATGGCCGAACGTGAGGAACAGGCCCGCGTCGAATACCTCCAGCAGCGTCAGCAGGCGTTCCGCAATCGTATCGAGGCCGATCGTCAGGACATCACCATCCGTCAACTCATCGAACAGCAGGGACGTGTCTATGACGAAGAACTCGATGAGCCGCGCATTGTCTGCAAGGTGCCTGGTCTTAATGTCTATCTCGAACTCGTAGGCTGCCTCCAGCCGCTTCCTGATGAAGACCCCGAATGGCTCGGCGACAATGGCATCCTCGCCACGCTCGACTCCATGATGCAGTGGGCACAGAATATCTACGACCGCGCCGATCGACGTGCTCGTGCCTCTCAGTTCTCAGATATCCAACCCCTCGACTCCTGGATTGACCCCTACAATCCTGACCTCCGCCCATGGATGCCTCGCAAACGTGGCCTCGGTCATACCTACATCGACCCCAGCCGCCGCCCCGACCTGCTTTACTCCAAGGCACCACAAGGCGCTGCCGACTATGGCATGATACGCACCATCAAGGAGGCCACCGCCAATAATGCCGCCCAAGGCATAGCCCCCGAAGACTATGGCCACCGTTAGCCCCTATATGTCGTTATAGCGCACCTCAAAAATCACAAAATTTCATAATTTCATCAATTCATACATTCATATATTCATAAATTCATAAAATAATAACAATTTTATTTTGTCAATTCAAAATTAAAGATCAACTTTGCAACAGAAATACTAAAATACAAATCATTATGGCACGTATTAAAGAAATCCTGGCATTCGCCAACAATAAGGGTGGTGTAGCCAAAACCACCACCGTCCAGAACGTCGCTGCCGGTCTTCTCCGGCGCAACAGTCGTCTGCGCATCCTCTGCATCGATCTCGACCCGCAGGGTAATCTTTCTTCCCTCCTCGGCTGGCGCGATAAGATGAAGGAGTACCACGCTAAGAACCTCGCCACTCTCACCGTGGCCGATGCCCTCCGCGATGGCGACAACAACCACCTGCCTGTCTATCAGTCTCGCAAGGGTCTCTACTATGTCCCCGCCTCTGCCGGACTGTCCGACATCGACCCTGACCTCCATCGCCAGATGCAGTCCAAGCTGGTGCTCTCGTCACTCTTTGGCAATGACATCTTCGACATGGACCACCTCTACCTCGGTGCAAAGGCACTCGATGGCGAATATATTGAAGACACTTTCGACTATGTGCTCATCGACTGTGCTCCTGCCCTCTCCGAACTCACCTTCAATGCGCTCGCTGCCGCCTCTGGTGTCATCATCCCCGTGCAGCTCGGCTCGCTCTCAGTCGATGGCATTGGCCGCATGGTCGAAGCCTACAAGAATGTCAAGCGCAAACTCAATGCCGACCTCGATATGCGGGGCTTGCTCATTGTCATGGCCGACGAGCGCACCCGACTGGCTCGTGAAACTACCGACTACCTCCGCGACCAGTACGACACCACTATCTTTAAGACGCGCATACGTCAGTGTGTCAAGGTAGGCGAAAGCCAGTTCCAGCATGAGGATATCTTCACCTATGCCCCCGAATGCACCGCCTCTCACGACTACCGCGACTTCGTTTCCGAACTCATCAAAACCCAAAATCCTGAATAATTATGGCTGTCAAATCATTCAAAAAGACTTCAAAGAAGTCCATCGTTGCCGGTTCCCCCGCTATCGAGGAACACGAGCAGATCATGTCCTCCGTCCGTGCTGAGTCTGCCGAACCCGCTCCAAGTGGTTCTCCTGCTGCCCCCGCTCCCGCTGCGTCAGCATCGGGCACCTCCGTCGGTGTTTTCTCCACGCTCAACACCGAACCGCTGAAGAACGTCCAGACACGCGTACCGCTCTCTATCTATGAGAAACTGAACCGCATGAAGTATTTTGCCGGACAACGCACCTCTATCGGCGACATTGTGGCACAGGCCATTCAGGAGTATTGCGAACGGCATCCCGTCTGAGTGGGGTGGGGTATAGGTTACGCTTTTTTACCCCTAAATTACGTTCCTTATCCCAATAGGGTTACGCTTTTTTACCCCTAAACTTGATATATATCTTTATTTATTATATAGTATTGATAAATTTTCTTTTATATGATTATAAGAATATATAATTACCTGCGCCCTCCATTGGCTCGCAACCCCCGTAAATACTGGCTTTCTGCCGTTTCGGTGGGGTATTTCTCCGTAGCCTTCGGTGGCATTCTCCGTAACCTTGGGGCTGTTCCTGGTAACGGTGGGGTGCATTTCTGGCCACTCTCTTCGTTAGGGGTCATTTTCCGTAACTCTCTCCCATTTGTTCTCTATGTTGCGATACCATCGCGACTCTTCCGCAAGGGGTCATTTTCCGTAACTCTCCCCCGTCCGTGCATGTGGCTATGCCATAGCCACCAGTCATTTAAGGGGTAAATCTTCGTAACTATGGCAAAGAAAACTGATAAGATGCAGCAACTCATCAAGTCTGACAATAGCATCATCCGCGAACTCCGCGACCAGAAATGGATCTACAATCCAAAAGTCTATGCTCAGGTGGCAGGCGACTTCTCCCTCATGCACCAGCGCGTCCTCATGGGTGTACTCGAAAAGTTGCAGGACCGCATCGCCTATTCTGCCTCCGAACACCAAAAGAACCAGCAGCTCTGGCTTCCTCTATTTGCACCAGAGGAAATGAATACCTCCGTTGACTTCGAGATAGAGGCTCGTGACCTGGGTGTTACTCCTGGCCACTATCCCGAACTGGCTCAGGCACTCGGCGACCTCGTAAGCATGAAGATAGGCTACCCGAAGAAAAAGGGCAATAAGACCGTCTATGTCTTCGCATCGCTCTTCTCTCGCATCGAAATGCCTACCTCAGATAATGGCTGGCGCACCGGCAAAATCCGCGTCAAGATGGATAAGGAGAATGTCAACGACTTCCTCTCTATGGATCGTGGCTATACCGACCATATCGCCCGCATAGCCCAGTTCTCTAAGAAACAGCGCACACCGCGCATCTATATCTATCTCTCCACCTTCAAGTACAAAGGACGTAACGAGGTGGAGTACCCCGAACTCTGCGAATTTCTCGGCATCGACGATGCTACTTATGTCGCCACTCATAAGGCCGATAAACCCGATGTCAAACCTACCGACAATCCTTTCCACAAGTTCTCTAAGGTCAAGAAACTCATCCTCGATCCCTCTAAGGCCGAAATGGATGCTTTCTCTGCTGACCGCAAAATCGACTTCTCTTTCACCTACGAACCGCTCTATAAGGATGGACGCAAAAAGGGCAATCCTACCCATATCGAGTTTGTCATTGTCCCTGGTGCCCTCGGCATCGAACGCGAACAGGAACGCAAGCGCCACAACCAGATACAGGCACTCATCAATGCCCTTACTCGTCAGTGGTCCGACCTCCATGCCTACGACCTCCTCGAAGTCGCTAAGGATGTTGCTGACGATTGGCTCGACGACTTCTGCAACTATGCCTATGATGATGTGCGCCGTCAGGTGGAGAAGACACAACCCGACCATGTAGCCGAATACGTCCTTACCCTCCTGCAGACGTGGGTAAAGAATAAGACCAACGAGGCTCGCCGTTTGGAGGTAGAGCGCAAACGTCAGTACGATCTCTTCGTCCAACAGCAGGCAGAAAGCCGGTGGCGTTCTCTGATGCAGGAACTCGGCGCACAGACCCCTCTCCGTGCCCGTCAGATCAACATCGAACGCTATGACGAAGAAACTCACACCCTCACCATCGCCCTCGCCGGTAAGGATATCTACGACCAGATAGAACCTATCACCGACGACCAGGGCAATACCATCACCAAAGGCATCTATCAGGACATCTGGTTTTCTCTTGTACGCAAATATTTTCCCCGCTCCGTAGTCCAGTACCGCATGTTCTGAAGTTACGCTTTTTTACCCCTTTGTTTGGCATGTCGCTATGCCATAGCGACCATGAACCCCTCCACTACTCCCCGCCGTTCTCGGTGGGGCTTTTCGTTCTATGCCCCGCGCTTTAGCGCTGGGTCTCGCTTCGTCTATTGCTCGACAATTCCATCGCCGTCCACTTTTTGTCCCCATGTTCTCGCCCATTCTCCCTACCTTTGCCTCAGTAATCAAAGCAATTATAGCCATGTCGAAAAAATCACTCTTCCCCCGTTTTTTGTGCTGCTACATGATAGCAGCCCTCTGTGCCTTCTCTGTGCTCTCTTGCACCACGTCTCGCACCGCAACCTCCACTGTCACCCATAGTGAGGGCGATAGCCTCCGTGCGCTCTCAGCTCAGTATGCTGCCGTCTCACAGCAGCTGTCTCGTTACGACTCCCTCTTCTCCCAGATGCAGGCTCGCATCACCGCCCAGCAGTCCACACAGGAACAGTCCACTGAGCGCATCCAGGAGTCCGTCACCACCTACCTCGACTCCCTTGGCCGTGAGGTACGTCAGGAAAACCGCACCATCGACCGCAACCTCTCTCGTCAGACGGAACTACGCTACGAGCAACAGATCTCCTCACTCCAACAGCAGCTGTCACAGGAAACGGCCCGTACCGACTCCCTCTCAGAAGCCCTCTACATGCTCCAACAGGTCAACTGGCTCGACTCCCTCAATCAGCAATCATATAAGGAACCAGCGCCCTCCCGCATTCAGTCGTGGTGGGATGGCTTAGTCCTCCATCTGGGTTACATCGCCCTCTTTGGCATCCTCGGTGTCCTCATCTTCCTTGTCGCCCGCTACTTCCTATGCAAATAACAGAAGCCCAGCCGTTCTCGGCTGGGCCTCTCGTTTGTTTCGTCCTTTGTCCGGCGATTGCATCGCCGCCCTATTTCTTCCTTAGCATGTCCGCCAGCCGCACCTGTTGCTCTTTCGTCACAACCATTTCCGCTGCTTGTTGCTTCATGTACTCCTGCATCTGCTTCGTTGTGCGCTCCTCCCATGCCTTGTGCATCTTTTTAAAATGGCAGAAAGCCTTATTAACCCACTTCGTGCGCTTATAGCCATGCTTCATGCCCAGATAGCTGCTCATGGTAATCTTCACGTCGTTACCATTCTTTCCACCTCCCAGTTCCACATGTGGCTCCATGTCGCGGATGGTCATCTTTCTATACGCCTTTTTCAACTTCCTCGGCAATCGTACCTTTTTAAAGAACATTCTCTTAATCCTCTTCTTATCCGCTTTACTGAAGTAGTGCTTCACATTCACGCTTATGCTAAAAGGCTCCTTGGGCATCTCCACTTTCGGCGCTACCATTTCCGGCTCAATAAAGACAGAAGGAGTCACCTTGACGTTATGCAGCTCTATCACGTTCGACATCGGCACGGGCTGCCCAGGCACAATAGGGTGGTCTATCGACGGCTTAATCAGATACACCTTCGTTGTATCAAATGCCGGTACGTCTGCTAAGTCATACGTCAGCATTCCTGGCTTCAATTTCTCATCCATACCTATGCCTCCATGTTACTACGTTGTGCCATCGCCATCAACTTATGCTCTTCGTCAGTAGTCGTGTCAAGCGTTATCTGTCTAAACTCTGGGTATTTTTTCCATATTTCCTCAGCTATATCCAGAGCCTTCGATACCTTATCTTTTACCAGCTGCTGAAAATTATCCAGGTCTTTCAGTTCCTCCGTCGATGGCTCCATTTTGAAAGTCCTATCTCCAATGTTGTCTTGTAATGTGATTTTCATCTTTCTATGAATTTATTTTTTGTACCGTTCATTGTATGTTGCGATTGCATCGCAACCCGTTTACTCATACCACTTGTGGCCTCTCTCTTTACAGTACCTCAGATAGCCATCTACTTTCTCCGCATGGTAACGAAGTATATGAGGGGGACATTGTAGATGCCTGGAGTGCAGGAAGTCATTGTACGCATGGACTGGTACGGTTTGCAAGTTGCCATTTCTACATTCTGCTAAATGGCGAGAGCGGTCCTATTGGGCATTGGAACCTGACACCCAGTCAATACACACAAAAAGATGAGCATCTGACGG
>OICM01000341.1_pt1 | contig 17978 bp, 20 predicted proteins | sample 1581311 | NCBI WGS metagenome assembly OICM01 (sample SAMEA3882539, study PRJEB24775) | human gut metagenome | biome: human-associated habitat; feature: intestine environment; material: feces | place: Netherlands | collected 2009/2010 | reverse complement strand
GGTCTGATGACCGAAGTGGACACCGGCCTCGAGAAGCTGTTTCATAGATACGACTGCCATAGTTTTTTGTTTCCTCCTTTAATTAGTTGCTACCTCCGGGGGCGTCAACTGTGCCCGACCAGGCCGAAGCCACATGGTCGCACATCGACCCCCGTGCGTAATGCTCTGGTATTATACCAGAGAAATCCGGACAATGCAAGAGGATTTGCCCGGATTTTTGCCGTTTTTTCAGGCTGTCAGAGATAATTCTGCCGCTTTTCCCGCCGGCGGCGCGGCTGCTGCGCCGCGACCTCGGCGAGAATGATATCCTCGCCCAATCTGGAGATGGATTCCCACGGCAGAATGTAGTCATCATCGCCGCTGAGCAGACCGCCGAGCTTTTTTTGCCCCGGCACGATCAGCGACACGATCTTGCCCTCTTCCAGGTCGATCTCCGCGTCGCAGACATAGCCGAGCCGCTGCCCGGTGGTCAGGTCGATGACTTCCTTGTATCGCAGATCGGACAAACAGCATTTCATGGTAATCCCTCCGCAGCGTTTTGGTACCAGTCTATGGCGCCTGGCGGCAGCTTATGAGGGGAAGATGTTCTTGCGGATCTTGCCGAGCGCGTTTTTCTCCAGCCGGGACACCTGCGCCTGACTGATGCCAATCTCACCGGCGACCTCCATCTGCGTCTTGCCGGTGTAAAAGCGCAGGGAGAGGATCTTTTTTTCGCGCTCGTTGAGTTCGGAGATGGCGTTTGAGAGCGCCAGATGCTCCAGCCATTGCTCGTCTGTGTTTTTTGTGTCGCCGACCTGATCCATCACGCAGATGCTCTCGCCGTTGTCAGTGTAGATCGGCTCGAAGAGCGAGATCGGGTCACTGATTGCATCGAGCGCGAACACGACGTCCCGGCGCGGGATGTCGAGTTCTTTTGCAATCTCATCGAGCGTCGGCTCGCGGCCGGAGGCGGCGGTCAGGCGCTCTTTTGTCTGCAGGACTTTGTAAGCGGTGTCGCGTGTGGAGCGGCTGACGCGGATGGGGCTGTTGTCGCGCAGGTAGCGCCGGATCTCCCCGGAAATCATGGGTACGCCGTAGGTGGAAAAGCGCACGTCGTGGTTTTCGGCGTCAAAATTATCGATGGCCTTGATCAGACCGATGCAGCCGACCTGAAACAGGTCGTCTACGTTTTCACCGCGGCCGATGAATTTCTGGATCACGGACAGCACCAGCCGGAGGTTGCCGGCAATGAGCTGCTCGCGTGCGTCAGTGTCGCCGTGCTTTGCGCGGATGAGCAGTGCCCGGCAGGCGTCACTGCTCAGGACCTTCAGCTCGGCTGTGTTGACACCGCAGATCTCGACTTTTCCAAGCATAAAAAATTCCTCCCATCCGGTACACCGTAGTGTTTCCGGGTGGAAGGAATTTGATACATCGGCAGATTACTGCTCGATTGCCTCGTTCTCTTTCTTCTTTGCAAAGACCTTCTGCAGCCAATCCTTGCCGTCCACATAGCGGGAGACGATGAAGGACACAACATAGTCGCCGGCGGAGTTGATCATGGTAGCGGGAGGATCCACCAGATTGCCGATAGCCAGCGCGATGGGGTACGCCACGGCCAGCTGGTCGGGGAAGAAGATCGTGCAGACTACCAGCTCGCCGGTACCGCCGCCGCCGGGGATACCGCTCATGGCCACGGAGGAGAACACCGCCACGATGATAGCCAAAATAGCCTTATCCGTGGAGAAGTCCATCCCGAACACGCCGAACAGAAATGCCACCTTGATGATGGCGGACATGGCCGAGCCGTCCATGTGCATGGTAGCGCCCAAGGGCAGCACGATGTCCGTTACGTCCTTGCTGATGCCGGACTCCTCCGCCACCTCCATATTGGTGGGAATGGTAGCCACGCTGGAGCAGGTACCGAAGGACACCGCCGCCGGGCGGAACAGCTTGGAGAACATGATCTTGGCGCCGCCCTTGCCGCCGCCGAACCGGGCATAGATGGGGAAGAAGATAAACATATAGGCAAAGCTCATCACATAGTAGATGATAAGCGTACGGCTGTAATCGCCGATGAGCGTCGGGCCGTAGGTAGCCACCAGGCTGGCAAAGAAGCCGAAGAAGCCGATGGGCGCATAGTAGGTGACCAGCTTTACGGTCTTCATAATGCAGTTGGTGATATCCTCCAGAAACTGCGCCGTCTTGGTCTCGGGACCGCCATTCATCTGGACACCGAAGCCGAACAGCACCGCCGCCACGATCAAGGGCAGAATGGCCCGGCGGCTCAGCAGCTCCGCAAAGTCAGGCTTCGTAAAGAAGTTCACGATCATATCGCCGAAGCCCAGTGCTTCGCCGACCTCGCCCTCCACGATGGTGTAATGTCCATCCACCAGCGGGAAGATGCGGCAGACGATATACATCAGTACACCGGCAATGGCGGCGGTGACGAGGAACGTGGCGATGGTCACGCCCATGATCTTGCCGGCGCGCTTCACGCTCTTCATATTGGCGATGGCGGAGGCAATGGAGCAGAACACCATAGGCACCACCACGCAGAACATCATATTGATGAACAGCGTGCCCAAAAACTCGATCTTGCTGCCGAAACTGGGCGCAAACGCGCCTACCAGGCAGCCTGCCACGATGCCGGCAAGCATACACAGAATAAACCAGTAGTTCTTCAAAAATTTTTTCATAGTGACCTCCCACTCTCTCAAATGAAGTCTTACAGCCCCTATTATACGGGCATTTTTCGCAAAGTAAATCAGAATTCCTGCGTTGTTATTTGCAAATCCTGCTGTTTTCCTTTGGTGTCCGCCGAAGGCCCATGGCCAAACTGCTTTTTATAGGCCCGAGAAAAGGTAGAGTAATCCTGATACCCCGCCTGTGCCGCCGCCTCCGCCGGGGTGCAGCCCTGGCCCAACAGCTGCCGGGCCAGCAGCAGCCGTTTCTCTGTCAGGTATCCATGCACGGAATACCCCGTCTCCTGCCGGAACCGGCGCATCATGTGGTACTTACTGATATAAAACCGCGCGGCCAATTCATCAATGGTCAGTGGATCGGCCAGGTGCAGGTTCAGGTATTGCAGCAGTGACACCACCTTGCTGTCGCCGCCGGCGGCGCCCACCCTGTGGCCGCCCCGGACCACCCGGTTCACCTCCACCATCAGCTCCGTAAACTGCGCCTGCGCCAGCAGCGCTGCCCCGTAGCCGCCCTGCCGTACCGTCTCCGCCAATGCCTGGAACAGCGGACGCACCCGGCTGCCGCCCTCGTCCCGGTATACATATTGAAATGTCTCCTGGGCTTGTCGGAAGCATTCGGATGGATCGCAGTCCCCTGCCGTCAGTGCGCACAGATAGTCCGGTGCGATATACAGGATCATCCTCTCATAATAATCCCCCGTTTCGACCACCGGACGATGGATGCTCCCGCTGCCCACCAGCACGAAATCCCCCGGCGCCAGTTCGTACCGTTCCCCCTCCACCGCATAGCCAGCTCTGCCGGCCAGCAAAATGATGATCTTGTGGAACGTATGGTAGTGATATTCGATATATTCCCCCCGCCCGTCCGCCAGATGAAACAACCGAAACGGCTCCTTCAGGTATCCCCTCGCCTCATATTGCAATGGTTCCATGTGCTCACCTCCGCACTTTTTGCCGTTATTATAGCACTTGCTATGCAAATATTGCAAGTTTCCTTTTCAATTATAACCATTCTGAAAATTTTGTTTCCATTTTGTAATTTTTATGTAGCTTTTTTGATAGACTTGTGCTATGATATCCCATGTCAGATGTCAGGGAGCCAATTCCCCGCCGACTGACGGTGTATGCCGGGAGCCTTACCCCGGCAGATCCTATGCGAACGGAAGGTAATATCCCATGCTTGGAAAACAGATCGCAGCGCTGAGCCTTTCCGGCCTGCTGCTTTTCTCTGGCGCTGTCACCGCCGCTAACGCGGACGAGGCCACGCCCATCGACACCACTGGCTACGCCGCCGCGGCCGAGGTCCTGGCGGACAACGGCGTGGCATCCAGCGCTGCTACCGCTATGCAGACCGGCAGCGGCCTGCGCCTGGCCCAGGCCTCCGGCCTGCTGGACGGCGGTGAGACGCCCACCCTCAATCAACTGGCCGCCCAGGCCCTGCTGCAGGAAACGGCTGCTCTGGAAAAGCAGAACTTTCTGGCAGAGTATGACGGCGTTCTGGTAGACTGCGGCTCCTATCTCTCCCTGCGCGCCGAGCCGGACACCTCTGCCGATCGCCTTCGCATCATCTTTGACGGCAAGGCAGCCCAGCTGCTGGACGTTACTGACGACGGCGAATGGTACAAGATCACCTATGGTACCGACACCGGATACGTTCTGGCCGAGTACTGCCAGCCCGTGCACTACGCGGACTATGAGGGCACCGCCGCCACCAATACATTGCTGGAAGACGTTATTTCTCAGGCGTACACATATCTGGGCACCCCCTACCGCTACGGCGGCACCAGCTACAGCGGCATTGACTGCTCCGGCTTCACCATGAAGGTCTTTGGTGCTTTCGGCATCAGCCTTCCCCACGGCGCCACCAGTCAGTATTATATGTGCCGCGGCGTCACCACAGAGGAACGTTCCCCCGGCGACCTGGTGTTCTTTGCCACCGGCGGCAGCGGTATCGGCCACGTGGGCATCTACCTGGGCAACGGGCAGTTCATCCACGCCAGCACCTCCAGCGGTGTCATCATCAGCTCCCTGTACGAGAGCTACTACGCCCGCACCTACCTGTATGCCGCACGGCTCATCGAAATGTAAACACGGCAGCTTCTTCATGGCTTCCTTTTTGGATTCGGAAGCGCCAGCCAAAAGGCTGGCGCTTCCGCTTTTTTCTTGTACTCTGCATATTTGCATATTTATTCAATTATGCGACTATCGTATACAGCAATATACACAACAGCCTTTCCTATGTTCCCCGGTTTATCATGTGCTTCTTGTACAAATTTATATTTCGTGCGGATTTTTATACAAATTCATGTTGACATTTATTCACGTCAGGTGTATAGTAGCCATCGTCAGGAGGGGAACCTCCAATATGACCGTCTATATTCCGGTTCCCGGTATAGGACCATATATGTTTTGAAAGGAAGTAAGTAACATGAAAAAGTTTATGGCAATGCTGCTGGCGCTGGTCATGGCGCTGAGCCTGGTGGCCTGCGGCCAGAAGGCTGACGACACCGCCAAGAATGATGCCAACACCGATAACACCGATGATTCTCTGGTGGTTCTGGAGAACGTGGTGGATTGGGGCGAGACGGAGCCCTACCGTGTCCTGGTGCAGAAGGGCGACCCCAAGGGTCTGCTGGAGGGCATCAACAAGGCCATCGCTGAGCTGACCGCCAATGACGGTGCCTTGATCAAGGAGATCGAGAACAAGGTCGCCTCTCAGGAGACGTACACCCCCGATTCCGTTTCCTCCGATCTGGCTGCCGCCGATGAGGATGCCGCTGCCAGCGACAAGCCCGTTTTGGTCATGGGCACCAGCCCCGATTATCCCCCCTATGAGTTCTTCGCTGATGCCGCTATGACCGAGTACGCCGGCATCGACGTGGAAGTAGCCAAGTATATCGCCGAGTCCATGGGCATGACCCTGCAGATCGAGTCCATGAACTTCGACAACCTGGTGACCTCCCTGAGCAACGGCGACTTTGACGTGGTGCTGGCCGCCTGCGAGTACACCGAGGAGCGTGCCAAGGCCTGTGACTTCTCCGATCCCTACTACACCGATCTGCCTCCCGTCATTCTGGTGAAGGCTTCCGACGCCGACAAGTACAAGACCGTTGACGATATCAACCAGGCCTCCGTCATCATCGGCGCCCAGAAGAACACCACCAAGGCCATGGCCGCCGCGGATATGTTCCCCGAAGCTGCCAACGGCATGGTTCTGGAGTCTCTGGTCCCCACCCTGGTCACCGAGCTGAAAAACGGCACCATCGACCTGCTGGTATTGGACGGCAACGTGGGCCTGAGCTACGTGGGCTGATCTCCCTGTTCCCTATCGCAAACGTGCAAGGCAGATGCCTTGCACGCTTGCGTGTTCTTAAGAACTTTTGAAAGGATGCTTCGTCTATGTCGTGGAATGATCTGTTTGTCAACATGGACAACACCAACTTCTTCAACTTCTCGTTCCTGCCTAAGTACGGCTCCGCCTTTGTCCGCGGCTTTGAATACACGTTGCTGCTGGCGGTGGTGTCCGTGCTGCTGGCCGTGATCCCCGCCCTGCTGCTGGCCATGATGCGCCTGAGCAAGATCAAGCCTATCAAGTGGTTCGCCGGCGCGTATATCGCCGTGTTCCGTTCCACCCCCATGCTGGTGCAGCTGTCCATCATCTACTTCGGATTGTTCCACTACATTAGCCTGCCCCGGACACTGTTGTTCGGCTTCATTGCCATCAACCGCTTTATCCCAGGCGTGGTCGCTTTGGCGCTGAACAGCTCGGCGTATGTAGCCGAGATATTCCGCGCTGGTATACTGGCCGTGGACAAGGGGCAGACCGAGGCGGCCCGTTCTCTGGGTCTCAGCAGTTGGCAGTCCATGCGTCTGGTCGTGCTGCCCCAGGCCATCAAGAATGTCCTCCCTGCCCTGGCCAATGAGGTCGTTACCATGGTGAAGGAGTCCTCCATCTGCTCCGTGCTGGGCATGGCGGAGATCATGTACACCGCCCAGACCGTCTCCGGCAACAGCTACATCACCCTGGCTCCCTACGTGCTGGCCGCGCTGGTCTACTTCTGCATCAACTATCCCGCCTCCAAAGCCATCGAGGCCATAGAAAGGAGAATGCGCCGTGGCGATAAGCAGTAAAGTTCTCATCTCCGTAAAGCACCTGGTCAAGGAATACAACCACGGCACCGTTCACGCATTGGACGGCTGCGATCTGGATATCCACAAGGGCGAGGTGGTGGCCATCATCGGCCCCTCCGGTTCCGGCAAGTCCACGCTGCTCCGCAGCCTGAATATGCTGGAGGAGCCCACCTCCGGTGCCATCTTCTTCGACGGCGTGGATCTGGCCAGCAAGTCGGTGAACATCGACCTCCACCGCCAGAAGATGGGCATGGTGTTCCAGCACTTCAACCTGTTTCCCCATAAGACTGTGCTGCAGAACATCACGCTGGCGCCCATCACCCTGAAGAAAAAAACACCCGCTGAGGCCGAGACCCAAGCCCGCACCCTTTTGGAGCGCATCGGCCTGTCCGACAAGGCCAACGAGTATCCCAATATGCTCTCCGGCGGTCAGAAGCAGCGTATCGCCATCGTTCGGGCGCTGGCCATGGATCCGGAGGTCATGCTCTTCGACGAGCCAACCTCCGCCCTGGACCCCGAGATGGTGGGTGAAGTGCTGGACCTGATGCGCGACCTGGCCAAGGACGGGATGACTATGGCCGTGGTCACCCACGAGATGGGCTTCGCCCGTGAGGTAGCCGACCGTGTGGTCTTCATGGCCGACGGAAAGATCCTGGAGGAAGGCTCCCCCACGGACATCTTCGACCATCCCCAGGACCCCCGGCTGCAGGATTTCCTCAGCAAAGTGCTGTGACAACGATAAAAGCCCACCTCTTCGGGGTGGGCTTTTTTATGTTTCTTATGATTTTCCGTGTATCTCATTGCCGCAGCGGGGGCAGGTGATGACGATGCGTCCTTTCCCTCTGGGCACCCGGCACACCGCGCCGCAGCCCGGGCAGGTAAAGTAGCAGTGCTCTTTATCCATCCGCTGCTGCCGTTTCCCGGCCATACGTCGGCTGATGGGCCACCAGACCTTCTCCATGAACTTCGCGTTCTCCGCCCGGCGCTTCTCCAGATTGCGGGAAAACATCCGGAACAGTGCCAGCAAGGTGATGATCCCGGCCACGGTGCCGATGATGCTGTATGCCAGCGGCACCTTCTCCCGCAGAAAAATGTTGATGATATCCAGTACCAGAGCCGTCCAGACCATGGTCAGCGTCAGCCGGTCCACACCGTTGCGCCCATACATGAAGCGCGACAGCGCGTTGCCGATACGTTGCAAGAAGTTCATAAAACCGTCCCTTTGCCTTCCGCGTCCACACCGCAGGTTTTCTGACAAGGTATTTTACAGGAAAAGTCAGCAAAGGTAAACCCCTTTTATTTAAAATTCACAGAATGGACAAATTTTTGTTTTTTTACTGCCGGTGCAAAACCAGTCCCGCCGCCTTGCAATTCGCCATAAACCTATGCTATAATAAATTGATTATGCACCGCGAGCCGGCGGTCACCCGCCGGCTCGCCGCAGGCCCCGACCTCTCCGGGCGGGATCGGCTGCGCTGTCTGCCGCACTGCGGGGCCTGCACTATGCCGCCGCACCGCTGCCTGTGCGGCGCGAAAGGAAGCTGCTCTATGATCAAGATCGCCCCCTCCATCCTGTCCGCGGATTTTGCCTATCTGGCCCGCGACATCGAAAAGATCTCCACCGCCGACTACGTCCACGTGGACGTGATGGACGGTCTGTTTGTACCCAACATCTCCATCGGCATCCCGGTGGTCAAGTCCATTCGTCCCACCACCGCCCTGCCGTTGGATGTCCATCTGATGATCGAGCGCCCGGTCCGCTATGTAGAGCAATTCTGCGACGCCGGCGCGGACATCGTCACCTGTCATGTGGAGGCGGACACCGAGGAGAATATTCTCTTCGCCCTCGACAAGATCCACGCCAAGGGCAAAAAGGCCGGCGTGGTGGTCAAGCCCAAGACCCCGGCCAGCGCCGTCCTGCCCTTCATCGACAAGGTGGAGCTGATCCTGGTCATGACCGTGGAGCCGGGCTTCGGCGGTCAGAAGTTTATGGCCGATATGATGCCCAAGGTCCAAGCCATCCGCGGTTATATCGATGCCATGAACCCTGCCTGTGAACTGGAGGTAGACGGCGGCGTGGATGGCGACACCTGCAAGCTCTGCATCGCCTCCGGCGCCAACGTGCTGGTGGCCGGCAGCGCCGTATACAAGGCTACGGACATCCCCGCCAAGATCAAAGAACTGAGAGGGTAACATCCTATGGAGTATTTTCCCGCCCCGCTGGAAAAATTAGTGGAGCAGTTCGCCCGCTTGCCGGGCGTGGGCTATAAATCCGCCCAGCGGCTGGCCTTCTACGTGCTGTCCCTGCCGGAGCAGGAGGCCCAGGCCTTTGCCGACGCCATCATGGACGCCAAGCGCAACGTGACCCTCTGCCCCGTGTGTCAGAACCTGACCGCCGGCGGCCTGTGCCCCATCTGCGCCGACCAGAAGCGCGACGACGCCACCATCTGCGTGGTGGCTGACCCCCGGGACGTGATCGCCATCGAGCGCAGCCGAGAGTACCGCGGCCGTTACCATGTGCTTCACGGCGTGCTGTCCCCCATGAACCACGTAGGCCCTGACGATCTGCACATCAGATCCCTGCTGGACCGCGTGGCCCAGGGCGGCATCACTGAGGTCATCATGGCCACCAACCCGGACACCGAGGGCGAGGCTACGGCGCTGTATATCGCCCGGCTGCTCAAGCCCTTCGGCGTCAAGGTCACCCGCCTGGCCTATGGTATTCCCGTGGGCGGCCACCTGGAATTCGCCGACGACGCCACGCTCATGCGTGCGCTGGAAGGGCGGCGGGAACTGTGAAACGATTTGCCTGCCTTATCTTGGCCGCGCTGATGGCCCTGTCTCTCGCCGCCTGCGGCACACAGAAGCGTGAGACGCTGGAGCTCTTCGCCATGGACACCTACATGACCTTCGTGGCCATCGGCGACGGCGCTGATGACGTGCTGACTGACCTGAGCCGCACCGTCAATACGCTGGAATCCTCCCTCTCCCGCACGGTGGACACCAGCGAGGTCTCCCGTCTGAACCGTGACGGCTCCGCCGTCTGGGACGAGGACGGTGCGCAGCTGCTGTCGTGGGCGCTGCAGCACAGCCAGGAAACGGACGGTGCCTTCGATATCACCATCGCCCCGCTGGTGGAGCTGTGGGGCATCACCTCCGACAGTCCCCGCGTCCCCTCTCAGGCGGAGATCGACGCACTGCTGCCTCTGGTGGGCTATGAGCACGTCCACCAGTCCGAATTTTGCAGCATCTCTCTGGATGAGGGCTGCTCCGTCGATCTGGGCGGCATCGCCAAGGGCTACGCCTCCGACTGCGCCGCCGTCCTGTTCCACCGCAGCGCCCTCACCGGCGGCTGCGCCAATCTGGGCGGTAACGTGTACGTCTACGGCACCAACGCCCAGAACAAGCCCTGGTCGGTGGCCATTCAGGATCCCGCCGACAGCGAGGGCTATGTCTGCACCCTGAGCCTGTCGGATGCCTTTGTGGTCACCTCCGGCGGCTACCAGCGCTATTTCACCGCGCCGGACGGCACGGTGTACCAGCATATTCTCGATCCTAAGACCGGCTATCCCGTCCAAAGTGACCTGACCAGCGTCTCCGTCGTCACACGGGGCGGCTTCGGCGGGCAGGGCACCCGTGCCGACGCCTACTCCACCGCCCTGTACGTTATGGGTGAGCAGGCCGCCGTGGACTTCTGGCGCTCCCAGGATATGTCCTTTGACATGGTGCTCATCACCCGGGACGGCCGCGTGGTCTACACCCCTGGTCTGGCCGACTGTTTCAACGAAAAGGACGGAACCGCCTATGTCTACCAGCTCCTCGCCTCCTGAACTGAAATGGAACCGCTTTGACGCGCTGGTGGCGCTGGCGGTCGTGCTGCTGGCCGTCGTCTCCGCGCTGTGCTTCTATCTGCCCAAAAACCAAAGCGGCGCCCTCACCGTGGTCATCGACATCTCCGGTCAGGAGGTCCGCCGTGTCCCCCTGTCCGACTTCACCGAGACCACCGTCACCAGCCGCGGCTATACGCTGCACATTGCCGCCGAGGGCGGCGCCGTCTCCGTGACCGACAGCGACTGTCCCACCCAGGACTGCGTCCACACCGGGGCCATCTCCCGCGCCGGGCAGTCCATCGTGTGCCTGCCTGCCCAGGTGGTCGTCCACCTGGAGGGTGCGTCCGCGCCGGACGCGCCTGACGTGATCGTGGGGTGAGCACATGAAGTGGACAGCAAAAAACATCGCCCTCTGCGCCGTGCTGGCAGCGCTGGCGCTGGGGCTCAGTACCCTGGAGGGGCTGTTCCCCATCTCCCTGCTGGTGCCCCTTCCCGGCGTGAAGCTGGGTCTTGCCAACATCGTGACGGTGTTCGCCCTGTATCAGTTGGGTGCCGGCGCGGCGCTGGCCATTCTGCTGACCCGCTGTCTGCTGGGCGGACTGTTTGCCGGAAACCTGTCGGCCATGCTGTTCTCCGTGCTGGGCGGACTGACCGCCATGCTGGTGATGATATTCCTGCGGCGTCTGCCGAAGCTCAGCGTCTACGGCGTGTCCATCGGCGGCGCGGCAGCGCACAACATCGGCCAGATGGCCGCGGCGGTCATCACCCTTGGCAGCACCATGGTCCTGGGCTATCTCCCCTTTCTGCTGGCCGTGTCCCTTTTCACCGGTGCACTGACCGGCTTCATCACTGCGCTTCTGCTGCGTGCCACGCGGCATATCCGATTTCACTGAGAGGTGCCACTATGGATAAGAAAGATCAGATCATTTTGCAGCAGCTGGACGTGATACGCTCCATGACGGAGAACAACGTCCGCCGCATGGGCAGTGACTTCTGGGGCACGCCCTTCCAGGACGTTGGCAAGGCCCCCACCGCACCCGGAAAGCCTGCTGAGCCCGAAAAGCCCGTCCCCCCCACCGCCGACGCCAAGCCCGGCGATGCCGCGCCCGAAAAAGCCGAGGAGCTTCCACCTCCGGAGAAGATCGAGGACCTACTCGCCGAGCTGGACACCTACATCGGCCTGAACGTGGTCAAGGACGAGGTCCACGACCTCATCAACATGGTCCAGGTCTACAAGCTCCGCGAGCAGCACGACCTCCCCACCACCGATATGTCGCTCCACATGGTCTTCACCGGCAACCCCGGCACCGGCAAAACCATGATGGCCCGCATGATGGCCCGCATCTACCGCAGTCTCGGCATCCTCAGCAAGGGCCAGCTGGTGGAGGTGGACCGCAGCGGTCTGGTGGCCGGCTACGTGGGCCAGACCGCCCTCAAGACCCAGAAGGTCATTGAAAAGGCCATGGGCGGCGTGCTGTTCATCGATGAGGCTTACGCCCTCAACGGCAAGTCCGAAAACGACTTTGGTCAGGAGGCCATCGACACCATCCTCAAAGCCATGGAGGACCACCGCGATGACCTGGTGGTCATCGTAGCGGGCTACACGGAGCTGATGGACAAATTCATCCACTCCAACCCCGGTCTGGAGAGCCGCTTCAACCGTTTCCTGCTGTTCGAGGACTACACCCCGGAGGAGATGTTCGAGATCTTCAAAATGCGCTGCGGCAAGGGCTACGTCCTCGCGCCGGAGGCCGAGCCCCTGGTCCGCGACTACATCGCTGAGGAGAGCGCCGACCCCAGCTTCGGCAATGCCCGCGGCGTCCGCAACCTGTTCGAGCACATTCTGGTGGCGCAGAACAACCGTCTGGCCAAGATGCCGACCGTCACCCGCGAGGACCTGATGACCATCACCCCCGACGATGTGCTCCATGCCCGGGGCAAGCTGGACGACTGACACGCAAAAAAAGAAAGCCCGTATGGGCTTTCTTTTTTGTTGACTTAGTGCCGCTTCTTGCCGACCCACGCCATGCCGGTGACGGACAGGACAGCCGTCACGGCGTAGATACCCACGCCCGCATCAAAGGTCTTGGGGCTGCCCTTGGTCTCGTCCGCCTTGGTGTCGGTGGTGGGATGGTAGTAGTAGTGTGGCGGGGTCTGCAGCACGGTAATACCCTCTCTGACAGCGTTGGACACGACCTGGGAATCATTAGCGACCACCCTGTCTGCCTTTACACCCTTGGTAGTATCCACCGTAGAGGGAATCGTGTTGTTCTCCATTTTAATGACGATTTTGGGGGTATCCGTTCCCGAATCCAGAGAGCCACCGTTTGCCTTTACATCATCATACAGCAGATAGCCGGTACCTGTGATGGTGTTGTTACTGATGCTAATATCCGGTGTGCCGCCAGTCTTCAAAGCAACTTCGTGGATCGTAAATGCATTACTTCCATTAAGAGTCAGATCATTGTTCTTGATTTCGATTTTGCCTACACGGCTTATCTGCACGCAGGAATAACCAGGTGCCACAGAAATCGTATTGTTGCTGACCGTGGCCTGTGCGGTGTTCTGGTCAATATTCACGCCGCGGTCATAGCCAGAAATTTCATTGCCGCTGATGGTAATCGTAAGCGGCGCGGTTTCATTCCCCTGTAAATGAATAGCATACGCGTTCCCAGGCGCACCCGTTCCGTCCAAGGTGCTATTCGTTATGGAATAGCTGCCGCCGACATTGCTGCAATTATAGATTTTGATCCCCTTCAGCGTGCAGTTGTTGACACTGAAGCTGATCCCCTCAAAAAATTTCTGATACGGATACAGGCCATTTGGCGCACTGCCGGTTATTGTCAGGTTTTCAAAGCTGATAGCCGTCGTCGTATTTTCGCCCCACCACTCATAGGGCAGCGTAATATCGGAATTGACCGTCAACGTTGCGCCCCTGTTCTCATCTGCACCCGCAAACTTAAAATTGATAAAATGGAGGTCATTGCCGTAATGCGATGCCTTTCTGCCCATGGTCAGCAAATTCGCGCAGCTTGTCTCATCATAGGTCACATTCCCGGAAATCTTATACGTGATGGTCGCGTTTCCCTTACTGTCCACATCTGTGAACACTGACTTGAACGCCTCCGCAGACTTCGCGGATTCCTGTCCCAGACCATCGGTCCCACCGCTTGTATCACAAACAGACGCAACCACCGGCTTAAGCGCAGCATACGCGGCCTCGAATGTTGCAAATTCGTTGTCATCCTTGTTGTTGTACTTGATTCCGTGCACAACAATCTTCTCCGTTCCCGCTGCCCAGCTGACGCTGCACAGTCCCAGCGCCATGACCAGGGCCAGAATGGTTGCTAATACTTTTTTCATTGTTCATTCCCCTTATGGTAGTAGATTTCCGCAGATGCGCTCGTTTTAATCCTCATTAAAACGTAAAAGCAGAGGTACCTCTGCGGATAGCTTCATTATAGCAAGAATTTCCGGTTTGTCCAGAGCATTTTGTGAAAAAAGCCCAATTTTATCATTCCCGGTAACGGCGCTTACGTTTGATTTGCAAAAATTGGAAATTCCTTCCCTGCGGGCAGCGTCGTTACCGCCTCGGCGGGAAGCGCGGGGAACAACTCCCCTATCCTCCCCGGCGCGGCGGCAAGCGTTTCCTTCTGCCCGTGGGTCAGCTTCGCCTTGATGGCGTATTCCAGCCGCGACGCCGTTATCTTGTCCCCGCAGCGCCACAGTGCCGCCAGTGCCTCCGGCGGGTGGGCTCGGGTGTACTTGGCGCCCCTGCCGCCGCAATGCATGGCCATCCGCCGCGCCACGTCGTTGGTCATCCCCGTGTACAGGCTTCCGCCACGGCACCGCAGCATATAGACATAGTACGCTTCCATAGGCGGCTCCTTTCACGGTTTTCCCCTATCATACCCGATATTTCTTGCATTGGCAAGCGCTGTATGGTACAATTCCAATTTGGAAAGTGAGGGAGAACTATGCCCCTTTTTGATTACTATCTGCGCTATATGACCGAGGTATGGGAGGGCACGCGTCCTGCCCCGGAGGGAATCACCCTGCCGGAAGGCGGCGATGAGAACGCCCGCATACAGGCGCTGGGCCAGCAGCTACAGGATATGGGCATGGCCGCCTTTGTCCGCGCCTGCGCCGCCCAGGACGGCACGGTGCTTCCGGAGGAGCTGTTCACCGAAAGCGGCGACCTTGGCGGTTTTGAGCTGTTTCTTCAAAACGCGGATAAGGCACAGGAAGCCCTTGCCGCGGAGAAAAAGTCCGCGACCCCCGACCCCGATGCCAAAAAGCACGCCTTTGAGGTGTTTCTGGACTGCATTGCCATGGACGACGGTCTTGTGCAGTATCTGATCGACGTGCTGAAGCGCATGGACCGCAAGGAGTTTTTCAAGCTCAGCCAGATCACTACCAAGCTGGACCTGGACCCGGAGGAGTTCCTCTACTGGCTGGGCCGTCGGGAGACGTATGCCGACGAGGAGGAGCAGGGCTGTGCCGCCGCTATGGACCACGCCCTGCTGCGGCTTGCGGATGAGGGACGGCTGGATGTGGTGGCCGCCCTGCTCAGCGGCGACAGAAATACCTTCGAGACCTTTCGCTGCGAGGCACCGGAGCTTATGCACGCACCCATCGCCACCTTCGAGTGGTACGAGAAGAACTATCTGGATCGGGACTATCCCATCCGACTCATTATGCGCCTGAACGGCGTACAATTTCCCAACTGAGGTGAACTATGAACGAAGCATATAAGGCGCTGGGCGTCAGCGAAAACGTGCTGGCTTTCAGCGAAACGATCCTGTCCGACCTGGAGGACCGCTTTGCGGCCATCGACGCCATCGCCGAGGCTAATCAGCTGAAGGTCATCGCCGCCATGCAGAAAAACCGCGTGGCCGCCAATCATTTTAACCTTTCCACCGGCTACGGCTACGACGACGAGGGACGCGACACGCTGGAGCGCGTCTACGCCGACTGCTTCGGCGCGGAGGCCGCCCTGGTTCGCCCGCAGATCACCTGTGGTACCCACGCGCTGGCGCTGGCGTTAGGCGCGAACCTGCTGCCGGGGGACGAACTTTTGAGTCCGGTGGGGGGGCCGTACGACACACTGGAAGAAGTCATCGGCATCCGGGAGTCGGTGGGCTCACTGAAGGAATACGGGGTAAGTTATCGTCAAGTCGATTTATTGCCGGACGGGTCGTTTGATACCGATAAAATTTGCGCGGCAATAAGCAAAAAAACAAAGCTCATCACGATACAGCGTTCAAAAGGCTACGCTACAAGGCCCAGCTTCTCAGTAGCACAGATCGGCGAGTTGATTGCGTTATGTAAACAATGCAAGCCGGACGTGATCTGTATGGTGGACAACTGCTACGGCGAGTTCACAGAGCTGATCGAGCCGGTGAACGTGGGTGCGGACCTGATGGTGGGCAGCCTTATCAAAAATCCCGGCGGCGGGCTGGCCCCCACCGGCGGCTATATCTGCGGCCGCGCCGACCTGATCGAGCGCTGCGCCCGGCGGCTCACCGCCCCCGGTCTTGGCCGGGAGGTGGGCGCAAATCTGGGGCTGCTGACCCAATTTTACCAGGGCTTTTTCCTGGCGCCGACGGTGGTGGCCTCTGCGGTGAAGGGTGCTGTATTCGCCGCAAATTGTTATGAAAAACTTGGTTTTCATGTCATTCCAGGCGCTTCTGAGGTGCGTCACGACATCATTCAGGCGGTAGAACTGGGCAGCCGGGAGGGCATGATCGCCTTCTGCAAGGGCATACAGGCCGCCGCGCCGGTGGACAGCTATGTCACCCCGGAGCCAGCCCCTATGCCGGGCTATGACAGCGACGTCATCATGGCCGCCGGTGCTTTTGTGCAGGGCAGCTCCATAGAATTGTCCGCCGACGGCCCCACACGGCCGCCCTACGCGGTGTATTTCCAGGGTGGGCTGACCTGGTACCACGCCAAGCTGGGCATCCTGATGAGCCTGCAGAAAATGCTGGAGGCCGGCCTGATCTCATTATAATTATGTAAACCACGGAGGAAATCGTATGTTTCTCCCCAACCATCCCTTTCGGCGGCGTCCGCCTCCTTTTTCTGTGCATTTTATGTTCGTTGTTTATACTTTTACTTTCTGAATAATGTACATTATCGTATAGCCGGTCTTGCTATACATGATAGAATAAGGAGTTTTTTATGTGGTTTTGGTTTTCTCTGATCGCACTGATCTGCTGGAGCGGCTCTGACCTGTTCAGCAAGATCGGCTGCCAGGACGCAGACGACAAATACAGCCATCTTAAAATGGTGATGGCAGTGGGCCTGGTGATGGGTCTGCACGCCGCCTATGAGATTTTTATCAACGGCACGGAGATCAACGGCAGCATCATCCTGACGTATCTGCCGGTGTCCCTGCTGTACATCAGCTCTATGACCATCGGCTACATCGGCCTGCGGTATATCGAGCTGTCCATCTCCTCCCCCATCTGCAATTCCAGCGGCGCACTGGTGGCGGTGCTGGCGCTGGCCACCGGCGGCCTGGGCGAGCTGGTGCCGGCGCAGCTGGCCGCCACAGCACTGGTATGCGTGGGCGTCATCGGTCTGGGCATCGTGGAGGCCCGGGAGGACGATGACCTGCGGGCCGCACGGCAGCAGGCCAGCAACCACCGCTACGCCAAATCGGCGCTGGCGCTGATCCTGCCTGTGATCTATTGCCTACTGGACGCACTGGGTACCTTCGCCGACAGCCGGGTGCTGGAGACATTGAACGAGGACAGCGCCAACTGCGCCTATGAGCTGACGTTTCTGTTCGCGGCGGTGGTGTCATTCGTGTATGTCAAGTTCATCCGGCACGACCGCTTCCTGCCCAAACGCGAGGGGCCGAAGTACGTCGGCGCGCTGTTCGAGACAGCCGGCCAGTTCGCGTACATCTACGCCATCGCGGACGAGGACCACGTCATGTACGCCGCACCCATCATCTCGGCCTACTGCGCCGCGTCCGTGCTCTGGAGCCGCATCTTCCTGCGCGAGAAGCTCTCGTGGCGGCACTATCTCATGCTGGTGCTGATCGTCATCGGCATCGTGCTGCTCGGCATCCTCGACCTCTGAGCGTTGATCAAACCCGCGGCCGCCCAGATCGGGCGGCCGCGTTTTGGCACAAATATTCGTTAAGTGTGTAACGGCGGCTTGCAATTGGCCGTTTGTCTGGTATAATGATGGCAAATCTGCGCCTTTCGGCGCGGTATTTCGGGAGAAATGTGAGAATCAGGAGGGATCTCGTGGATACGGAAATCAAATCCAAACGCGGCGGCTGGGGCAGCAACTTCGGCTTCCTCATGGCCTCGATCGGCTC
>OICM01000323.1_pt1 | contig 18762 bp, 11 predicted proteins | sample 1581311 | NCBI WGS metagenome assembly OICM01 (sample SAMEA3882539, study PRJEB24775) | human gut metagenome | biome: human-associated habitat; feature: intestine environment; material: feces | place: Netherlands | collected 2009/2010 | reverse complement strand
CTCCGCCGCTACGGCCTCAGTCAGCAGCAGGCGGCGGAAAGGCTGGGCCGCAGCCAGTCCGCCGTGGCCAACAAGCTGCGTCTGCTGCGGCTGGAGGAGCCGGTGGCGGAGGCTCTGCACCACTACGGCCTGACCGAGCGCCACGCCCGTGCCCTCCTGCGTCTGGAGGACCCGGAGCAGCGCCTTGCCGCCGTCGAACACATCGGCAAAAACCAGCTGAACGTCGCCGATGCCGAGGCCTACATAGACCGTCTGGTCACACAGAAGCAGACGACGCAGCCCCGCCGCCGCAGCGCGTATATCATCAAGGACGTCCGGCTGTTCCTCAACAGCGTGGACCGGGGCGTCAGGCTCATGCAGACCGCCGGCGTCGGCGCCAAAGTCTCCCGCCGGGATACGGAGGACACCATCTGCATCACCGTTACCATTCCCCGCGCAAAGCCGCAGAAAGAGGTGTCGTAACGCTTTTGTAACCCATTCCTTGACAAACCGTGATACAATGCAGTAACGGCACGGCATTTTGCCGGTATTGCCCAAACCTGATGATACAAAGGAGGGGACACCATGAGCGACGAGTTGAATATGTCCTCTGTTACCGCCGATCCCGCGCCGGAGACGGCCGGCAAGCGCGCGGCCCCGGAAGAAAAGCCTCCCAAGACCCCCGGCAAAAGAGCCGGACTGATCATCGGCATCGCCGCGGCGGTGCTGGTGCTGGCCTACGCGGGCTGCTGTGTGGCCGCCAACGCGCTGTATTCCCACACGGCGTTTCCCAACACCTCCGTGCTGGGCATGGATATGTCCGGCCTGTCGGCGCAGGAGGCCGAGCAGCGCTGGACGGAGCAGGGGAGTGCCCTGCTGGACGGCATGACCATCCGCCTGACCCGTGACGGGCAGGAGATCGGCAGCACCACCCTTTCCGACCTGGGCGTCACCGTTCTGCCCGTCTATGTCTCCAAGGCTGTCGGCTGCGACGTGCAGGACCGGGGCTGGGGCAGCGATGTGACCGCGTTCCTCCGCGGCGGCTGGCGCTTTATCGAGAGCTGGTTCAGGGCCGTGGATGTCACGCCCCAGCTGGACGTGGACGAGGCGAAGCTTACCGCCGCCTGTGAACAGCTGTCCGACACCGTGGGCTGCACCGTAACGGACGGCGGCTACCGGCTGGCGGAGGGTGAGGGCCTGTACATCACCAAGCCGCAGGACGGCGAGAAGCTGGACGCGGCGGCGCTGCGCGCCGAGTTGGCGCAGCGCTTCGAGAGCCGCGACCTGTCCGCGGCAGCCCGGTCCGTGGAATGTGTGTTCGCGGCCCACACCGCCGCGCCCATGGACGTGCAGGCGCTCCACGACGAGATCGCCGGCACCATGGCCGCCGCCATCTGCGACAAATCCACCGGCAAGCCCACCCAGTCCCGCGTGGGCGTACAGTTCGATGTGGAGACGGTGCAAAAGCAACTGGACGCCGCCCAGCCGGGCGAGGAATTCCTGGCCGACGCCCAGGTGCAGTTCCCGCCCGCCGCCACCGAGGAGTTGGAGCAGGCCATGTTCCGGGACGTGATCGGCACCTGCACCACCACCTGCGCCGGCCCCTGGGGCCGCCGCCAGAACATCAAGCTGGCCTCCGCCGCCATCAACGGCCGTATCTATAACCCCGGCGAGGAGTTCTGGTACAACGCCACTGTGGGCCAGCGCACCGAGGCCCGGGGCTTCCAGCCCGCCGCCGCCTACTCCGGCGGCAAGACCGTTACCTCCATCGGCGGCGGTATCTGCCAGGTATCCTCCACGCTGTACTATTCCGCCCTCATGGCGGACCTGCAGATCGTCCTGCGCTACGCCCATATGTTCGACCCCGGCTATATGCCCGTCACGGGCTGTGATGCCACGGTCAGCTGGGGCGGCCCGGACTTTGCCTTCCGCAACAGCACCAACTACCCCATCAAGATCACCACCAGCTACAACGACGAGACCAACCAGCTGACCATCACCCTGCTGGGCACCAAAACCGACGACCACTATGTGGAGATGACCAACCAGTTCCTCTCCTACTCCGAGCGCAAGACAGTCTATCAGGAGTCCGAGTCCGTGGCCCCCGGCACCACCGAGGTGGAGCAGTACGGCCACAACGGCTACGCCGTCCAGACCTACCGCAACGTCTACGCCGGCGACGGTACGCTCCTCCGCAGCACCAAGGAGGCGTACAGCGACTATGACCGGGCCGACAAGATCATCCTGGTCGCCCCCGGCGAGCTGCCGCAGTAAATAAAGAAACAGCCCCCTGCCGGGGGCTGTTTTCTGCTTTCGCTGTGTCTTCGCCGGGAGCAGACAGAGAAAAAGACCGGCGAAAGCCGGTCTTTTCTTTCTGCGTATCATTCTCTCCGCAGGGCTTCGATGGGGTTCAGCTTCGATGCCTTCATGGCCGGCACCAGGCCGAACACCACGCCGATGACCATGGAGAAGGCCACGGCGATGATGCACGCCGGTACGCTGATGGCCACCGGTGTCCCCATGATGTGGGACATCATCTCCGCCAGGCCGATGCCCGTGGCCACGCCCAGTATGCCGCCCATGCTGGTCAGCACCGCCGCCTCCGTCAGGAACTGCCAGAGGATGCGGCTCTGCTGCGCGCCGATGGCGATCTTCAATCCGATCTCGCGGGTGCGCTCGGTCACAGACACCAGCATGATGTTCATCACGCCGATGCCGCCCACCACCAGAGAGATGGCGGCGATCCAGATCAGCTGCTTGTTGGTGCTCTCCGACAGGCTCTGCAGGTCGCTGGCCTGCTGCAGAAGGTCCTTGGACTCGTACTTGTACTTCGTGGTCCGGATGGCGTTCTCGTTCAGATACTTGGCCACATTGTCGCCGGCGGCGGTCATGTCGTTGGTGCTGGTGGCGCGGACGGCGGCGTACTGCGGCTCGTCGTACCGATAGGGCACAGACCAGCACACGTCCGGGATGAAGATGGTGCCCGCTGTGCTGCCGGCGTACATCTGATAATCCTTAAAGTTGTTGATTACCGGTCCGCTGCTGGACCGGGAGGACACCACACCCACCACGGTGAACGGCATCCCGTTGATCTCGATGGTGCCGCCGATGGGGTTCTCGCCCTGGAACAGCGACTTTGCCGACTTCGCGTCGATCAGCGCCACATTCCGCCGGTTCTCATAGTCCGCCGCCGTGAAGGAGCGTCCGTAGTTCACCGCGTAGTCCACGGCCGTCAGATAGTGGTCGTCCACGCCGTACAGCGACCCGCTGAACGCCGTATTGCCCACGTATACGTTGTCGCACCAATCCCGGGAGTAGTACATACTCACCAGCGACACGCTGCCCAGCTTCTCCATCTCATCCCGCATCTCCCGGGTCACTGGGTCGATACCCTCCGGCAGCGCCGAGTAGTTCAGGTCGAAATAGTTTTGGCTGTCCGTGGCGCCGATGGTCACCCGCACCACGTTGTTGCCCGCGCCGATCAGGTTCTGCTTGATCTGCTCGTTGGTGCCCTGAATGGTGGACACGATGGTGATGATCGCGGCGATACCGATAATAATGCCCAGCATGGTCAGAAACGACCGCAGCTTGTGGCTCCACACGCCCTGAAAGGCGAGATTTATATTTTCTAACATATGGTTATCCCGCCTCCTTTATATGCCGTAGTTGTACAGCTGGTCGGTCGTGGCCTCCTGGGTGTGGGCACCCTCCACCACGTCGCGTCCATAGGGGAACGCCACATAGTCGTCGATGGTCAGCCCGCCCCGTATCTGGGTGTAGCTGCCCCACAGATCCCGGCCGGTCTGTACCCACCGCTGCTCCAGTCTGCCGTCCTCGCCCCGGGCCATCACATAGCTCTTGCCGTTGTCGGTCCGGATGAACATACTCTGCAGATACAGTGAGCTGCCGCTTTCTTCCGCGCTGGTGTCCTTCTGGTACTGTATATCCACATAGTCATTGGGCTGCAAATTCGCGTCCTCGGTGACAAACACCTTGAAGGGGTAGTAGGACACGTTACTGTTGCCGTCGCCCCAGTTGTTGCCGTTGCTGGTGGGATAGTCGTCGATGGACACGATGGTGCCCTCGCAGGCCGCTCCGGTCATCCAGCTGCTGATGGATACGCTGTCGCCCACCTGCACGCTGCCCAGATCCATCTCGCTGAGGGTGCCGGTGACGTAATATCCGCCGCCGCCGGACAGCTCCACCACGGCCTCGCTGTTGTTATAGGCCTCGTCCGGGTCGCGGACGGTCTTCACCGTGCCGTCGAACTCCGCGTACACGTTGCCGTCGCCCAGCTCCGCCAGCTTCTTGTCCAGCTTCAGCTTCGCCACCTTCAGGTTGACCTCCTGCTCCTTTACTGCCTGAGCCTTCTCCAGAATGGCCTTGTTCAGATCCAGCTGGGTCATGGAGGACTCCAGCAGCTCCTGGATTTGGGCAATCTTCCGGGTCAGCTCTTTGTACTTGTCGCTGTCGTAGGTGCGCTCCGGGTCGATGTACTCCGGCAGATCGCAGAACCGGAAGGAAATGCTCACTGTGCCGGAAATGGGTGCACCCTCAACAGGCTGCTCTGTGCTGTTCGGTGTAAATGTCTCTGTTATCAGCAGGCCGCGGCTGGTGGGCATACCGCCCATCTTATCCTTGTCCCGGGACACCAATACCAGATAGGTGCTCACTGTCGGGGTCTTATCCATAGGTGTGGCCCGGTTTATCTCCGCACCATGCAGGAGGTTCCGCAGCACTTCATCGCTCAGAGGCTTGTTGGTCAGCCAGTAGTAGTAAATGGGCTTATCCTTGCTGTTGCCCGAGCCCTCGGCCATAGGCGTCACCAGTCCGGGCACCACGGCCTTCTCGGGGTCGTACCCGCCGGCGCCGTCCAGTCGGCTGATCTCCGCTTGCAGCTCCGCCTCCAGCTTCGTTTTTTCCGCCTCCAGCGTCTCCTTGTTCTTCGCCTTCTTCAGCAGCTCCAGCTCGTTTTTCATGACCTCCAGGTTCTCCGTCTGCCGGTCATAGTCGATCTTGGCGCGCTCCACGGTGGCCTGTGTCAGGGTGGAGTCATAGCTCACCAGCACCGTGCCCTTCTTGACGCTGTCGCCCTCCTTGACCCACACCTTCTTCACCGTCTGGCTCTGGGAGATGTAGATCTTCTGCAATTTGTCCGTGGTCACCATACCGCTGGTGTTGGAGGTGTCCCCCCAGTAGTCGGTCATGGCGCACTCGTTGACGGCGTATACGTTCACGTCGCCCCGCTGGGCGTTCCTGGCGATGGTCAGTCCGCCCCACACCGCGCCGCACACGCCCACCACGCAGGCGGCGGCGATAATGCCCTTTTTCAGCTTCTTGCTCATGCGCGGCTTTTCGCCGTCGGGGCGCTTTTCGCCGATATGCAGCTTTTCCCGCAGCGTCAGCTTCTCACTCATAGTCGTCACCTCCCGACAGTACGCCGTCCCGTATGGTCATGACCTTGGCGGCGTGGTTGGCGATGGAATGGTCGTGGGTGATCATGATGATGGTGGAGCCGCCGTCATGCAGCTGCTGAAACAGCTCCATCACCGCCGCGCCGCTGGCACTGTCCAGCGCACCGGTGGGCTCGTCGGCCAGCAGCAGCTTCGGATTGCCCACGATGGCCCGTGCGATGGCCACCCGCTGGCACTGTCCGCCGGACAGCTGGTCCGGCCGGTGGTCCACCCGGTCGGAAAGCCCCACCGTCTCCAGCGCGGCCCGGGCCCGTTCCAGCCGTTCCGCCTTCTTCACCCCGCCGTACAGCAGGGGCAGCGCCACGTTTTCCAGCGCCGTCAGCTTCGGCAGCAGATTAAAGCTCTGGAACACGAAGCCCAGCTCCTTGTTCCGCACCTCCGCCAGCTGCTTGTTGTTGCAGGTGGTCACGTCCCGCCCGCCCAGCAGATAGCTGCCGCTGGTGGGTACGTCCAGACACCCGATCAGGTTCATCAGCGTGGTCTTGCCGCTGCCGGAGGGACCCATGATAGCCAGGTATTCCCCCTCCTCCACGTCAAGGTTCACGTTTTTCAGGATATGTGCCACGGACTTCCCCATGGGGTAGTCCTTGCATATATCGCGCATTTCCAAAATCATGCTCAGCCCTCCATCGGCGGAATGACCGCCGGCGCGGAGGCGGCCGCGCCGCCGGGAATCACGGCTGCGGTGCTGCCGTTGTCCGTGACGGTGTCGTTCTCAGCGGGCATATCGCCGCCGTCCATGCCGTCCATGCTGCCCGTGCCGTCCATATCCTCCATGCCGTCCGTGTCAACCATGCCGTCCATATCTCCCGTGCTGCCGCCGGCGCTGGGGTCAAAGGTGGCGTCGTCATAGGTGATGCACGTCATGCCCGCCTTCAGGCTGTCGTCGGGATAGGCGATATAGTCCTCCGCCGTCAGGCCGTCCGTCACGGGATAGGTGTCCGTCTCCGTGTTGTACTCGCCCAGGGTGACGCTCCGCTTCTCCAGCTTGCCCTTGCTGTTCTGAGCCCACACCCAGGGCTTGCCCTCGGCGTCGTTGATGAAGTAGCTGGGCAGGTTGATCAGGCTTTCGTCCTGGGTGTCCTCCTGACCGTAGTCCGGCTCTATGTACACGTGCTGGCCCATCAGCAGGCCCTCGCCGTCGCCCTCCAGCGTCACATAGAAGGGATACTTGCTGGACATGGCGGTGTCGCTGTCGCCGTAGTCGCTGCGGCTCTGCTGGGCGTTGTTCCAGTCGATGGAGCTGATGCTGCCCTTCCACGTCTGGTCGCTGACCCGGGAACGGATGACAACCGCCGTGCCCTCGGTCAGCACGCTGGCGTTGTTTTCATTCACGTAGCCCTTGATGCGGAAGCCGCCCGTCTCCACGATGGTCATGAACGGCAGGGCGTTGCCGGAGTTGTCCGTGCCGCCGTCCGGGTTCAGGGACTGCACCTCGCCGTCCACCGGGGACTTGACGGTGCTGTCGGCGGTGTTGGCCTTCAGCTTCTCAATGTCCTTTTTCTTGGTGGCGATGTTGGCCTTCGTCTCCAGCACCTTCACGTTCTGCTCCCGCAGATCCAAGGCGTACTGCCGCTTGGTGGCGTCGTCATAGGTGCTGTCCATCAGCTTCTGTATACGCTCCAGCTCCGCCTGCTGGTCCTCCAGCGTGGCGTTCAGCTGCTCCAGCTCCAGCTGGGCCATCTCCAGGTCGGTGCGGATCTGGCTGAGGTCATAGGTCAGCAGCACGTCGCCCTTTTTCACGCTGTCGCCCACCTTCACCTTGATGGTGTCGATGGTCATGGCGTCGTTTTTCTTGATGGTCGTCTCGCCCAGCGGGCTGACGATGCCTGCGAACCGGTCCGCCAGACCTACGGACCCCAGCCCGCAGATCATAGACACCGACTGCACGGAGGCCTCGCCCTCCGCTGCGCCGCAGCCGGACACACAGCCCAGCAGCATCACCAGCGCCAGTACAAAAGCCGCTTTTTTCATGTTGTGTTCTCCTTTTCCTTCCCGCGCGCCTGCGGGATGATTTGCCTATTTACTTAGACGGCAGAAATTGTCATTCCGTTCCGCCGCTGCCCCCGACAATATCATATCATGCGCCTGGCCCTCAAAATGTGAACAAATCGTGAACACACGCTTAAGACCTTACTAAGGTTCCGTATCAAAACGGTGGCAAAACGCCCCGCGGAATATTGACAGCGTGCGGGGGAGTGTCCTATTATTATGGTGTGCCGTGTCCATCCCGGACATCTTACCGGTGTACGGGCGCCTTTCGGCGGATACGGCCCGCGTACGATACCACCGGCAGGAGGTTTGCCATGAACAAAAAACGTATCCGCCAGATGGACCTGGCCCTGCGCCGCCGCCTTTCCGACCGTCCCGCCGCGGACTATTTTGCCCCCGGGGACGCCCTGCTCCGCGCCATTGAGGCCGAGGGCTATATGCAGCGCTTTGCCGGGCTGTTCAGCGGCACGCGCCTCCGCTGCGCCGACGTGCTGGCCCTCTGCCGCCCGGAGCTGGAGACGCTGTGCCCCGGCGAACCGTCCGAGGGCTGGCTGGCCTATGCCTACGACTATGCCCGCCGCCTGCTCTACCCGGAAAAGACCGATGCGGAGCCCTTCGCCCCCGGTGCGGTGTTCCTGCTGTCGGTGCTGCAGGTGCTGTTTGCCGCCGAGGCGGAGCTGCTGCCCCACGACCCGGCCTGGACCTTCGATTTCCTGACCGATGATGAGCTGGCCGGCAGTCCCTGTGCCCCGTCCTATCAGCGCTTCCTGCGCCTGTGGAGGCGGGAGTTCGTCTATGAGCTGATGCGTTTGGGCCTGGAGGTCACGCCCTACCGCACCCTTGAGCATATCGCCGGCGTCCACCACATCGCCGTCACCGCCGCCCGCGCCCTGCGGAAAAGCGGCGTGGCCGTGGACGTGGCCCTGGTCTCCGGCGCCGGCGCCGGCCACGATCTGGGCAAGTTCGGCTGCCGCCCCGGCGAGCGCGTGCCCTACCTGCACTATTTCTACACCGACCAGTGGTTCCGCCGCCGCCGGATGACCGATATCGGCCACGTGGCCGCCAACCACTCCGTCTGGGACCTGGAGCCCGACTACCTCTCCGTGGAGGCGCTGCTGCTGATCTACGCCGACTTCCGCGTCAAGCAGCTCCACGATGCGCAGGGCCGGGAGATCACGCGTATCTCCACCCTGGCTCAGGCCTTTCAGGTGATCCTGGACAAGCTGGACGACGTGGACGGCGAGAAGCAGAAGCGCTATACCCGGGTCTACGCCCGGCTGGAGGACTTTGAGCAGTTCATGGTCAGCTGCGGCGTGGATGTCACCATGTCCGGCGGCGATACGCCCCCGCTGCCGGAGAAGCACACCGCCCTTATGACCGACGACGAGGCCCTCCGCGCCCTGACGCTCCGCTGCGTGGGCCACAATATGGAGCTGATGCACCGCCTCACCGACCAGCGCAGCTTCGCCCGTCTGCTGGAGGAGGCCCGCGGCGAGACGGATTGGCGCCGTCTCCGCGCCTATCTGGCGGTGATGGAGTCCTACTCCCTCTATCTGCATATCCCACAGAAGGTCCAGACCCTGACGTTCCTCTACGAGCTGCTGATGCACCGCGAGGGCGATATCCGCCGTCAGGCGGCGGCGCTGCTGGGCGAGATCATCGCCGGCTTCCACGCCGGCTACGCCAAGGAGCGCCCCGCCGACATCCGCCCGGACCCCCGGGCCATCACCGACGTGGACCAGTGGAGGCTCTATCTGGACAAGATACTGTATCCCGACCATAAGCTCATGCCACAGCACCGCCGCTGGATCGGCTATACCCTGAAATTCGCCGTCGGCTCCCTGCTGAGCCACTGCCCCGGCCGGGAGGAGCGCTTCCTGGCCCCGGTGTTCGCCTACTACCGCAGGCCGGAGGATCTGGACGACTACACCGCCTTCCAGCTGCTGGATACCGCCGCCGCTCTGCCGGATACGGCCTATACGGCCAGCCGCGCCCGGCAGATGACGGCCTTTGCCGCCGCCCTGTCCCTGCGTAAGGACCTGACCATCCGCATGGCCGCCGTGCTGCTGCTGGACCGTCTCGCCCGCCTGTACCCGGAGGACGGCCGCGCGCTGGAGGCCGTGACCGCCGTCCCCGACGGCGACAGCGGCACCCTGCGCTATCTCAAGCAGGATGTGCTCTCTCAGGGCGCGCCCCTTCTTCTGCCGGAGGACGTGGTCTCCGAGATCTTCCTGGACAACCTGAAGACCGCCACGCCGTGGATCACCAAGCAGGGCAACCTGCGCCTGCTGACGGACTTTGCCCGCAGCGGCAAAAGCCCCGCCCTCCATATCGCCACCCACCTGTCCAATCTCATCAAGGTCAGCGACCGCGTCACCGTCCGCCACAGCGCCGGCAACGCCCTGCTGGCCCTGGCGCCCCGACTGACGGCCGACCAGCGCAACGAGGTGGCGGTGGAGCTGTGCCGCGGCCTGGAGCTGGGCCAGCAGGAGTTCACCAAGTATATCCCCGACTACCTGGGCCGTTTTGCCCTGTGGCTGCCCCCGGCGGAGCTGGATGAGGTGCTGGACGACCTTCGCGTGAACCTCAGCTCCTCCGACAGCCGCGTTACCGCCTCCGTGCTGGATACCGTGGGCGTCATCTATGAGGCGTACGATGCCTATCGCTCCCGCTTCCCAGAGACGGACGACGCCTACCGCCGCCGCCGTGAACGGCTGCTGGGCCTGCTGATGCGGGGCCTCAGCGGCATTGACGGCGCCACCCGGCAGGAGGCCCTGTTCGTGTTGGGCCGCCGGGTCTTCGGCTCCGGAGAGCTGGGCCGCCACGAAAAGCGCCGCGCCTTTATGCTCACCCAGCGCAAGCTGCTCTCCGCCCAGGACGAATTCCCCGGCGAGGGCCTGACGTTCTACTACCGGGCCGCCATGCTGGGCAAGCTCTACCGCTTCATCACCGAGGAGCGCCTGTTCCACAAGGGCTTTGACTTCGGCGCGCCCCGCCCCGTGGCCTTCTTCCCCGGCACCTTCGACCCCTTCACCCTGTCCCACAAGGGCATCGTCCGGGCCATCCGCGACCAGGGCTTCGAGGTCCTGCTGGCCATTGACGAGTTCTCCTGGTCCAAAAAGACCCAGCCCTACCGCCTGCGCCGGCGCATCGCCGCCATGGCCGTGGCCGACGTGTTCCACGTCAGCATTTTCCCGGAGGACTTCCCGGTGAACATCGCCAACCCGGAGAACCTCCACGAGCTGCGCGCCGCCTTCCCGGGCCGCAGCGTGTCCATCGTGGTGGGCAGCGACGTGGTGCTCCACGCCTCGTCCTACAAAAAGTCCGTCACGCCGGACTCCATTCACACCTTCGACCACGTGGTCTTCCGCCGCACCGAGCCGGACGCCGAGCCGGCGGATTACAGCTGCATTACCGGCAAGGTGCTGGAGCTGACGCTCCCGCCCCAGCTGGAGGAGATCAGCTCCACCCGCATCCGCGAGGCGGTGGATGCCAACCGCGACATCTCCAACCTCATCGATCCCACGGTGCAGGAGTTCATCTATCGCCGCGGCCTGTACCTCCGCGAGCCCCAGGACAAGCCCGTTCTCCGCACCGAGGACCTGAGCTTCCTGCCCGCATCGCCGGAGACGGCGGAGAAATTCCTCCGCACCATGCTCTCCGTGCCCACCGCCGCGGCGCTGCGGACGCAGATCGAGAGCCGCGGCGACGACGTGATGGTCTGCCGGGACACCGACGGCACCATTCTGGGCGCGGCCAGCTACGCCTGCCTGGACTCCGCCCGCCTCTTCGCCCGCCTGGGCGACCCGGCCCTCTCCGGTCTGGTCCGCCAGAACGCCGGCGGCCGCACCCTGCTCATCAGCGGGCTGTTCGTGCCCCGGGGCGAGCGCCAGAGCGACCTCTGCCAGCTGCTCATCACCGAGGTGCTGACCCTGGCTCTCAGCCGTGAGTTCACCTATGCCCTCTACCTTCCCCTGGAGGGCGCCGTCTCCGGCTACGGCCGCCAGCTGCTGACGCTCCAGGGCTTCGTCCCGGCTGGTGACAGCACGGATGCCCTGGCCGTGGATATGCGCTGCCCCATCGTTCTCAGCCGCAACGTGGACACCGCGGTGAAGGCGCCCTTCAGCTCCTCGCCCCGGGTGCTTGCCGCCATCGCCGCCGCCCACCGCCGCCTGCAGGCGGCGCTGACGAAGCTGCAGCCCGGATCTCTGGTGCTCAGCCTGTCCGCCGGCGTCATCTACCACCGGCTGCTCCAGCGTATCACCGGCCGCAACGGCGTCCCCGCGGAGCCCACCACGCCCCGCGTCCTCGGCCCGGATATCTGCGTCCCCTACGGCAAGATCCTCCGCGGCGTGGCCGTGCCCAACACCGTCACCAAGACCCTGCGTACCGACAAGGTCTACGAGCCGGACCTCAGCACCTATTCCATCGAAGCCTACCCCGACTACTCGCCCCTGCCCGACCAGGTCCGCACCATCCACGCCTTTGCCCGCCCCGTCATTCTCGTGGACGATATGCTCCACGACGGCAAGCGTATCCGCCGCCTGGCCCCGCTGCTCGCCGAGACGAACACCCCCGTGGATCAGGTGCTGGTGGGCTACCTCACCGGCATGGGCCGCGACCTCATGGAGCAGCTGGGCTACGACGTGGACGCCATCTACTACCTGCCCAACCTGCGCCTGCGCTTCGTCGAGTCCACGCTCTATCCCTTCATCGGCGGCGATACCGTCCGCCGCAGCGAGGCCCTGCCCGGCGGCCTTCAGCCCGCCGTCAACCGCATCCTGCCCTACGCCGCCCCCGAGTACACCGGCATGGACGACGAGACCGCCTGGGAGCTCTCCCTCTGCTGCCTCGAAAACGCCCGCGATATCCTCCTGGCCCTCGAGACCGAGTTCCGTTCCCTCTACGCCCGCAACCTCACCCTCAGCCGTCTCGGCGAAGCGGTCATCCTGCCCCTCTGTCCCGACAAGGGCGGCTGCATGACCTACGATCTCTCCCGCGCCGCCAGCACGTATTTGGAGGGAGATATAGAGCTCCTGAAACGTATGCGCCCTGCGAGATAATGCACCGTCTTTTCCGCCCTGCCATCGTCAAATCTCCTCGACGTACACACGGTACGCCTTCGTCGGTTTGCCATCGGCAGGACGCAAAATCCGGCACATTCTCTATTCCTCAAGGGGGGGCCTGTGCCTCCGCGCCTCGTCTTGACACAAAATCTGAACCCTTATCAAGGCTATACGGCGCCGTCTCGTCACCGGCAGGACGCAAGATCCGGCACATTCTCTGCTCCTCAGGGGGCCTGCCGTGGCGTGAAATTTGCGCGTCAGCACCCCGCCGGAGGCAAAAAGATAGAAACAGGAGAAGCTACTATGATCGATCTCAACGATACCAACCTGCCACGCATCCCGTCTAAGTGCCGCGTCACCCTGCTGGCTCTGGGCGATGTGGGCAGCACGCTGCTGATGGGCCTGCGGCTCATGGGCGGCGACGTGATAGACTCCATCGGCATCTGCGACGTGCGCCCCGGCGTCTCCGACCGCTGGGAGTTCGAGCTGAACCAGATACAGTCCCCGGACGGTGCGGCGCTGCCCCCGGTGGACATCATCGCGCCGGAGCAGCTGTTCGACGGCGACGTGTTCCTGTTCTGCGCCTCCCGGATGATCCCGGATACCTCCGTTACGGCGGGGGATGTCCGCATGGCCCAGTACGGCCTGAACCGGGAGCTGGTGTCCGTCTACGCCCGTATGGCCCGGGCGAAGGACTACCGCGGCCTGTTCTGTGTGGTCAGCGACCCGGTGGACCCACTCTGCCGTGCCGTCCTGCGTGAAAGCGGCCTGTCCCCGGCCCAGGTCCGGGGCTTCGGCCTGGGCGTTATGCACGCCCGCGCCCTGTACTACGCCCGGAGGGACCCCCGCTTCGCGTCCTACCTTACCGAGGGCCGCGCCTTCGGCCCCCACGGCGAGGACCTGGTGCTGGCCAACTCCATTGCGCACTACGACGACGCCCTCTCCCGTGAGTTGACGGAGAAGGTGGCCCACGCCAATCTGGAGATGCGTAAGCTGGGCTACAAGCCCTATGTGGCCCCGGCCCTGTCCTCCGGCGCGCTGAGCCTGCTGGCCCTGCTGCGGGGGCAGTGGCATTATTCCTCCGTCTACGACGGCCAGGTGTTCATGGGATGCCGTAATCGTCTGACCCCCGCCGGCATCGAGACGGAGCCGCTGACCCTGCCGCCCGCCCTGCAAAAGCGTCTGGATGAGACGCGGGCAAAGCTGAACGCCATAGAATAACGGAGGTATCCGCCATGCTCACCGTTCTGCTCCCCGAAAACGACCGCAGCCCCGCCCTGCGGGACCTGCTGGCGCCCCTGCTGCCCCCGGGCAGCGATATCCGCGACCCCGATGACGGGCTGGAGGACCTGGCCGGCCGCCGTTTGCTGTTCGCTGTGGCGCTGGACGAGGGCGGCTGCAATATGGCCTATTACCGTATGCTCTCCCGCCTGCGCCGCAGCACAGACCTGCTCTCCGACAGTATCGGCGCGTGCATCGTCGCCGGCGTGGGCGAATTCTACACCAAGGACGTGGCCCGGGACATGGTCTTCGCCGCCAACCAGGCGGGCTGCGGCTTCCTCGGCCGCCCGCTGGTGGAGGCCACCGGTTCCCTGCGGAATTTCCGCACCCAGGCCCAGATCGGCGGTACCGATGAGGTCACGGCCTTCCATGCCGCCGTGGCGGAGCTGCTCTCCCGCCTGGACGGCTGGGAAAAGCCCGCCCCCATTCGCCATGTGCTGGCTCTCCACGCCTCCCAGCGCGCCACGTCCAACACCCTGGCCCTGTGGGAGCTGGTGAAGGCCGGTCTTCCGTCGGACCTCGGCGTGCAGGAGATCTGCCTCCGCAACGGCACCATGGCCGACTGCAACGGGTGCAGCTATACCGCCTGTCTCCACTTCGGCGAGCAGGGCGGCTGCTTCTACGGCGGCCCCATGGTGGACGAGGTCTATCCCGCCGTGCGGAAATGCGACGCCCTGGTCATGCTCTGCGCCAACTACAACGACGCCCTGGCTGCCAATCTGACCGCCTGTGTCAACCGGCTCACGGCCCTGTTCCGCCAGACCCGTATGTACGACAAGCGGATCTTCGGCCTGATCGTCTCCGGCTACTCCGGCGGCGACCTGCTGGCCCGCCAGCTGATCTCCGCCCTGAATATGAACAAGTCCTTCTACCTTCCGCCCCGCTTCTCCCTGCTGGAAACGGCCAATGAGCGCGGCAGCCTTGTGAAGCTGCCGGGCATCAAGGCGCAGGCGGCGGCCTTCGCCCGGCACATCGCGGAGAGCTGAATAACCCCGCCGCAAACCGGGGAAAATACTTCCATCAATCAAAAGGAGGTGTGTTCCATGCAGGCAATGGTGTTGGAAAAGGCGTGCATCCAGTGCGGACTGTGCGCGGGGCTGTGCCCGGAGGTGTTCGAGCTGAACAGCGGCGAGCCCGCCCGGGTGACGGTGGACCCTATCCCGGACGCGCAGAAGATCGGCGTGCAGGAGGCGGCGGACAGCTGTCCCGTGGCCGCCATTCAGGTAACGGCGTAAAAATCCCCGGAAATGCCGCAAAAACCACTTTACAACGGTGATTTTCTGTGGTATCATCTCAAAGTACGCGCTAAGCGCGTCCGACCCCTGCCTTAGCCCTGCGGAGCGTTCCATCTCTCCCACGGCCCAGGCTGCGGGCGTATTTCAAGAAAGGTGGAAACACAACCATGATGCTGAAAGACCAGAAGACCTCTATCATCGAGGCCAATCGCACCCACGAGACCGACACCGGCTCCCCCGAGGTCCAGGTGGCCATTCTCACCGAGCGTATCAACCAGCTGACCGCGCACCTGAAGGTCCATCCCCATGACTTCCACAGCCGCCGCGGTATGCAGATGATGATCGGTAAGCGCCGTCGTCTGCTGGACTACCTGGCCAAGAAGGACATCGAGCGTTATCGTGCCCTGATCGCCAAGCTGGGTCTGCGTAAGTAAGTTGAAACAGGGTGATGTGCGCTTGCGCATCACCCTTCTTTCACATTCTGCGCCGTGTACAAATTGACCATTAGCAGTTGAAAATGCGCCGAAATTCAGGGTTTCGGAGCGTTTTCAAGTGCTAACGGCGATAGGTCGCGGGCAGAATGCCATTTCACAAAAAAGGAGAAACGATATGTCAACGATCATCACCAAGCGCCAGTTCCCCCACTACCACAAGTACACCATGGACCTGGCCGGCCGTCCCCTGACGCTGGAGGTCGGCAAGCTGGCCGAGCTTGCCAACGCCGCCGTCATGGTGGGCTATGGCGACACCCGCGTGCTGTGCTGCGTCACCGCCGCCCCCCGTCCCCGCGACGGCATCGACTTCTTCCCCCTGTCCGTGGACTTCGAGGAGAAGATGTACGCCGTGGGCCGCATCCCCGGCAGCTTCAACCGCCGCGAGGGCCGCCCCGGCGAGAAGGGCATCCTGACCTCCCGCGTCATCGACCGCCCCATCCGCCCCCTGTTCCCCTATGACTTCCGCAACGACGTGTCCGTCATGTGCACCGTCATGGCCGTGGACCACGACTGCTCCCCCGAGATCGCCGCGCTGATCGGCACCTCCGCCGCCCTGGCCATCTCCGACATTCCCTGGAACGGCCCCGTGGCCGCCCTGAAGGTGGGCCTGGTGGACGGAAAGCTGGTCTTCAACCCCGACGCCGAGCAGCGCAAGGTCAGCGATCTGGACGTGACCGTCGTCTCCACCGGCAAGAAGGTGGTCATGATCGAGGCCGGCGCCAACGAGGTCCCCAACGATGTCATGTTCGAGGCCATCAAGCAGGCCCACGAGGAGAACCAGAAGCAGATCGCCCTCATCAATCAGATGGTGGCCGAGATCGGCAAGCCCAAGTTCGAGTACCCCCACGCCGACTTCAACTACGAGCTGTTCAACAAGATCACCGCCGACTTCATGGACGAGGCCAAGGCCGCCATGGACACCGACGACAAGAACGTCCGCGAGCAGCGCTGGAACGCCATGATCGAGAAGTGGCACGAGAAGTACCTGGAAGAGTACCCCAACATGGACCAGTACCTGGAGGAGATCACCTACAAGTTCCAGAAGATGATCGTCAAGAAGTGGCTGCTGGAGGGTCACCGTGTGGATGGCCGCCAGAAGAACGAGATCCGTCCCCTGGACGCCGAGGTGGGCGTGCTGCCCCGGGTCCACGGCTCCGGCCTGTTCACCCGCGGCCAGACGCAGGTCCTGTCCGTCTGCACGCTGGACACTCTGTCCGCCAACCAGAAGCTGGACACCATCTGGGAGGAGACGGAGAAGCGCTATATGCACCACTACAACTTCCCCGGCTACTCCGTGGGCGAGGCCAAGCCCGCCCGCAGCCCCGGCCGCCGCGAGATCGGCCACGGTGCGCTGGCCGAGCGCGCCCTGCTGCCCGTCATTCCTCCCGTGGAGGAGTTCCCCTACGCCATCCGCGTGGTCAGCGAGGTCGTGTCCTCCAACGGCTCCACGTCCCAGGGCTCCATCTGCGGCTCCACGCTGGCACTGATGGACGCCGGCGTGCCCATCAAGGCCCCTGTGGCCGGCATCTCCTGCGGCCTGATCCAGGACGATGACGGCTCCTTCACCACCTTCATCGACATCCAGGGCGTGGAGGACTTCCACGGCGAGATGGACTTCAAGGTGGCCGGCACCAAGAAGGGCATCACCGCCATCCAGATGGACCTGAAGAACGACGGTCTGACCATGGAGATCATCAAGAACGCGCTGGACATCACCTATGACGCCCGCTGCCAGATCCTGGACCAGGTCATGCTGCCCTGCATCGCCCAGCCCCGCGCCGAGGTCAGCAAGTACGCCCCCAAGATGGTCACCATGCACATCGACCCGGATAAGATCCGCGACGTCATCGGCAAGGGCGGCTCCGTCATCCAGAAGATCGTGGCCGAGTCCGGCGCCAAGATCGACATCGACGACGACGGCACCATCCACATCGCCTCCCCCGATGCCGAGAGCTGCGAAAAGGCCAAGAAGTGCATCGATGACATCGTCTTCGTGCCCGAGGTGGGCCAGCTGTACTACGGCCGCGTCGTGCGCCTGATGACCTTCGGCGCCTTCGTGGAGCTGGCCCCCGGCAAGGACGGTCTGGTCCACATCTCCAAGCTGGCCGACAAGCGCATCGAGAAGGTGGAGGACGCCTGCAAGATCGGCGACATGATGTGGGTCAAGGTCACCGAGATCGACGAGAAGGGCCGCGTGAACCTGAGCCACAAGGACGCCATGAAGGAGATCGCCGCCAAGGAAGCCGCCGGCGAGCCCATCAAGTAAAGCATCGTTTTTTATATCCCCCGGTCCGCCGGGGGATATTTCTTTTTCCCGCCGCCTGTGGTATACTGAGAAAAACACCCTGCAAGGAGGTCCCGCCTATGTCCGACACCATCGCCGCCATCGCCACGCCCGGACAGCCCAGCGCCATCGGTATCCTGCGCCTGTCCGGCCCGGATACCTGTGCCGCGCTGGACGCGGTGTTCCGCGCCAAAAACGGCAGGCCCGCCGCGCAGCAGCGCCCCCGCGCCATGGTGCTGGGTGAGCTGCTGGACGAGACGGGGCAGGTCGTCGACAGCGTGCTGTGCGTCCATTTCCCCGCGCCCCACAGCTATACCGGCGAGGACTGCGCCGAGCTCCACTGCCACGGCAGCCCCATCGTGCTGGACACGGGCCTCCGCGCCCTGTTTGCCGCCGGCTGCCGCCAGGCCGGTCCCGGCGAGTTTACCAAGCGGGCCTTTCTCAACGGGCAGCTGGACCTGCTCCAGGCGGAGTCCGTGGCGGACCTGATCGACGCCGAGACGGCCCAGCAGGCCCACAACGCCGTCTGCCAGCTGGACGGCGCGCTGAGCCGCACCGTGGCGCGTATCTACGACGGCCTCATGGACATGGCCGCCCGGTTCTACGCCGTGGTAGACTATCCGGACGAGGACATCGAGGATCTCCAACGCGAGCAGATGCTGGACACCCTGCGCCGGGCCCAGAACGATCTGGAAGCGCTGGTGGCCGGGTTTTCCCGCGGCCGTTTGCTGAAGCTGGGCGTGCCCACGGTGCTGCTGGGCAAGCCTAACGCCGGCAAATCCTCTCTGCTGAACACTCTCCTGGGCTATGACCGGGCCATCGTCACCGACATCGCCGGCACCACCCGCGACACGGTGGAGGAAAAGGCGACGGTCGGCGGCGTGCTGCTGGGCAAGGTCATGTGCTGGGCGACCAAGGGCAAGGTCAACCCGCTCATCGGCTCGGCGGGCGTTTCCG
>OICM01000289.1_pt1 | contig 20555 bp, 15 predicted proteins | sample 1581311 | NCBI WGS metagenome assembly OICM01 (sample SAMEA3882539, study PRJEB24775) | human gut metagenome | biome: human-associated habitat; feature: intestine environment; material: feces | place: Netherlands | collected 2009/2010 | reverse complement strand
GTGAAGGAAAATATACACTTACTGACGTGGTGTATGCAGTGAAGAGTAAGAGGTCAAATCTTTCAATGAAGCTTGAAAGCTTTGCCATTACAGATTCAGCAAATGTAGACTATTTTGCTGCGCCTAAGAATCCGATGGATCTTCATGAAATGAATGATGAGGATGTGGAATTGCTTATATCAGAGCTCAAGTCCATGGGACTTTATGATTTCATAGTAATCGATGCTGATTTCAATATCACTCCAACATTCAAAAAGATTATAGATTGTTCAGATAAGACAGTGATAGTTGTGAATGACGATGAGAGATCCGCACATAAGGTTGACAGAATGAATGAACTTATGAAGGTATTCGTCAACAATGAAGATTTCATCAGGACAGCAAGCTTCATTATTAACAAAGAAGAAGCTGCAAAGTTTGATTGGTCTACGTGCAAAGTTATAACAAAGTCCGGTGCTGTTCAGGGAACAACATTCAGGCAGATAGTAGATATACTTGCTAACAATCAGGAATTTTTGAAATTATATTAGGGTGTGAATTATGACATTTGATGAAGAACAGGAATTTGTGGCGGCAGCCAAATTCTATGTGTCCAATAATCTGGAACTTAACAGACTGAGTGATGAGGACCTCGAGGAAGAGATAGAAAATGTTGTTAACAGTAAGCTGGATGGTCAGTATTGCACAGTTGAACAGAGATTGTCCATAGTAAAACAGGTATACAGCTCAATCCGTGGGCTGGGACTGCTGGACAGTATCATGACAGACGATACCATAACAGAGGTCATGATAAATGGAAAAGACAATATATTCATAGAGCAGAATGGACGAGTAAAACGACTGGACAAGTTTTTTGAGACGGACAGGCGACTGGAAGATATAATTCAGCGAATTGTTGGAATGGCAGGTAGAGAGGTCAATCAGGCTAATCCTATTGTTGATACAAGACTTCAGGATGGTTCCCGAGTTAATGTAGTGCTTCCACCTATAGCTTTGTGTGGACCAACGGTAACTATCCGTAAGTTCTCAAAGGAGCCTATGACAATAGAGAAGCTTATAAAATACGGTTCAATAACTGAGGAGATAGCGCATAAGCTTGAGCTTCTGGTAAGGGCAAAATACAACATATTCATATGTGGAGGTACCGGTTCCGGTAAGACAACATTCCTGAATGCCCTGTCAAATTATATACCGAAGGACGAGCGAGTAATTACCATTGAGGACTCAGCAGAGCTTCAGATAGTTGGAGTAGATAACCTTGTAAGTCTGGAGACCAGAAATGCAAATGCATCAGGAGCTGGAGCAATAACTATAAGGGATCTTATCAAATCCTCACTTCGAATGAGACCTGAAAGAATAGTAGTTGGAGAGGTTCGTGGTGGTGAGGCACTTGATATGCTGCAGGCCATGAATACAGGTCATGATGGAAGCTTATCTACAGGACATGCTAACTCAACTCATGATATGCTCTCCCGTTTGGAGACAATGGTTCTTCAGGGGGCAGAGGGATTACCTCTTGAGGCTATAAGACAGCAGATAGCATCGGCTATAGACATAATAATACATTTGTCCAGACTTCGTGACAAATCCAGAAAGACGATGGAGATAACGGAGGTTCTGGGTATGAAGGATGGAGAGATACAGTTAAATCCATTGTATGTATTTGAAGAGGATGAGAATTCAACGCTCGACAGAGTGTCTGGAAGATTAAAGAGAACAGATAATAAGATGCAGAATGTATTCAAGCTGCAGCTTACGGGAATAAGGGAAGAGATATAGGTATGTTAGGAATAAGTAAAAAGGAAAAGAAACCTGAAGAACCACAGTATTATATGTCCAGAGTGCAGATGCCGGTCATGAATTATAAGGTATATCACATGGGTAAAGTGGAAAAAATACTTACATTTATGCTGGCGTTTGTGATAGGAGCGGCAGTGGCATATCTGTTCTATGGAGGCTTGTTTAAGGATGAATATGGAAATGCCACAACAGCTACCTGGATCAGCAATATAGTGATCATGCTGGTGGTTGGAATCATAGCAGGTAGGATGTTTGTTCCAATCAGAACAAAGAGCATCATAGACAAAAATCAGAGAAAACTCAAAGAGCAGTTCAGAAGTATGCTGGAAGCTGTAAACACCTCACTCGGCGCAGGAAACAATGCCTTAGATTCATTTGAATCAGCGTACAGAGACCTTCGTGTTCAGTATGAGGAGGATGCTTTCATATTGAAAGAGCTGAATGTCATATTGGTTTCAAACAGAAACAATATAGATATAGAAACTGTGCTGAAGGACTTTGGTGAGAGAAGCGGAATAGATGATATCAAGAGCTTTGCCAGTGTGTATGAGATATGTTACAGAAAGGGTGGAAATCTCCGAGATGTAATCAACAACACCCACTCCATCATAAGTGACAAGATGGAGATCATGGAGGAGATAGAGACCATGGTTGCATCGAATAAGATGGAACAGAATCTGATGATAGTTATGCCGGTGGGACTTATAGGTATGATTAAGATGATGAGCCCTGACTTTGGCGATAATTATGCAACTGTTTCTGGAGTTATAGCTACAACATTGGGAGTTATATGCTTTGTTGCGTCATATTACATAGGCAAAAAGATTCTTGATATAAAACTGTAAGGGGATGAAAAAATGCTGACAACAACTAATATAGTGGTATTTTCGATATCGGGGGTATTACTGGTCGGATGGCTTGTGTTTTATTTCTATGGCAAAAAATACAGTGAGCTATTTGACGGACTTGATGAAAAAGAATATCCGTTGAAGGACTTATATTTTCTTGGTTATGGGATTATGGAAATGTTCCATTATCAATATAAGAGTAAGGCAGATAGAAAACTGAGACAGAGTGCAGAGATATTATATGAGAAAAAATATGCAGAATATTATGTGAGACTTTCATATGCCCAGAAGCTGTCGTTGTCATACACCCTGCTTGTTATAGGTTTTATTGTATATGGTTTTACATCGGAGATAGGAATTTTGTTTGTATTTTGTCTGTTTTCTTTTACAGCATATTATTACTTTGGCACACTTATGTTAGAGAAGATAAAGAAAAGAGAAGAGGAGATGCTCCGTGACTTTTCAGAGGTTATATCCAAGTTAGCGTTACTCACTAATGCAGGAATGATACTGAAAGAGGCGTGGGAGAAGGTTGCCTTTAATGGAGAGACTATTATATATAAGGAAATGCAAAAATCCGTGGAGGATATGAATAATGGAATGTCAGAGGTCGAAGCTTTTCATAGCTTTGGAACCAGGTGTGTTCTTGCGGACGTTAAGAAGGCTGTATCAACCATGATACAGGGCATGGAAAAGGGTAACAAGGAGCTTGTAAAGATGCTTAAAGAACAGTCAGCCGAATCGTGGAATATAAAGAAAAATATAACTATGAGAGAAGGCGAAAAAGCATCAGGTAAGCTTTTGATTCCGATGATGATTATGTTTATAGGAATATTAATTATGGTATTAATACCAATATTTACAAATATTGGCGCATAAATACAAAAATAATAGGGAAGGAGGAATAACAAATGGGAGAATATGTAGATAAGCTTGAAGTTCAGGTTGTTTCCAGAGCTAAGTATCTTGGACTTAAGGCAAAGGAAAAAGTTGCTGATTTCTTTACAAAAGAAAACGGAGATGTAAACGTTGTATCAATAGTATTTCTTATAGGTATAGCTGTTGTACTTGCAATAGTATTCAAGGACAAAGCAAAAGCACTTGTAGAAAGCCTGATGGGAACAGTAAGCAAAAAGGCTACGGATGCAATAAAGTAATAATATGATTCGTTTATATCGGCGGGAGATGAAAGTCTCCCGTTTGATATAATCGCCAATTCGAATGGGTATGGGGCAGATTAGATGAAGATAATGAATGCAGTGAAAGAGAGTTTTAAGAAAGAAAAAGGATCACTGATTGTTGAGGCAACAATAGTATTCCCTGTAATGTTTCTGATAGTAATTTTCTTGATATTTTTGGGAAATATTTACTATCAAAGGAGCAGAGCTCAAGCAGTCTTTACGAACGCAGTTATAGAGTATGCCGCGAGAGAATCCAATCCTATGCTGAAGCAGTATATGGATAGTGGCAGCCTTGGAGCAGTGAGCACTGGGAATGATTTTAAACCATATAGATATCTGAACTTCTCCAGCAGAGGAGCAGAGATTGGATCAAATGTTGAAGGCGAATTGGGCAAGATGGGTGGTGGCTTGTTCTCTAGTATGGAGTATGAGAACCCTTCGGTTTCCGTTAAATATAAAACATATGGAATATATGCAAAGGCCGAGGCGGAGATGACTTACAGTATAACTATGCCGGTTAAATTACTGGGACAATCAGAGGCGACTAAGGTTGATTTTGAAGAATACATTGAGGTGCCGGCTATGGAAGGTGCTGAGATGGTCAGAAATGTTAACATGATAAGAGATTTGGTAGATAGACATGAAACTGCAAGCAATATGGCAAGTAAGGCTGGAGAATTTTTAGGAAAATTCAGAGCAATCATGGATTGATAGGGAGGAAATACTGATGATGAAATTGTTTAGACCGGGTGGAACTATATCGGTTTTTCTAGTAATAATATTAGTTCCTTGTCTGGTTGTATGCTTTCTATTTGTAGATCTTAGTAGAGTTGAATTGTCACAGAGTTCTGTAGAGTCCACTGCAGACACTACTCTTAATTCACTTATATCAGGCGGCGCCAGCACAGCCACAGGCACCAGTAATGAATAACCCATATCAGGCAGCACCGGTACAGCCACAGGCACCAGCAATGGCAAATCCATATCAGGCGGCGCCAGCACAGCCACAGGCACCGGCTATGAACAGTCCATATCAGACAGCACCGGCACAGCCACAGGCACCAGTTATGAACAATCCATATCCGGCACCACAGATGCCAGCGATGGGCGGAATGCAGGATGACTATGATCAGACAACGCTTATAAAAAATACTGGTAATACGGATGATGCTGGAACAACGGTGCTCAATGCGGCAACAAAGGTTGAGAGACATCCATATTTGTATCAGGTCAAGAATGGCCGAAAGATATACTTAGATAAGAAAACAAACAGAATCGGTAAAAATAGAGAGGTTGTAGACATATGCATAGATGGAAATCCGGCGATCAGCAGATGTCATGCAATTTTCTATAGAGTTGATGATGCCTGCTACATAGAGGATCTTAATTCAACAAATGGAACATTTGTTGATGATCAGCAGATAACAAGTAACTGTAAAACAATGGTTCGTGTAGGTTCAAGAGTGAAGCTGGGCGATGAGGAATTTGAACTTAGATACGACTAAATCTGCCGAAATGGAGGAGAGGGTTTATGAGTTGCTTATTAGTTGTACATAGTGATATCGGAATAAAAAAGAGTACCAATCAGGATTCGGTTCTCGCTGTTAAGGCTGATACGGATATGGGTGAAATTTCACTGATTGCCGTATGTGATGGAATGGGTGGATTTGCTAAAGGAGAATTGGCATCTGCCACGGTTATAAGAGCCTTAAATGACTGGTTTGCCAACAGATTAACCTATCTGGTTGGCAGCGGATTCAGCGATGACGGTGTGCGCAGGGAATGGAATGATCTGTTAAAAAAACAGAATGAAATAATAAAAGCATATGGAGCAGTAAATGGAATAAGTCTGGGTACTACGATTGTGGCTGCATTATTTTACGGTAACCGGTATATCATATGCAATCTGGGGGATTCCAGAGCATACAGATTGAGCAATGGAATAGAGCTTATAACAAAAGACCATTCATATGTTCAGAGAGAGATAGATGCGGGAAGAATGACAGAGGCGGAAGCAGAGGTAAGTCCTCAGCGAAGCGTAATATTGCAGTGTATAGGTGCTTCGGATGATATATTTCCCGATTTCTTTTCAGGAACTACCAGTCCTGGTGACAGCTTTGTTCTGTGCTCCGACGGTTTCAGACACAAAATAGGCATGAACGAGATATATAAATACCTGAACGCCGGAATGACTCCGGATGAGGTGAGAATGAAGAATAATATGGAATATCTCACAGAGCTCAATAAATACAGGGCAGAGACGGACAATATATCAGTTGCAATGGCGAGAATAGTATCATAGGAGGGGAGCGCTATGCTTGAGATAGGTTCTCTTGTAGATGGAAAATATAAGATCCTGAACAAAATCGGACAGGGCGGTATGAGTGTTGTATACCTTGCCATGAACGAGAAGGCAAATAAGCAGTGGGCGATTAAGGAGGTCCGAAAAGATGGCAAGAAGGACTTTGACGTAATACGGCAGGGGCTTGTTGTAGAGACGGACATGCTTAAAAGGCTAAAGCATCCGCATTTGCCGAGTATAGTCGATGTTATAGATGGAGATGGTACCTTCCTTATAGTTATGGATTATATCGAAGGTAATCCTTTAAATGTTCTGGTCAATGAACAGGGAGCCCAGTCGCAGGAGGACGTGATCGATTGGGCAAAACAGTTGTGTGATGTGCTTGGATATCTTCACAGCAGAACACCGGCTATTATTTATCGAGATATGAAGCCGTCCAATGTAATGCTAAAGCCTGACGGCAATGTTATGCTTATTGATTTTGGTACTGCCAGAGAATACAAAAATAAGAACATGGTGGAGGATACAACCTGTCTTGGAACTCAGGGATATGCGGCTCCGGAGCAGTTTGGAGGGCATGGTCAGACTGATGCCAGAACGGATATTTATTGCCTGGGAGCAACTATGTATCATCTGGTTACTGGTCATAATCCGGCTAAACCTCCATATGAGATGTATCCGATAAGACAGTGGAATCCGAAGCTTTCATCAGGACTTGAAGAGATAATTCTAAAATGTACCAGAAAGAACCCTGATGATAGATATCAGTCATGTAGTGAATTGATGTATGCGTTGGAGCATTACAACGAGCTGGACATTACATATAAGAAATCACAGAAAAGAAAAATGTTCGGATTCGCAACGGCGGTTGTGTTGTCGGCGGCGCTCTTTGGTACAGCAGGATATATGAATTACAAAGAGAAATCTTACAAGAGTCAGAACTTTGATACGTATTATACATATGCGGGTACGGCGACATCGGAATCGGAGTTTAAAGACATGGTTAGCAATGCTTTAAGCCTGGATGATACTTCACCTGAGACATATGATCTTATACGTACTAAGTATCTTGAATATTTTGAGAATGGACAGCCTCAGGGTTCTGGGGATAAATCGATAACATTCAATGAGCTCAACAGTATAAAGGAACTGATTGAAAAGGATGGACATCTGGATAATTTCAAAAAAGCAGATCCTCTTGAATATTACAATTTCTGTTACAATCTCGGACTTAATTTGTGGGCATATATGAATAACGGAAGCTCCGACGCAATAGCGTGGTTTAGCAAGGTTGAACCATATTCGGATGGAAATAAAAACAACAATAAGAATGCGTCAAATGCAAAACTTTTCATAAGGCTTGGAGGATATGTGAATTCTTCAGGTGGAAGCGGAGTGGATATATTTGATGAGGATGTAGATTATTCTGCCGAGTGGGATGATCTGGTAAGCTTGTATGACCTCACGATATCACAGGATGACAATTATACTGATGATAAATTCAAAGCGTATACATATCAGCTTATTCTTAACCAGATTGTTGCAAAGGCAAGGGAATATAACGGTTATATAGATGCGTCCCAAATGTATGAAATGATAGACAACATAGAGACACAGGTAAAGGGTGCTTTGGTGGAGGTTGTCGGTAACAGCTATGATGGAGTGTTTGACAGCCTTATAGATACAGCGCGGGGAAAGGTGAACAGTGCAGTCACCGGATCAGGTAAGACTGGGGGTGAGAAGTAATGTCACTTAGTGTAGATGAGATAGAACGTACCATGAATACATATCATACAGCGTGGCTTGTGTGTATGATAGCGGCATGTGTATTTCTTGTTGCAGCGGTTGTATTGTTTATTGTGTTTCGTATTCCAAGGGTGTTCATGAACCTCACAGGTATTGAGAGAAAACGCCAGATCAAGGAGATCACGGAGAATGTCGGAACAGAGGCACAGACTGCACGGCATAAGTCGGTACAGAAAAGAAAAACTGTACAGCCTGAGCCACCTGGTGTTCAGCAGAATAGTGCATACCAGATGAATGCCGGACAAATGCAGACGACAATGCTGGCGGGGCAGAATTCGAGTAACATTGATTCGACTGTCAAGCTGGCAAATTCTGAAAACACTGTATTGTTATCAAACAATGGCGGTGGTGCAGGGGCGACTGATGTTCTGGTTGCCAAAGCAAAGCCGGAGAAGTCAACAAGAAGCAGTGTGTTCAATATAACGCAGCAGATAATTCTGATTAATACAGAAGAAATCATATAAGTATAAGAGAGGAGCAAAGAGAAATGAGAAAATCAAGGTTTTTTAAAGCGTTGATGGCATGGACACTGGTTGTGATTATGATAACCGCAAATGCAGGAAGTGTACTTACATCAAGAGCAGTAGAGAGCACACCTGTATCTCAGGACGGACAGGATGGGCAGAGCCAGAAGGATCAGCTCAAAGAGCCTGCTTCAGAAGAATTTAAAAAACCGGCAGGAGTCGGTGATATCACATTTATACAGAATGAGATCAAAAGCGGGCTTGGACAGGTTACAACGGGCTTGAGGGTAGCCATAGACAATGGAGAAGAATTCAAGAATAGTGTTGATAAGGTGGAGTTCTGGATAGGGTCTATATGTGCAAGCTGTATTCACACTAAAGATTATGTGGATGAAGAATATTATGATTTTGATTTATTGGGTTCCCAGTTGAAAGCCGGGGATGAGCTGAGTGTCAGATTCTATCCGTTTCAGGGTGATTTTACTGCATGGACCGGCAATGTTGATTCAGATATAAATATAATACATGGAATTGACAGAGCATATGTATCTGAGGATAACGGCAGCTATAAGCTTAATATAAACACAAGCTTTGAGGGCAAAAGAAAATACAGTGTAGATATAATTGGAACAGATGATGGAAAGTCTCTTGCGGGACAGCCATATGAGCTTGTTACATCAGATGGAACAAGTGAAATAGAGCTCAGTTCAATTGTAAAGAATATCTCGGAAAAGAATTTCTATGTGAAAGTATCCGGTATAGATGCTTATGGAAACGCATTGGCAGAGGTAACTACAAAAGTTGTGACGAATTCGACATATCTTACGGTTAAGTATCCTGACAATGTAGAGATTTTAGCTGTCAGCGGAAAAAATGACCAGACAGCTATAGATGGCAGATATACTCTTTTAAAAAATCAGAAGATAACATTAAAAATAAAGGCAAATTCACCAAAGCCAATTATAAGCAGTATAACTGACAATGGAAATAACCTGGCATTTACTTCAACAGCTTCTGGCAAATCTGACAGCACGGTGTATTCTCAGACGAGCGTAGATATAGCTTTTGATGGAAATAATCATGAAGTTCAGATTGAGACTTCCGATGCACAGGGCGAGGGAGTATTGTCCTTTGCAAAGAATATAAAGAGTAACGAGTTCTATCCTACATATAAATATACTGCATTTTTCACAACGAGAAACGTGAAACCGGAGAATGCAATAGATGAGTATAGCGTGAAATTTAGCTCTGACTCTGCTGCAATAGAGTCGATCAATGCAAAAACCGGAGTATTCACAATTGCGGAGGATGCTCAGGAGAATTCTACATTTGAGATTAAGGCAACATACAAAATATGTGATACTGAGAAGACGGTTTCTATCAAGGGAACGGTGAAGTATGGTCAGTTTGACAATTTCAATTATGTATATGTAGATAAAAACAACACCACTTACCCGACAATGGTTGACAACAGCTATGTGTGGATGAATAGGCCGGTATTCCTCCGACTGGGCTTTGATACTGATAAGGTTGTATCCTATAAGGTAAATGATGGCGCATATACATCAATAGGAGACTCATCTCAGAAAGATATATATGCAGACGACAGTAACAGCTATTTTGAAAAGGAAACTAAAGTAAATATTACAACCAAAGCAATAGGTGATAACAAAAATCAGGATTCCTCTACGGATAAGAATAATTTCAAGTATAAGAAGGATGAAGTCCCTGTATATGTTGATCTCAATGCTCCTGAAGCAAAGGTTTCATACATGAAATTTTATGCAAAGAACTCAACAGAAATTCAGATAGACAATGCATCTGAGAAAATACCTGAGGCATATAAGAAGGTTGTGACACTTGACATATCCGATCCAGAGTCAGGCCTTGTTGACAAGGTTGTGTATTCGGATCACGAGCTGACAGATATCGATGTAAATAATACGACTACGGACAGTGTAAATAAGATATTGAGTAAGTACAGTAATCAGACAATATCCGTCAATTCAGGAAGAGCAGAGCTTACAGTTACTGCAGATAAGAATCCAAGCAATGACGCTCGGAATACGTATTATTTCTATACATTTGACAAATCCGGAAACTGTACTATGATCACCTGTGATATTGGTGCACTTCCACAGATAAAGGGTGGCGCAGTCAAGTATAAAAATGAGCTTAAGGATGGTTTTACAAAGGCTGGAAACAGTGTTTATTTCACAGTAAATGGTTCATTTGGAATATATGAAACAGATGTGGATAAGGAGTATGGCTCAGATACAGCTTATATCAAGTTCTATTACGTTAAGGCTGGAAATCAGAACAACAAGATTGCAATAGATAATATAAGTGTATCAGAAAATACAGAGCAGGGAGCATATGACGTAACAGGAACATTTGATATACCTAAGGGTAGTGATGCTGATGGCGTATACGATGTGTATATGGATGTTCAGGATGCTGCAGGAAATAAGCTGGATAATATGCTTCATGCACATTTTACAGTAGATAACACTGCTCCTGTACTGACTGCGAACAAGGAGTTTGGAGACAGCAGCTATACATATCTTAACGCATCAAGTAATAGCGCATGGGGAGTAAAGGCTGTTGAGAACAATCTTAAAAGTATAAGTGTAGAGAGCGTTGATATTGCTAATGTTGGCGACTCATCAAAGAGCGCAGAGGATATCAAGAAGATCGTAACAGATACATTTACATATCCGGGTCAGGCCACACAGTTTGTCAAGAACAATGATGGCACATACAGTACCGGAAGCTGCAAGATTCCTGCTGAGGCAAAGTATACAGTAAATCTTAAGGCTGAAGATGTTGTGGGTAACATATGCAGGCTGTCTATGAGATTTTATTATGACAAGACATCAGCCAATATATCCGGTTTTTCTGTTAAGCCGATGTCTGACGATACAAAATACGAGGATTATAAGTCCTTCTCCAATGGAGCAATCCAGTTATCATTCAGTGCAAATGATGATGTCAGTGGAGTAGGAAAGGTTGTCATTGATTTTGAATCGGCAGATAAAAAGAACAGTGACACAATTGATTCTGAGGTATGGACATGCGGATCAGGAGAGAAGCTAACTAAGGCGTTTACCAAGCTTATAGACAAGAACTTTAAGGGTAAAATAAACATAACTGTATATGATGTTGCAGGCAATAAGGCATATCAGAGCAAAGAGGATGTGACAAAGTATTTTGGTGTAGTCAGAGAGGACAGTAATCTTCATGAGAGAACGTCATCTGTGGATATCACTGAGAACAGTTCAATTGCAACAAAATATGGTAACGTATATTATTATGGCAAGGATGAGAATGTAAGCCTGTCAATAAAGGCAAATGATGATTTCTCGGGAATAAAGAATGTTGTGCTTAAGGACAATGGAAACGTTCAGACTCTATGTGATAATACTGATAAAACATCCATTAAGACAAAGTTCAGTGGATCATACACGATAGGTTCCGCAGAAGAAAACGAGGGAGAGCACCGTGTGATGGCAACGCTCACTGATAATGCGGGAAACGTAATTACATCTGGTGTATATCGCAGATATGTGATTGATACCATAGCTCCAGTTATAAGCTGTACATATGATTCAAATAATGACTCAAACTTCTACAACAGGGCAAGAACGGCACATATCAGAATTGATGAAGTGAATTTTGATCCTGAAAAGGTTACTGTGTCAGTGTCTAAGAATGGTGTTGTGACTAAGCTTAAGAATAACTTCAGTAAGGATGGTAATACATATGTAATGGACTATGTATTCTCAGACGATGCAGATTATATTCTTACAGTTACATGTCGAGATAAGGCTGATAATAAGGCAAATGATTATTCGTCAGGAAAGTTCACAGTGGATGCGACAGCACCTGTATTGGAGGTTTCGTACGATAATAACAGTGCTCAGAATGGCACATATTACAATGCATCCAGAACGGCTACAATAAGGGTTGAGGAGCATAACTTTGATGCTTCACGAGTTAATATAGCTGTAACATCGGAGGATGGAACATCCGCAGCTCCGGGAGCAAGTGGATTTACATCAAATGGTGATACGCACGTTGCGACAGTCAATTTCTCTGCAGATGGAAAGTTCCGTATAAGGGTAAGCGCAACAGACAGTGCGGGAAATACTGCATCAAATACAGTTGATGATTCATTTACCATTGATATGACTGCTCCTGAGATTAGCATATCGCAGGTAGAAAAGGATGGAGTATACACAGATGAGGTATCGCCGGTTATATCTGTAACGGATACAAACTATAACAAGGATGGCATATCAATAAGTGTGACCGGCACAAGAGGCGAAGCTGGCAGTGATGATGTGGCATACAGCGCCGAGACGGTTTCAAATGGTGAGAAATATTCATATTCTAACTTTAAACAGAGCGAGAATGTTGATGACAATTATACTCTGGTTGTGACTGCTAAGGATATGGCTGGAAATGAAACAAGTCAGGAAATAGGATTTAAGGTAGATAGATTTGGATCTTATTTCGTACTTGGAAAGGCTGCAAAGGCAAGCGTCGACAGATATTATACGAATCTGAGCGATGGTGACATAGTTATAGATGAGTATAATGTTGCCGGTTTTGCGGATTCTGATGTGTACTATACAGTTGGCGACAAGGTAGTAAACCTTGAGAGCAATGAGTATACAGTCAAGGAAGACAAGCCGTCAAATGGATGGAACAAGCGTTCATTTACAATTCCTGCTGATACCTTCAAGGACGAGGGTGTGTACAGTATAGTTATCCATACCAAGGATGCAGCGGGAAAAGAAACAGATAATGAAGTAAAGAATGCTGCGGTTAAGTTCTGTATAGATAGAACAGCACCGGAGTATCATGTAGCTGGTGTTGAAAATGGTGCTGTGTATGAGAATACGGATTCTGTAAGTGCATCGGTTTCATTCCATGATAATCTTGCGCTGGGATATGTGGACATCACGGTTGACGGAGTCAAGACGAGATATGAAGCTAAGGACATTGAGAAGCTCGGCGGAGAGGTTAAGCTTGACGATATAAAGGCATCTGCAAAGAAGCACACAATAGTTGTGGAATGTTTTGATGCAGCAGGTAATGGCGCATCGGATAATGGTTCAGAAATAACATTTACTGTATCGAGTAATGCTATTCAGACGGCTATGGCTGAGGCTGGCAGCATCTCATGGATCATTATACTGATCATAGTTATTGTGGTATTGATTATTGCGGGAATAGTTATATTCCTTGTAAGAAAGAAAAAGAAGGATAATAACTAAGTTATTGGTATGGGCAAAGGGGATAGCCACATCTCCTTTGCCCATTATATATAAAAAAACTCATTAAGCATCATTTCCCCCAAAAATATGTTGACTAATAACTCTCAATGCTATAGAGTAATGATTGCATTTATAGATATTAGAAAAACGCTCTTATTCAGAATGGTGGAGTCAGAAGGGACGAAGAAGCCATGGCAACCCCGATGTCAGATTCGGAAGGTGCCGACCTGAGCGACGCAGATATGTAGGTGATACAAGACCTGTGCTCGAACAATGAGAGGCTTGACAGACACGATCAAACCGCTCATACGAAGCGGTTTTTCTTATGTACAAAAAGGAAAGGAAGTAGTATGGAAAGAAGATTATTTACATCGGAATCAGTAACAGAAGGACATCCTGACAAAATCTGTGACCAGATATCAGATGCAGTGCTTGACGCGCTGATGGAGCAGGATCCAATGAGCCGTGTGGCATGTGAGACATCCATCACGACAGGTCTTGTGCTTGTCATGGGAGAGATCACAACCAACGCTTATGTGGATATTCAGAAGATCGTTCGTGAGACGATCAGAGAGATCGGATACGACAGAGCAAAGTACGGATTTGACTGCGATACATGCGGCGTTATCACAGCCATAGACGAGCAGTCATCAGATATTGCCATGGGAGTTGACAAGGCACTCGAGGCAAAGGAACACCTCATGAGCGAGGATGATATCGAGGCGATCGGTGCCGGAGATCAGGGTATGATGTTTGGATTTGCAACAAATGAGACACCTGAGTACATGCCATATCCAATAGCACTTGCCCACAAGCTTGCAAGAAAGCTCACAGAGGTAAGAAAGAACGGAACACTCCCATACTTAAGACCGGACGGTAAGACACAGGTAACAGTTGAGTACGATGAGAATGACAAGCCTGTAAGACTTGATGCAGTCGTTCTCTCAACACAGCACGGAGAGGAAGTCAGCCAGGAGCAGATCCACGCTGACGTTAAGAAGTATATATTCGACGAGGTTCTTCCACAGGAGCTCATCGATGAGAAGACCAAGTTCTTCATCAATCCAACAGGAAGATTCGTAATAGGTGGACCAAATGGTGACAGTGGTCTCACAGGACGTAAGATCATCGTTGACACATACGGCGGATATGCCCGTCACGGCGGCGGAGCCTTCTCAGGCAAGGATTGTACCAAGGTAGACCGTTCAGCGGCTTATGCGGCCCGCTACGTGGCTAAAAACATAGTTGCAGCAGGTCTGGCTGACAAGTGTGAGATACAGCTCTCATACGCTATCGGTGTTGCAAGACCTACATCCATCATGGTAGACACATTTGGCACAGGAAAGCTTTCAGATGAGAAGCTTGTCGAGATCATTAGAGAGCACTTTGACTTAAGACCAGCAGGTATCATCAAGATGCTTGACCTCAGAAGACCTATCTACAAGCAGACAGCAGCTTACGGACACTTCGGAAGAACAGATCTTGATCTCCCATGGGAGAAGCTGGACAAGGTGGATGTGCTGAAAGCATACTTATAAGCAGATTAAAAAAATTCAGACAAATATAAAAGCACATGTATCAGATTGAAACTGATACATGTGCTTTTTGTATATCACGTTATTCCGTGAGTATTAATCTTTGTATTTCTTTGCGGATTCAAGTGCCGCATCTATCTCGTCGAGGGATGCCTGGATCTTGCTCTCCGTACTCTCCGTATCCTCTTTGACGTCAAATGCTGAATCTATAGGCTCGCTGTCATCGGCGACATCCTCAAATGCAGTGTCGTCATAGTCGTCAGTGTGGATGACATCGTCCTCATCAGGAGATACCTGATTGTCGTAATCGGAGTCTGCGTAACTCTCGTGGATAACCTCGTTGTCCCCAGGGAAGAGCGCCTTGTTGTTGATGGTGGGCACCTCGCTATTGTCGTGGTGAGGCATTCTGACGTGTTCAGCGGCTTTTGCGGAAGGCTCGGCAGCTTCTGATGTTTCATTTGCTGTGCTTTCCTTCTCCTCGTTGTCCTTCTTCAGCTTGTCTATCTGAGCCTCGTAATCAGCGATGAGACCCTTGAGTGAGACAGCAAGGATGATGATGACAACGACCAGTATCACAAGAACTATGATGGCTATGAGCATTATTACGAACTTGTGCTTGTCTATGAAGCTGGACAGCGAATCCGTCTCCTCGATGAGATCCGTTGCGTCAAGGAAAGTTCCTTCATTTGGATTGAAGAAATACCAGCCCTGGTGTCCGTCGTTTGTTGCTGCGTAGAGGAGAACGGTGTTGGAACTGCTTCCCTTCATATAAGCTCTGATGTCCGTGTCGTTCAGGTTGATCTTCACTGGAAGATATCCGGTTGGCACTGAGACTGAATTAGGCTTTGGAATGATGTTATAAGTGTTGTTGTTTGAGTGAACGCTTACAAGGGTATCTGCAGGTGCGGATGCGTTCTGATCTGCCTCTGTGAGTGTTCCTACCTCATCCTCAGTAACAACAGGCTTGGTCTCGCTGTCGATCAATGCAAGAGGTGTTGCAGGCTCGGCTTCTGAACCGGTATCGCTGACAGTAGATGAAGCTGCTTCGGTGGAAGCGGCGGCTGACTTGTCGCTGATGGTTACCGAGTTGTATGACGGTGTCATGTCTATCGACTCTTCTGTGTCGGAGATGACCTCAACTGCTGATGTCTCTATGCTGGCAGTTCCGCTTGCAATGGCGGTAAATGTAAATGTTGCTGTCATTGCATCTCCAGGCTTTACATTTGCCTGGGAGTAGCTTACGGTGCCCTCAGATTCCACGGTGCCGCCGCTCACAGCCTTGAGCAATGTGGAATCATATGTGATATTGTAGCTGTAGCTTGATAAAGCCTGATCGGCTGCGTTTATACTTACCTTGATCTCCACGGTATCGCCAACAACGACCGTGGTGGATGGAACCTCAACACTAAATGCGACTGTAGCGGCATAAGTGGTATGAAGCATGAAAAGCATCATAGTCAACACACATGTAACTTCTGTCATAAACGTTCTAAAGCTAAATCTTGTAGTCCTCATAATATTCATATACGGTTATCCACCGAGTCCTCCTTATCCTCTGTTAATTATTATGGTGTAAGTACGTGTAGCTTTACTCTGGGATTTACATACTATCTTAAATGTATTCTTTCCTGATTTCAGGGTTTTTGTTCCCTTTCCGCTCACTGTGGAGTAGCTGCTTACAGGTGAAGCGTTTATTTTCACACTTGATACAGATGAGCGCACATTTACCGTGTACTGTGTAGTGCTGTTTATTGCAAATGTAGGTGACAGCTTCTTGCCGCTTACAGAGAGTGTTTTCAGGTAGTTGTTCTGGTTGCCCGGATTAGCCGCAGGCATCTTCATTGCTGTGCTTGGCATATTCTTGTAAACAGGTATGGCAAATGTTATGGCCTTGTTGAGTGCTCCTGAAGACTTGTAGGCATCATATACCTTCCATGCCTCTGTTGTAGGGGCCTGTACATTTCCCATGTACTGATGCCAGTACAGGCAGTCTGTGTAGGTTACGTTGAACTTCTGAGTATACAGAGTGTTCTGACCCTTGTTGATGTAGGACTCTCCGATATACATCGCACCGCCGATTATTGATTTGGCAGGTGTTGTCCATGGCCTGTTGTACGATGTGCCCGATGAAGCCCATCTCAGACCGTTTGTTATAGCGTTGCCTGATGCACTCTCAAATGCACCGATATTGTAGAAGTTATATATGCCGGGATATGTGGCATTCTTACCGTTTGTTCCCGAGGTTATCGAGCCTCCGACCTCCTGCTTGATACGTGAAGCAATGTGGTAAGGGCTGACGCCGGATTTCTGTGCTGCGGTGATTATCATGGACGAATATGTGGTGGTCGAACCGGTTGGGTGCGCATTGTGCATAAACGAACCAGATAATATAGCCTCAACTCCTGACTTTGTCTGTGATGAGTCGTATGACAGCTTTTCAAATGCGAACATGGAGCTTGCGGATGACATATATGTTCTCGGATCGAGGTAATACTTTACAAGATCGTCCGAGGCTGCAAACCATGTTGAACCATCATATGATGAGTAGGAGTCTGTCTTGTAGTTGTATCCAACGGTCTGTGATCTCCAGCCGTAGTTAGGACTGGAAGATGTACAGTTTACAAGGTTGTTGACACGTCCCTGTACGTTGACCTCGTTCTTGACCACGTCGTTCCAGTTAAGGTTGGTGTGTACCGCCTTGAATATCCAGTTTGGGTGCTCCGCATGGAGCTTTCTGAGAAGCACTTTGTAGCTCTCAGGGAAGTTCTGGGCGGATAACTGCTTTTCAAATGCTGCATCCGATGTCTGGTTACCGTCAGGTTCCTTGTATGTTCCCATTGTGATGAGCGATGAGGAGATAAATCCTGTATACTTCTTGCTGCTGTATGTGAGGTTGACCTTGTACCATGACTTGTTGGATGTATCAGTCACGGAGAGTGCCTGTCCCTTCATGAGCATGATCGCGCTTCCGTTGTAGGTTATAGGTGTACCCGCTGCCGTCTGGCGGAAGTATACATAGTCTTCATTCACGTAACCGCTCTTGGCTGCCTGAGCCGCTGTGGTAGGCTGCTGTGTAGTAGCCTTGGTCGTGGCCTTTGTTGTGGCTGAAGTGGAGTCGATCACGATGAACTTGGAATATACATAACCGGTGTAGCGTTTCTTCTTATATGTAAGCTTGACCTTGTACCATGTCTTGTTGGAAGTGCTCAGTACGGTCATGCTCTGACCGCCCATGAGCATGATCGGCGATCCGTTATACTTCAGCGGCGTGCCGTTTGGCGTTTTTCGGAAATATACATAGTTTTCATTTTTTCGAAGGTGAGCCTTCTTGGAGGTTGTCCTTGTTACCTTGATAAATGCGGAGTACACATAACCGGTGTAGCTCTTCTTCTTGTATGTAAGCTTGACCTTGTACCATGTCTTGTTGGAAGTGCTCAGTACGGTCATCTTCTGACCCTTCCTGAGGAGTATGGCCGAGCCGTTATATTTTATAGGCGTGCCGTTTGGTGATTTGCGGAAATACACGTAGTCAGACGTGAGAGTTCCCGTGGTCGCGGCTTCTGCGTGATTGTTTCCCACATACAGTCCGGTCACCGCGATGCAGACGACCGCCCAAATAAGCATTACGATAGAAATAGTAGTCCGGGTTCGTTTAGTATTGATATCCATAGTAACCTCCATTTTTCATAAAACAAATCTATATATAAAATAGTATTTATGACAAAATTACATCAGTCTAAGTTTACCATAATTATTGCAAATGAGCACCATTTTTGTGAAAAAAGTTATAAAAAAGTAATAAAATTGCAATAAAAAAGCTTTTGCCGGTCAGACAAGTGCTGACCGGCAAAAGCTTTTCGCCTTATGTCGTATATATTAACCTACTTTGAGCTTGAATTTCTGGATCTCTTTGTCCGTCTCTACCTTCTCGATGAGAGCACCAAGTCCGCGAAGCTTTTCGTCGAACTTCTCGTAGCCTCTCTGGATATACTTGATATCACATACAGTAGAGAAGTCGTTGGCCACAAGTGCCGCAATTACAAGTGCTGCGCCTGCTCTTAGGTCAGGTGCTGCAACATTTGCACCGGTGAATGTCTCCACACCATCGAGAATAGCGGTGTTGCCCTCGACTCTGATGTGTGCGCCCATTCTTGAAAGCTCTGCGACATACTTGAATCTGTTCTCAAATATGCTCTCGGTGACGATGCTTGTTCCGTTGGATAGTGCAAGTGTAACCGCCATCTGTGGCTGCATATCTGTCGGGAATCCCGGATATGGCAGAGTCTTGATGTTGGTAGCCTTGAGTCTCTTGTTGCACATTACTCTCACTGAATCATCGTACTCGATGACAGTGGCACCTATATCTGTAAGCTTTGAGGTTATAGCCTCAAGATGCTTAGGAATTACGTTCTTGATGAGGACGTTGCCTCTGGTGGCTGCTGCTGCAACCATGAAGGTTCCTGCCTCGATCTGATCCGGAATGATGGAATATGTAGTTCCGTGAAGTGACTTTACGCCACGGATACGGATGACATCAGTTCCGGCACCCTTGATGTTAGCACCCATACTGTTGAGGAAATTGGCAACATCAACGATATGTGGCTCCTTGGCTGCGTTCTCTATGGTAGTCTTGCCGTTTGCCATTACGGCGGCCATCATGACATTGATGGTGGCACCTACTGAGATCACATCCATGTAAATGTGGCTTCCGATCAGCTCATCAGCCTCAACGGATATCATACCGTTTGCTATATCAACGTGGGCTCCAAGTGCTTCAAAACCTTTTATGTGCAGATCTATCGGACGGGCTCCGATGTCGCATCCGCCTGGAAGAGCGACCTGTGAATGGTTATATTTGCCAAGCAGTGCGCCGAGCAGATAGTAGGATGCTCTGATCTTTCTGATATATTCGTCGTCGACACAGAGATTGGTATTCGGATTGATGGTTCCACCACATATAGCAACCGTGTGCTCGTCTATGTAACGGACCCTTGCGCCGATACCCTGAATGGCCTGAAGAAGGACTCTTGTATCTCTGACGTTCGGTACGTTTTCTATTGTGACTTCCTGGTCGGTCATGACTGCGGCGGCAAGTATTCCAAGTGCGGCATTCTTAGCACCCGCAATGGTAACTTCGCCCTCCAGAGGACGACCTCCCTTGATAACATACTGTTCCATATTTCACCTCTTAGATAATTCTCGGATTATCGCAACTTTATAGATTATAGCACATAAAACTGAAAAGTAAACAGTTACTTGTCTGCTTCACAGTATATACATCTGTAAATTCGCTTTTCTCTGTCTGTGAGTTTGAATATATGGGTTATTCCCTGCTCT
>OICM01000288.1_pt1 | contig 20569 bp, 17 predicted proteins | sample 1581311 | NCBI WGS metagenome assembly OICM01 (sample SAMEA3882539, study PRJEB24775) | human gut metagenome | biome: human-associated habitat; feature: intestine environment; material: feces | place: Netherlands | collected 2009/2010 | reverse complement strand
GCAAGAACATTTTCATTATCATTTAAAAAGTGCAGAGTAAATACAGAGAATTGCGGACTAAATCCACTAAAAAATTACATAGAAAATCCCGAAACACCGCTATTGATGTTCCGGGATTTTTGTGTATTATTTTATCGCTATTTACTTCACTCCGTCGAGTTCAAAGGCATAGAGCCATCCGCACTTCATTTCGTCGGGGTTTATCTGCGGGAAGACGAGCTTTGCTTTGCCGTTGTCGTTTTTGACGGCTATGGGCGCGTCATGCGCTAAAAGCTTCGCCTTTATATCCGGATTGTAATCCACCTTGTCGAGCGTGAGGCTGCCGAACGGATAGGCGTTCGTTATCGCGTAGACTTTGTCGCCCTTTCTGGTGTAATATGTACCCTCCTTCGGCGCTTTGGTATAAATGCGCGTGCCGTAGATAGCGTCGCCATTGACGCTGAGCCACTTACCCATATCGAGCAGACGCTCCTGCATAATAACAGGGATAGTGCCGTCCGCGGCGGGGCCGATATTGAGCAGGAAGTTGCCGCCCTTTGAGACGAGCGAGCAGAGCGTTTCGATAAGTTCCTTGCTGCTCAGATATTCGTCAACGCCCTCGATGCGGTTGAGTCCGAACGATGCGCCGATGCCGCGGCACTCCTCGAACGGGCGGTCGAGCTCGACTTCTTCGATGCGTCTGCCGTTGTCGATTATGCCGTATTCGGTGGTGAAATTGCCGCCCAGGCGACCTCTTGTCTCCGTGCCCCAGCGGTCGTTGGGGACTATCGTATCTTTAACAGGCGATTCGTTATAGAGCCACTGGAGGAAGTCTGTCGAGTGCCAGACGGAGCTCGGGTGATCCCACTCCCCGTCCGTGAACAGAGTCCACGGCTCGTATTTTGTTATAAGCTCTTTGAGCATCGGGATAAGATGCTTTACGGCATACTCCTCGGGATCTTTGAGGTAGAGCGGATGGAACCACTCATAAACCGAATGGTAGACGCCGAACTTAACATCCGTCTTTTCGAGCGCGGTTTTCAGCTCGCTGCAGAAATCCCTGTGGGGGCCGACATCGACGCTGTTCCAGTTCCACGCATAGTCGCTCTTGAACATGCAGAAGCCGTCGTGGTGCTTTGCAGTGAGCACGGCGTACTTCATGCCGGCCTGCTTTGCAAGGCGCGCCTTTGCGCCGGACTTTTCAAAGAGCTGCGCCCACTCGTCGGCATCAAAAAGCTCCGCCTTGAAGCCGCTGACAAAGTCCTCATACCGCGTTCCGGGGGCATACACCCTGTCGTGGAACTTGCGCGCGGCGCTGTTCTCGTCGCGTATCTGCTGCATATACCACTCAGCATACTGCCCTTTTGCGGTATACGCGGGCACGGAATAGAGACCCCAGTGGATGAATATGCCGAACTTCGCGTCCGCGAACCAATCCGGCACATGGCGGCTGTTGAGCGATTCCCAGTTGTTTTCGTAATGCATTTTAACTCTCCGTTTTGTTATATTTCTGAAAAGACGTCGCCGACGCCGTTGAATATATATGTGGGTCTGTAGGGATAGAGATTGACATCCTCGAGGCTCGTGACTCCCGAAAGGACGAGGACTGTGTCAAGACCGGTTTCGATGCCCGCAATGACATCCGTGTCCATTCTGTCGCCTATCATCGCAGCCTCCGCCGAATGGACGCCGAGCATCTTGAGTCCCGTGCGCATCATGAGCGGATTGGGCTTGCCGACGAAATACGCTTTCTTGCCCGTCGCCATCTCTATGGGTGATATGAGCGCGCGGCACGCGGGGACGATGCCGTCCTCGACCGGACCCGTGAGATCGGTATTCGTGCCGATGAGCTTCGCGCCGTTTCTGACGAGGTTCGACGCATGGACGACCGTCTCATAGTTATAGCTCGAAGTCTCGCCGACTATGACATAATCCGGGTCGATGCTGTTCATCGTGATGCCCTGGTCATAGAGCGCGTTGACGAGTCCGGGCGCGCCGATAACATACGCCGAGCAGCCGGGCTTCTGACTGCTGATAAATTTTGCCGTTGCGAGGGCGCTGGTATAAAAATGACTCTCGTCAACATAAAGTCCCATTCTCTCAAGCTTCTGCTGAAGCTCACGCGGCGAGCGTTCGCTCGAATTCGTAAGGAACAGGAACGACTTGTTTTCTTTATACAACCACTCCACGAACTCTTTGACATCCGGAAGCAGTCTGTCTCCGTGATATATGACACCGTCCATATCACATATAAATCCTTTTTTCGCTTTTAATGCATCCATATTTTCCCTCCCATGATAGGTTAGAATAAGCTTATCAGTTAACGGATGCAAAGTCAATAACTTACTTTGCGTTTATATTCACAAGCTCTGCGCGGAGCTTTGAATAGACTATTTTCTGGCTGCTGTAGAGTCCGTAATAGCCGGAGAGCAGATAGCTCACAGCGGCGGCGAGCGCAAACAGCGGCATACCCTGCGCGCCGAAGAGTTCGATGCTCAGGAATATTGAAGCGAGCGGACAGTTGACAACGCCGCAGAAAAGCGAGACGAGTCCGACCGCCGCGGCAAATCCGGGATCAAGCCCGATAAGTCCGCCGACGACGCATCCGAAGGTTGCGCCGACGAAGAAAGTCGGGACTATTTCGCCGCCCTTGTATCCCGAGCCGACAGTGACGGCGGTGAAGATAAATTTGAGCAAAAACGCCTCTGGTTTCGCATTGCCGCCGATGGCGCGCTCAACTATATCCATGCCCGCGCCGTTGTAGTCACCGCTTCGGCAGATAAGAGACAGCGCGACGATTATCAATCCGCCGACGACTGCGCGGACGAAAGTGTTTTTGAAAATTTTTGCAAAGAGCTTATGCGTACCGTGCAGGCCGAGGCAGAACCCGATACTCAGCAGAGCGCATATTGCGGCGAGCAGAGCGGTAAGCAGGCAGCTCTTGAGCGAAAATGCAGGGATATTCGAGACGGTAAACGCGACGGGTTCGGTGCCCATAAGAGTCGAGATAAAATATGCGACGAACGCAGACACGACGCACGGGAGCAGACCTGCATAGTAAACGACACCGACGCTGATAACACCGAGGGCGAAAACGGCGGCGGTTATAGGCGTTCCGAAAAGCGCGGAGAACACGGCGCTCATTCCGCACATCGTCATGATATGCATATCTTTTTCATCGAGGCGGGATATTTTGCCTATCAGTCCCGCGATGCTGCCGCCGAGCTGAAGAGCCGCGCCCTCTCGTCCGGCGGAGCCGCCGAAGAGGTGCGTTATAACAGTTGAGACAAATATCAGCGGCGCGAGCAAAGCCGGCACGCCCTGCGGCGAGCGCACGGCATCAAGTATTTCGTTAGTACCGATATCCTTTTTGCCGGAAAGCTTATACAAACCGGCTATCACAAGTCCGCCGACGGGCAGCAGAAATACTATCCACGAATGAGCCTTGCGCACGCCGGTAACATATTCGACGCTCAGATGAAACAGCGCTCCGACCGCGCCGCCCACGGCTCCCGTGACTGCGGCGAGAGCGAACCATTTCAGAAAAGTCAGCAGATACTTTCCCGCCGACTTGCAGTTGTTTTTCAGATTTATTTTGACAGACTCCACTTTTACCCCATCCATTAATATATGTTGATTAGATTTTATCACTTTATCACGGCTTTGGCAACGAGAAGAAAAAATTTGAGCCGGCGGTTGATGTGATTATTGGCAAAATCAAAACAATTGATTTTATTCTTGGTAATTCGGAATTGTTATGGCTTTGTATCAGATACCGCCGAATTTGTGCAGATTTCGCGGGCGGATGATATCCGCAGCTACAAGATTGTGCTGATTTGCAATATTGATTGTTTGCCTGTCGCAGACATTTACAGTTGTACGCTACAATTTATTGCTTTGCTTCGCCCGCTCTTTTATTACCCGTTCTGTCTCTCTGCGGGGCATTCACAAAATACTTTTAGCAAAATTCTCAACCAAACCACACGGAGATATGATATGTTCAGAAAAATGAGGCGCACTGAGCGCGAACTGCCCGAGAGGCAGGCAAAAGAAATACTCGAAAACGGCTCTTACGGTGTGCTCGCCCTCGCGGGCGACGGTGGCTATCCCTATGCCGTGCCGCTCAACTATGTCTATGACGGCGAGAGAATATATTTCCACTGCGCCGCCGAGGGTCATAAAATCGACGCCATAGCGCGGGATAACAAATGCTCCTTTTGCGTCGTTGAAAACGGCGGAGTGATTGAAGATCGCTTCACCACAAAATATCGGAGCGTTATCGCTTTCGGGAAAATATACGAAGAGACCGATGAGAAATGCAGAGAAAATGCTTTTCGCCTGATGATGAGGTCGCTGACTCCGTCGGTAACAAATGAAAAGCGCGAGGAAATGTCGCACTGCCAAAAAGCGCGTATTCTCGCAATGGATATAGAATATTTGAGCGGCAAGGGTGCGAATCAGTAAGATACAATCTGCCGTCAATGAGGGGTTAAATCAATGAAAAAGAAAAATATAATCTGGCTGTGCGCCAATATAGCGGTGTTTGCGCTGTTCGCGTTCTTCCACAGCGTGAAATTCGTCGCGGCGGCAGCGGTCGTCTATTCAGCGGCGAGCATAGGATTTTTGACATTCGATATGTGCCGAGGACGCACGGAGAGCATCTGGTGCGCGCCGATGGTGCCGGTGGCGCTCATGATTTTCGAGACCGAGATAAACAACGCCATCGACTCGTTCGGTCCGATGCTCTGCGTGAGCATTATTATCGCCATTGCGCTGACTATAGTTGCCTATATGATATGCAAGAAGAAGTTTGCGGGCTTTTCCGTCGGCGGAGTGAAACAGGCACTGTTTATTCTGCTCGCCGCGCTGTCTATAATGGGCTGCGCCATGACGCTCAATAATACGTTCACACGCGGCGTACATAATGTAAACACGGTCGTTATCGAGACGGACGACGATATCCGAACCGCGTTTTACGACGGTCCGCACAGAATCCGCGTAACCCCGTGGAAAGGCGCGGGAGTCGATGCGTGGATCGACCTGCCAAAGGAGCGCTGCGGCAAAGTCGAAGTCGGCGACTCGATTGAGGTCAAGGTCGAAACGGGACTTTTCGGTGTGCGCATCTGCTCGCTGACCGAATAACAAGGAGATAATATGCAGGATCTTTCAAATATCAATACTATAAAAGAAATACTCTCGGCTCACGGATTCACTTTTTCGAAGTCGCTCGGTCAGAACTTTCTGATAAATCCGACCGTCTGCCCGCGCATGGCGGAGGCCTGCGGCGCGGACGAAAACACCGGCGTTATCGAGATAGGCGCGGGAATCGGCGTGCTGACTGCGGAGCTTGCAAAGAGGGCGAAAAAAGTCGTCTCGCTCGAGCTCGACACGCGCCTTATACCCGTTCTCGCGGGGACGCTCGAAGATTTCGACAATGTCGAAGTGCTCAATGCAGATGTACTCAAGACCGATCTGCACGAGCTCATCGCAAGCCGTTTTAACGGGATGCGCGTCGTAGTCTGCGCGAATTTGCCGTATTACATCACATCGCCGGTTATCATGTACCTGCTCGAGAGCCGCATTCCGATAGACGCGGTGACAGTCATGGTGCAGAAAGAGGCGGCGGCGAGACTCTGCGCCCCGGTCGGCAGCAGGGACGCGGGCGCCGTAACAGTAGCGGTCAACTACTATGCCGACGCAAAGAAGCTCTTCGATGTTTCGGCGGGCTCGTTCATGCCCGCTCCCAAAGTGGACAGCAGCGTTATCAGGCTCGATATCAGACCCGATCCGCCCGTCAAGATAACGGACGAAAAATTCTTTTTCCGCGTGGTCAAGGCGGCGTTCGGTCAGCGCAGAAAGACCGCGTCGAACTCGCTCAGCGCGGGGCTGGGTATTCCTAAAGACAAAATAAACGCGGCAATAGCCGGGGCGGAACTGCCCGCGAGCGTCAGGGCGGAGAGCCTCGGCATGGAAAATTTGGCGCGCCTGAGCGAATGCATCGCGGCTCAGTGCAGATAAGCGGGGGATTTTTATGCTATTGCTCTTAGTAAAATACACGGCGAAGCCCGGCGGCGGAGAAAAATTCGTCAGAGAAATAACAGCCTCCGGGATTCTCAATACCGTCCGCACCGAAGACGGCTGCGAGGGCTACGACTACTACTTCTCGGCAGAAAGCCCGGACACAGTACTGCTCGTTGAAAAATGGGCTTCGGCAAAACAGCAGGAAGCGCATCTTCAAACAGCGCACATGGCAGAGCTGATGAAGATAAAAGAGAAATATATCTCGGGCACTTCGGTCGAAAAGACAGTTTTATAAAAAACATCAAGGCATCCGCTAATAACGGATGCCTTTGTTTGTTGATGGGGACGTGGGGTTTCTGCAAATCATTCCGTCTCTCTTTTTCCTCCAACCGCTTTGCCGAGTTCGGAAAACGCTATCGGTGCGAGGGCGAGGGCGGCGACGGTCAGCCACTCATATATATTGAGCACGGACACATCGAACAGCACCCGCAGCGGCGGGACGGTCATAACAATGAGCTGGAGCGCGGCGCAGAGGGCGGCGCAAATAGTGAGCTTTCTGTTTGAAAAAATACCGATGCTGAAAACCGAGCGGCGCGAGCGCATATTGAACGAATGAGCTATCTCGCAGAGGCTCTGCGTCGCAAACGCCATGGTGCGTCCAAGCTCGACGCAGGAATTTTTAAAGAGCGAGTTGCCCGCGACGAACGCAAACAGACTCAGCGCGCCTATCAACATTCCCTCGAGGGCTATGTCGAGCCCCGTGCGGTCGGCGAAAAAGCTCTTTGAGCTGTCGCGCGGGGGACGCTGCATGATGCGGCTGTCAAGCCTCTCCGCACCGAGCGCGAGCGCGGGCAGGGAGTCTGTGACGAGGTTTATCCACAGAAGCTGTATCGGCAGCAGCGGCGCGGGCATGCCGAATAGCGTGGCGGCAAAGACGCAGAGTATCTCGCCGATGTTGCAGCCGAGCAGATAGTGTATGGCGCGGCGAATGTTGTCATATATTCCGCGCCCCTGGGCGACGGCTTTGACTATTGTCGCGAAATTGTCGTCGGTCAGAATCATGTCGGCGGCGTTCTGCGCCACCTGCGTGCCGCCCTTGCCCATGGCGCAGCCGATATCGGTCTGGCCCATGCCGGTGGACAGGGCGTTCAGGGCACCATAGGTGCAGGTGTGGGAGTCGGCGCCGACGATGATCTCACCGGGGGCGACGAGGCCCTTGTTCGGCAGCAGGGCGTGTTCGATGCCCATGCGGCCTACTTCGAAATAGTTCGTAATCTGATGCTTGCGGGCGAAATCGCGCATCTGCTTGCACAACGTGGCGGACTTGATATCCTTGCACGGCGAAAAATGGTCCGGCACCAGGGCGATTTTGTCCTTGTCGAAGACCGGCACTCCGATTTCATTGAACACGTTGATGGCGGGCGGTCCCGTAATGTCGTTCGCCAGCACCAGATCCACCTGGGAGACCAGCAGGTCCCCTTCTTCCACAAAAGGACGGCCGACATGGTTGGCCAGAATCTTCTGTGTCATCGTCATTCCCATAACAATACACTCTCCTTCTCTTGCGGGCAGTCCGTCTGCCCTGTGTTCACTCATAGAAAACGCCCCTGCCTGCTCTTGCAGACAGGGGCGAAAATTCGCGGTACCACCCTGGTTTATCACTTCATTGTGCACTGCTTGACGCGCTGCCACGGCAGCCGGTACTCTGTTCCCGGCCACGGCTCCCGGCCCAGATGACCACCCCTCCGCGGAAGCTTGCACCGGCCGCTTCCTCTCTTTGGCGGGTCGAAGATGGTCAATTTCCGTTCTTCGCCTTTCTTTGTCCCAATGCATCAGGACTACTGTTACATTATCGCAAATATTTGCTGACAAGTCAATATGAAGTGTAAATTTATTTGTGTAACGTTCGTTACAATAAGATGTACTTGCAGATGAAGATGACCGCCAAAACATACATCAGCGGGCTCACCCGTTTGGCATGGCCCGTGAGGGTGTTGATGATGGCGTAGGAAATGATGCCGAAGGAGATGCCTTCGGAAATGCTGTAAGCGAACGGCATGGCGATGATGCAGATATACGCCGGAATCGCTTCCGTCAGATTCGTGAAGTCGATCTTCGTGATGGACGAAACCATGAGGAATCCGACGATGACCAGGGCCGGAGCCGTGGCGAAAGCCGGAATGGCCATGAAGATCGGCGACAGGAACAGGGACAGGAAGAAGAGGACGGCGACGGTGACGCTCGTCAGGCCCGTGCGGCCGCCTTCGCTGACGCCCGAGGCGCTTTCGACGAAGGTCGTGACGGTGCTGGTGCCCATGAGGGAGCCGAGCACGGTGCCGCAGGCATCGGCCATGAGGGCGCCCTTGATGCGGGGCAGGGTCCCGTCCGGACGCAGCATGTCGGCTTTCGAGGCAACGCCCATCAGCGTGCCCAGCGTATCAAAGAGGTCGACGAAGAGGAAGGCCAGGACGACGACCAGGAAATCCAGGGACGCCACCCGGGACAGATCCAGTTTCAGGAAGATCGGCGACGGATCAGCCGGCAGGAACGAAGCCAGGCCGGCGGAGAAGTTCGGCAGCACGCTGAACATACCCAGTTTCGGGTTGGGCACATAGAGGCCCGTCAGCTCGCACACGACGCCCAGCAGCCAGGTCAGCAGGATACCCCACAGGATATTGCCCTTGATGTTCTTGGCCATCATGATGCCCGTGGCCAGGATGCCGATCAGGGACAGGACGACCGTGATGCCGACGCTGTGGAACGTGCCGCCCAGCAGGGACTGCTTAAAGGAGAACAGGGCGATCTTCGTCGCCGGGTTCGCCACGATGACATGGGCGTTGAACAGGCCGATGAGGGCGATGAACAAGCCGATGCCGACGGACACGGCCTGCTTCATGCTCAACGGAATCGTGTTGAAGATGGCCTGCCGGATATTGGTCAGGGACATGACGATGAAGATGATGCCTTCCACGAAGACCGCGGCCAGGGCCATTTCCCAGGAATAGCCCATCTGCTTGACGACGGTGAAGGCGAAATAGGCGTTCAGGCCCATGCCGGCGGACAAGGCGAACGGATAGTTGGCAAAGGCCGCCATCATCAGGGTCGCCAGGCACGAAGCCAGCGCCGTGACGGTGAGCAGGGCCCCCTTATCCATGCCGGTGACGCTCAGAATCGACGGGTTGACGGCCAGGATATAGGCCATGGTCATGAACGTCGTCAGACCGGCCATCAGTTCCGTACGGACCGTTGTCCCGTTTTCCTTCAAATGAAATACCCTCTCTAAGATACCCTCTTGCATGATGGACCTCCCTCAGTATGCGGTGTGCCACGGCGGCACAAAAAATTATACCTAATTATATCATATGGCGCCCTCCTTGGGCAGATGTATTTCCCGTCCCGCCGCAAAATTCTCCGTTCCGGACCCTTGGAACGTGCAAAAAAAAACCGGCAGAAACCTGCCGGTATGTACCTGCATCGTGAAACACAGACACGTGAAAAGAAAACAAGATATAGGATTATAAGGGAAAGAGAGTTATATTGATGAGGACCGTGCACCGGGCACAGCCCGCATTTGGCTGTTTTACCGCAGCGGCAGAATCGGCTACGATTTTTGTAGGGATTCACACTGCTAGGCTTAGTATAACAGATTCCGCCGGGAAATGCACGGAAAAGTTTGTGAATTTACTGTGTATTTCCCAACCCGGCCCCGGGGGGCCGGCCGGATACCTTGCGCTGCCGTCACATGCGGATATTGGCCGCCTTGGTGATGCCTTCGAAAGCCTGGATTGTGTGCAGCGTCGTCGGATCGACCGCGCTGTCGACGGTCATGAGCATCATGGCCACATCGTTCTTGGCGTTGCGGCTGACCTGCATGTTGCCGATGTTGACGTTTTCCGCGCCGAGCACCGTGCCGATGCGGCCGATCATGCCCGGTTTATCGACGTTGTTGATGCCGAGCATGTACGGTGCCGGTTCGCAGTCGAACTGGTAGCCGTCGATATCCTTGATGCGGATGGCGCCTTCCGGCGTCGTATTGCCCGCCACGGTGAACTTGCCGCTCTTCGTGTAGATGTTGACGCGGAGCAGGTTGACCGTGCCGGATTCCTTGCTTTCCACGACTTCCACGCCGCGGCCGTTGGCCGTGATCATGGCATTGACGTAATTGACGCGTTCCTTCAGGACCGGTTCGAAAACGCCCTTGAGGACGGCGCGGGTGATCATGTTCGTCTCCATTTCGGCCATGGCGCCGCTGTAGATGACTTCCACCTTGTTGATGGCCTCATGCTGCAGCTGGTAATACAGTTTGCCCAGGTCCTCGGCCAGGGTCATCTGCACCTTCACGGCGTCCAGCTCGCTGGCCGGCAGGGCCGGCAGGTTGACGGCGTTGGCCACGATTTCGCCGTGCAGGGCCGCAATGACTTCTTCCGCAATGGCGAGGCCCACGTTGTCCTGTGCCTCGTACGTGTCGGCGCCCAGATGCGGCGTCAGGACACACTGCGGCAGGTCGATCAGCGGGGAAATGGGTTTCGGTTCGTCCACGAGCACGTCGATACCGGCGCTGGCCACAATGCCTTCCTTGATGGCGCGGGCCAGGTCCTGCTCATTGTACAGGCCGCCGCGGGCGCAGTTCACGACGCGGACGCCCTTCTTGCACTTGAGCCATTCCTTGTAGGTGATCATGTTCATGGTCTCTTCGGTCTTCGGCGTATGGATGCTGATGACATCGGCGTCCTTCAGCAGTTCGTCCAGGGTCTCGCACTTGCGGGCGTTGTATTTCTTGAAGCGCGCATCGGCAATGTACGGATCATAGGCGATGATCTTCATGCCGAACGCCTGCATACGCGTGGACAACAGGCCGCCGATACGGCCGAGGCCGATGATGCCCAGCGTCTTGCCGTACAGTTCCATGCCCTTCAGGCCGTCGCGGTCCCACTTGCGGCTCTCAATCATCTTATGGGCGCGCACCGTGTTGCGGCACGAAGCCAGCAGCAGGCCGATGGTGTGCTCGCAGGCCGAAATGATGTTGGATTCCGGCGTGTTCACGACGATGATGCCGCGCTGCGTGGCGCCTTCCATTTCAATGTTGTCGACGCCGTTGCCGGCGCGGCCCACGACCTTCAGGTTCGTGGCATGTTCATAAAATTCCTCATTGATTTTCGTGACAGAACGGACGACGATGGCGTCGTAATCCGGAATGATCTGCAGCAGTTCTTCCCGCGGCAGGTTCAGCTTCACGTCGACCTGGAAATCCTGCTGGGCCTGGAGCTTTGCCACACCCTTGTCCGAAATGCGTTCCGTTACCAATACTTTGTACATGATATGCTGCCTCCTCGCGATTTCCGTCCGCCGGTCTGCCCGCCGGACCACTGAAGGACGGGGCAGCTAAAAAGGCTCCCGTCCCGATAAGGACGAGAGCCTCAATTCGTCTGAATCAACGCCGGGAACCGTCCCGGCCTGCCCACGTGGTGCCACCTTAGTTCGCCGACAGCTGCCTGCCGGCCTCATTTCCGGTATATCGGCCGGTGCCCGGCCAGGTTGTTACCCCTGGCTCCTCCGGAGCGGAATTCGATCTGCGGCCGGACGGTTTGCACTGACCACCGTCTCCCTGAACGACCTACGGTCTACTTTTCTCCTTCACGGGATTGTGTTTTTCGTTTATACATGCAATTATAGGACCCTTTGCACGGAATGTCAAAGGGCAGTTGTGTCACCTTTGAAACAGAACAGGGCGATTCTTCGCCTTTTTTTCAAAAAGATGTACCAGTCCGCCCGGCGCAAAGGCCCCGTCAGATGGCGACATCGATCTTGGCGCTCACGCCGACGCCCTGGATGCGGGTGCAGTTCGACGGGTCGAGGGAATCAACGGGAATCAGGGCCTGGATGCGGAACGTACGGTTCAGGAACTCCCCTTCGACGGCCAGGGCGCCCTTGCATTGCTCCACCTTCGAAACGGGACCGCTGATCTGCGCCGCGCCCACGTAACCCTTGGTGCCTACGGCGATGATGGGCACGACCTTCGTGGCATACTCCTGGCTGATGGGGTATTTCGACGTCAGTTTATTGATGAACGTGTTGATCTGGTCCGCGTATGTATCCACCAGATAGACGATGCCGCCGGTCTTCACGACGGACCCGATGGTACCCAGCACGCCGCCGGCCTGTACCGTCGCCAGCGGCAGGGCGCTGCCTGCCAGATAGCCGCACAAAGCGGCAGCCGCAATCCATTTCTTTTTCATGGAAATACCTCCTTTACATCGAACATACCTGTGATATAATAATTTTAAATAAACGATTAATTAATGTCAAACGAACTATTTGTGTCGTGCCATGACAAGACATCTTGGGTTGGGGGGAAATTCAAATGGCAAAGAACGATGTCCAGGGACCGGACACAACAGAAAAGATCCTGCAGGCGGCAACGCAGCTGTTTGCGGAAAACAACTACGAAGCGGTCTCCATCAAGACGATTGCCGCGGCGGCACACGTCAACAGCGCGCTCATCAGCTACCATTTCGGCGGCAAGCGCCAGCTGTACGAAGCCGTCCTGAAAGCGCAGATCGATATCTTCAACAACAGCATCCTGCGGACGCGCAACTCCCGGCTGACGGGGCTGCAGCGCATCCGGCAGCTCATGGACGAGCAGGCGAAGACCCATCTGCAGGATAACAGAAGCATGCGCGTCATCTACCGCGAACTGCTGATGCCGACCAAGGAAAGCGAGCAGAAGTTCGGCACCGCCATCTACGCGTTCTACGACCATATGGCCGCGCTCTTCGACCAGGCCAAGGCGGACGGTTCCATCCGGCCCGACGTGGATAATTACGCCGCTGCCTTCACCCTGCTCTCCATCCTGGCATTTTACCTGATGACCTATCAGTACAATCCGCATGAACGGCGCCTGAAGGGCACCAACGATTTCGAGCGCGTCCGCAGCACCTACATGACCTATCTGCGGTCGCTGCTGACAGGAAAGGAGAAGCTGGAACCATGAAACTTCCGTCGGTCAAACTGACCCGTACTCATTATATCATACTGGGGGTCGTCGTCGTATTGTTCGTCCTCTGGCGCGTGTACGCCGCCCTGTTCCCGGACATCAAGGACGAGCGCATGGTTCCCGTGGTGCGCACCATCACCGTCGGCGAAACCTCGACGGACAACAAGGCCGTCTATCCCGGCACGGTGCGCGGTAAATACGAAAGCAGCCTGGCCTTCCAGGTATCCGGCAAAATCATCCGCCGCAACGTCAATGTAGGCGATACGGTCCGCGCCGGCCAGGTGCTCATGGAAATCGACCCGAAGGACGTACGCCAGTCCCTGAACGCGGCCCAGGCCGCCTACAACTCGGCCCAGTCGAACTACAAGCTGGCCCGGGACAACTACGCCCGCTATGCATCCCTGTTTGAAAAAGGCGCCGTCAGCACCATGACGCGCGACCAATACAAGACCCAGTACGAAGCGGCCGAAGCGTCGCTCCGCAGCGCCGAGGCAAACCTGACCCAGGCACAGAACCAGATGGGCTACACGCAGCTCGTGTCCGACCACGACGGCAGTGTTTCGTCCCTGTCCGGCGAAGTGGGCCAGGTCGTGTCCGCCGGCACGCCGGTGGCGACGGTCGTCCAGTCCGGCAACCGGGAAATCCAGTTCTACGTACCGGAAAACCGTCTGGGCGAAGTCCATCCCGGCATGGACGCCACGGTCACCTTCTGGGCCCTCAACAACGTGACGGCCCACGGCACGGTCACGGAAATCGCCTCCATGGCGGACAGCGTGACCCGCACGTACCGCGTGCGCGTTGCCGTCGATAACTGGCCCGATGCCGCCAAACTGGGCATGACAGCCAAAGTGACCCTGGACACGGGCGTGGAAAGCGCCATCGTCATTCCGTCCAGCGCCATCTACCAGACGGGCAGCCAGCCCCAGGTCTGGGTCGTACGCGACCGGAAAGCCGTCAAGACCGACGTCACCGTAGCCGGTTACGAAGGCAGCAACGTCAAGATCTCTTCCGGCCTTGTCAAAGGGGACATCGTCGTCACGGGCGGTGCCAACAAGATTTCCGAAGGGGAAGAAGTCCAACTGGAAGGCAGTGAATTCAAATGAGCAGCAACTGGGCAGAATGGTCCATCAAGCATAAGCAGGTCGTCTACTTTTTCGCTGCCCTCGTCGCCGTCATGGGTATCATTTCCTATTTCACCCTGGGGCGGCAGGAAGACCCGAACTTCGCCGTCAAGCAGATGGTCATTTCGACCAGCTGGCCCGGCGCCACGGCCAAGCAGATGGAAATGCAGGTGACCGATAAAATCGAAAAAGTCGCCCAGACCGTGCCCGACGTGGACTATGTGACGAGTTACTCCCGTCCCGGTGTGTCCGTCGTCAACGTGTTCCTGAAGAATTCGACCTCCAGCGAACAGATGAAGGCCCGCTGGCAGGAAGTGCGCAACCTGGTTTCGGACAACAAGCGGAATCTGCCGTCCGACATCTACGGGCCGTACTTCGACGACCACTTCGACGATGTCTTTGGCAACGTCTATGCCATTACATCGGATAGTTTTTCGTACGAAGAAATGCGCCGCGTGGCCAGCAAAATCAAGGACATGTTCGTCCAGGTTCCCGACGTCAAGAAGGTCGAGCTGCTGGGCGTGCAGCCCGAAAAAGTCTATATCCAGGTCGACAACACGAAGCTGTCGGAACTGGGCCTGAGCGTCGACGACCTGGCCCGCGTGATTGCGGCGGAAACGTCCGTGACGCCGGCCGCCATGAAGCACGACGACACGCATAACACGTACCTGCGCCTCACGGGCATTCCCGACACGGTCAAGAACATCGAATCCCTGCCGGTCAGCGGCAACGGCCGCGTAATGCGCCTCGGCGACATCGCCGTCATCCAGCGCGGCTATGCGGATCCGGCGGAACCGAAAATGTATTTCAACGGCAAGCCCTGCATCGGCATCGCCATCTCCATGACCGACGGCGGCAACAACCTGCGCCTCGGGGAAAACCTGGACAAGAAGATCAAGGAAATCCGCGGCAAACTGCCGGTCGGGTTCGAGATCAGCCAGGTCCTGAACCAGCCCCAGGTCGTCAAGAACTCCATCAATGACTTCATGGAGAGCCTGCTGGAAGCCATCGCCATCGTCCTCGTCGTCAGCCTCATGACCCTGGGACGCAAGAGCGGCTACGTCATTTCGTGCTGCATTCCTCTGGTACTGACGTGCAGCATGGTGGGCATGTACCTGCTCGGCATCGACCTGCACAAGGTGTCCCTGGGCGCCCTGGTCATCGCGCTGGGCATGCTCGTCGATGACTCCGTCGTCGTCGTCGAGATGATAGAAAACAAGATAAACGAAGGCTGGGACCGCATCAAAGCCTGTTCCTTCGCCTTTGAAAGCTGTTCCAAGCCGCTGCTGACAGGCACCATGATCACCTGCTCCAGCTTCATGCCTATCGCCTTCGCCAAATCGAACGTCGGCGAATACGCGGGCAGCCTCTTCGCCGTCATCACGGTCACCCTCATGTCGAGCTGGTTCATTGCCGCCACCGTCGCCCCGACCCTGGCCTACCAGTGGATTGTGCCGACCAACCAGGGGGCCGCGGCCGGCAAAAAGATCGCCCCCGAAGACAACCCTCTGTACCAGAAACCATTCTACAAGAAATTCCGTACAGTGCTGCGCTGGGCCCTGGAACACCGCAAGACCGTCATCGCCGGTGCCATCGCCGTGTTCTGCGCCTTCCTGCTGCTGGGCACCAAACTGACACAGGAATTCTTCCCCGCCTCCGTGCGGCCGGAACTGCTGGTCGAACTGAACCTGCCCGAAGGATCCAGCCTCGCCGCCAGCGATAAAGTGGCCAAACAGCTGACGGACATCGTCCTCAAAGACAAAGATGTCGCCAGCGTCTCGACCTACGTCGGCAAATCGTGCCCCCGTTTCGTCCTCGTCCTCGACCCCGTCCTGCCGCGTAACAATTACGCCCAGCTCGTCGTCGTCGCCAAGGACATCGACGCCCGCAAGCGCATGGAAAAGAAGATCACGAAGATCGTGGAACAGCAGTTCCCCACGGTCCAGACCTATTCCCGCTCCATTCCGCTCGGCCCGCCGAGCCCCTACCCCGTCATGATCCGCGTCAGCGCCCCGACGGACGCTTTGGCCAAGGAGTACGCGGACAAGCTGAAACAGGTCATGATGGCCAACAAGAAGATCACCATGATCCGCTACGACTGGATGGAAAAGGCCCCGGCCCTCAAGGTCGAACTGGATGACGACAAACTGCGCCAGATGGGCCTGACACGGAAAACCGTTTCCTCCGCCCTGTACGCGGAAATCTCCGGTTACACCGTGAGCCAGTACTACGAAGGCGACCAGGCCATCGACATGGTCTTCCGCCTGAACCCCGTCGACCACTCCAGCATCGAGGAAGTCGGCAACCTGGCCATTCCTACGGCGAGAGGCGCCGTCCAGCTGAAACAGGTGGCCCACCTGAGCTATGTCAACGAAGACGGCATGATCTGGCGCCGCAACCTGAAACCGACCGTCACCGTCAACGCAGGTATCGTGTCCGGCGTCACCGGCAACGATGTCACCCACGAAATCCTGGACCAGTCCAAGACGCTCATCAAGAACCTGCCCGGCGGCGTGACCATTGAGCAGGACGGCTCCGCCGAAGACAGCGTCGAAGCGACGGAATCCATCATGAAGCCGGTGCCGGCCATGCTCGTCATCATGCTGGTACTGCTCATGATCATGCTGAAAGATGTCCGCAAGCTCTTCGTCGTCGTCTGCACGGCCCCCCTGGGCCTCATCGGCGTCATCCTGGGCCTGTTCCTCTTCAATACGCCCCTGAGCGTCATGGCCGAAATCGGCGCCCTGGCACTCGTCGGCACCATCATCCGTAACTCCACGGTCCTTGTGGACCAGATCGACCAGCACCTGGCCGACGGCATGACGCCTTACCAGGCCGTCGTGAGCTCGGTCATCGTCCGCTTCCGTCCCATCATGCTGACGGCCCTCACCACCGTCCTGGGCCTCATCCCCATGTTCCCCAGCGACTTCTGGCGCGGCCTCGCCATCGCCATGGCCGCAGGCCTGACCGTGGCCACCATGATCACCTTGGTCATCATGCCCGTGCTCTATTGCATGGTCTTCCATATTCCGAATGAAAACTGACCCCCCGGATCTCCCTGCTCCCGCACCCCCAACCCCGCGGAAGCAGGAAACCCAAAAGTCCCGCAGTCAGACTTTCCGTACGAACGGAAAGCTGTTGCGGGACTTTATTTTTCGGACAAATTAATCGGCAAAATACTGCAGCGCCAAGGCATACCCCTTCAGCCCCAGGCCGCAGATCTGACCCGTGCAGCCGGCCGTGGTCACGCAGTGGTGCCGGAATTCCTCGCGCTGGTGGATGTTGCTGATATGCACTTCCACCGCAGGCAGGTTCACGCCTTTCAGGGCGTCCAGGATGGCGATGCTGTAGTGCGTGTAGGCACCGGGATTCATAATGATGCCGTCTTTGGTGCCGTAGCATTCCTGGATCCAGGTCACGAGCTGTCCTTCGGAGTTGCTCTGTTTGATTTCCACGTCCAGGCCCAGTTTGGCCGCCGTGTCTTCAATGTAACGGCACAGATCGGCGTAAGTCGTGCTGCCGTAAATGTTCTTTTCGCGGATGCCGAGCAGGTTGATGTTCGGCCCGTTCAATACCAGGATCTTCTTCATTTCGATTCCTCCCTGATCTTGCGTCCCGCTTCCAGCAGGGCTTTCAATACATCTTTGCGCGTGCCCTTGTTGGGGACGGTGATGTCGGCGGCCTCTTCGTAGAGCCGGTGCCGCTGGTCGTACAGTTCATAGACGCGCCCCGTGCCGCCCTTCAGCAAAGGCCGGTAGGCCATGTCCACGTCGCTGACGATGTCATCGGGGTGCCGGTCCAGGTAGATGACGACGCCGTTCTCCTTCAAGGCGCGGATGTTCTCCGGCCGCAGAATCACGCCGCCGCCCATGGCGAGTACCTTTCCTTCCAGTCTGGCCAGGCGCCGCACCGTCGCCGTTTCGCATTGCCGGAACCAGTCCTCGCTGACGGCGAAAAGTTCCGGAATGGTCTTGCCCGTGTCTTTTTCGATTTCCGGGTCGGCGTCGATGAAATCCATCTGCAGCAGCTCCGCCAGGTAGCGCCCGAAGGTCGTTTTGCCGCAGCCGGGCATGCCGATCAACACAATGTTCTTCATGGTAACCTCACAATAAGCCGCGCACGCGGGCAGCCACTTCGTCAATCAGGCCGGCGTCGAGGGTGCGTCCCAGCCAGATTTCATCGGCCTTGACGGCCTGCGCGACGAGCATGTAGAGCCCGTTGACGGCCTTTTTTCCCTGGCTCCGGGCCAGTTTCATGAACTGCGTCTCCGCCGGGTTGTAGACAATGTCCACGGCGGCGCCGAAACGGTCCATGACGGCCGCATCCACCGGTGCCGCGTCCACTTTCGGGAACATGCCCACGGGCGTGCAGTTGACGAGCAGGTCGCCGTCCATCTGGCGCAGCTGGTCGTAATCGGCCATGGCGAAACGGCGGCGCAGGTCATCCGTCGCCGTTTCCGGATGGCGCGAAATGACATGGATGGAAGCCGCCCCTTCGTCCTGCAGGCATTGCAGAATGGCCCGCGAGGCCCCGCCCGTGCCGAGGACGCAGACCTTTTTGCCCCGCGGCAGAAGGCCGTTGTGTTCCAGCAGGCGGTAGAACCCGAAATAGTCCGTATTGTACCCTTCGGCCCGGTCCGGCTTGAACAAAACCGTATTGACGGCCCCGATGGCCGCCGCTTCGGGCGAAATCCAGTCCAGTTCCTTCATGACGGCCACTTTATGGGGAATCGTCACATTGACGCCCCGGTAGGACTGCCGCAGGGCACGCACCTTGGCCGGCAGCGCTTCCGCCGGCACCTCGATGCGCTCATACGTCAGTTCCAGGCCCAGCTTGTCCGCCACGGCCTCGTGAATCTGCGGCGAAATGCTGTGGCCCAGCTTCGCCCCCAGTAAACCCAGTCGGATCATTTGCGCACCTCACAACATGACATCTTCGTCGGACACGTAGTTGCCCAGAATCTTGCAGTAGGCACTGTGTTCGGCAATTTCCTGCAGGCCCTGGCGCACCTTGGGATCGTCCAGGTTGCCCGTCAGGTCGATATGGAAGAAGTACTCCCACGACCGCCCGTCAATGGGACGCGACTCCAGGTTCGTCATGTTCAGGCCGCAGGCATAAAAATGTCCCAGGACCTTGTACAGGGAACCTGGTTCGTGTTTCGTGGCGATGACCACGGTGATCTTGTTCGCGTCGGGACGGTGTTCCGGTTCGTCGGCAATGATGATGAACCGCGTCGTGTTCGCATTGTTGTAGTTGATGTTTTCCGCCAGCACCGTCAGGCCGTAGAGTTTCGCCGCCTGCCTGGACGCGATGGCGGCCTTGGTCTTGTCCCCGCTCTCGGCGACCATCTTCGCGCTCCGCGCCGTGTTGAAGAACGGCACGAACTCCATGGACGGGTGTTTGCGGAAGAAGGCCCGGGACTGCTCGAAGCCCTGGGGATGGGAATAGACCTTGCGGATGTCCTCCAGTGCCGCGCCCGGCAAGGCAAGCAGGTTCTGGTCCACCTTGATGCCTTTTTCGCCGACGATGTGGCAGTCATAGCGGCGGACCAGGTCGTAGACTTCCGTGATGCCGCCCGTGGACGAGTTTTCAATGGGCAGGACGCCGTACTTGATTTCGTGGTTCTTGACGGCCACGACGACATCCTCGAAATGGACATAGTTCATTTCGACCTTCGGCACGCCGGCGAAATAGTCTTCCAGGGCCTGGTGGCTGAAGGAGCCCTTCACGCCCTGGTAGCCTACGCGGATGGGGTCGCCGGCCTGCTCCCGTTTGCGGATGTTGTCCGCCAGGATATCGATCTGCAGGTTGCGGCTCACGGCCATGACCTTCTCCATGATCTCCTGCAGCTGGGGCGCATAGGCTTTGTCGTGCAGGCGCCCGACGGTCTTGGCGATGACCTTGAGTTCCCGTTCCCGGTCGAGGACGGGCATCTTGCGGGCATCTTTATAGGCAGCCACGTGGCGCACGGCGTTGAAGCGCGCTTCCAGTGTCTCCACCAGCGTGTTGTCGAGCCGGTCGATTTCCGCCCGCAGCTGTTCCAAATCCGGTTCCGTCATAATGTATCTCTGTCTCCTCTCTGACCGCACAGCAGCACGTCCCACAGCGTCCACGCCGTCACGGCCTCCAGGACCGGCACGGCACGGGGCACGATGCAGGGATCATGGCGACCCTTGATTTCAAGTATGGTCTCCTCATGGGTCTTGATATTCACCGTATGCTGCGGTTGATAGATGGAAGCCGTCGGCTTTACGACAACACGGAACAAGAGGGGCATGCCCGTTGTAAGGCCTCCCAGGATACCGCCATTGCGGTTTGTCGTCGTAACGACCTTATCCCCTTTGATTGTCATCGGATCATTGGCCTCAGAGCCCCGCATTCCGGCAAGGGAAAATCCATCCCCAAATTCTACGCCTTTAACGGCAGGTATGGAAAAGAGCAACTGGCTCAGCGT